>Ga0247841_10014036_pt1 | contig 10102 bp, 4 predicted proteins | sample LaCruzMarch2015__2_FD_192410 | JGI IMG/M metagenome (GOLD analysis project Ga0247841, IMG submission 192410) | Freshwater microbial communities from meromictic Lake La Cruz, Castile-La Mancha, Spain - LaCruzMarch2015_18m | ecosystem: Environmental > Aquatic > Freshwater > Lake | place: Spain...
TTTTTCGAAGATTGCCACGCGTTTCTTTTCCGTCTCAGTTTGCGCGGCCGCCTTGGCCGCCTCCATCAGTTTGCTGAATTCCGCCATGCGTTCTTTGGTGCCAAGCTTGCCCCAGGCGATTTCCTTGTTCTGATAACCATTATAGTTCTGATCGAACGCATAGTTGGCCGGATCGCAATAGACTTGCTCAATTTTCGTGTACAGCTCTTGCATCGGCTTGGCGGCGGCGCCGTAGAAAAGCGTGAAAAACTCATTGATCATTTTGTCACCATCCAGCGTCGGATCGTCGGCCAGCTTATATGTGATATACAGCTCGAGTTGATTGACGATGGGCGCCCATTTGGCGTCGCTTTTCACGGCTGATTCAGGAAAATAGGGCGGCTCGACAAATAGCCCCCGGATACCGCGCCGGTGATAATCTTTCATCTGCCTGACCATATTATGGGCCATAAATCCGGGAAAAAATGGATTCGCGCGCCCCGGCCGATGAAAATATAAATGTAAATTCTTGGGACGGTCCTTGGATTCTGCATCCCACTTGTTTAAGAGCTCGGTTACCGCCCGATCCATGGCGGGTACGCCGCGCAACACGGCATGGATGCAAAACAAAATGGCGATATTGGGTTCCAATGACTCCCTGGTCGGGGGGTAGTAATTCTGGTGATACGAGAACATCGTCAGATATTTGTCCGGATGGGTCTTGGCCACTTCGCGGGCCACTTTATTCCCGAAGCTAAACAAGTAATCGCTATTCTGGTCGTCCCAGAAAAACGGCTGCTTGCGCCACTTGTTGCAGGGCGGCTCCTTATGCAAGAGTTTTTGGCAGTCCGCGCATTTGCACATTTTGTCTTGACCGGTACTGTCCATGGGCCCCAGGGCAAAATAATCGCCGGCCGCCTGTTCGCCCGGCTCCGTTTCCCCCGTCTCAAAATACGCTTTGGCGCGCTTGCTGACCTGCTGGACAAACCCCGTGCTGGTATAACACATGTTGGGGTAGTAAGCCAAAGGATAGCCTTTGTAATCAGTCATGTTTGTCACAGGCATACCGCGCATCCCGGCCGGCATGTCCGTGTCATAACCTTTGGCAAACCAGTCCGGATGATTTGTCAAATGCCGCTTGTAATAGCCATAAAAGGAATGATTACAGGCGTAAGGCAGCAGGCCCGTACGGCGTTGGCGATGAGAAAACAACCGGCCCTCACGCCCATCCAGGCGCGGCCCCGGTTCATCACAAAGGGTCGCCGGAATACATCCATCCAAATAGAGCATCCGGAACTTCATGGCCGGCTCGCGCCGCACATCCTCTCCCTTGACAACAAGGGTTTCCTGCCGGGGACAGACCAGCCCCAAATCCGTCGGCAAATACCACCGCACACCGCAATAGCGCTCCAGGAAATCATAAACCGCGTAGCAGGTGGCCTGCTCGTCATATAGACCGGGGAATGTGCCGGGGTTGGTGTAATCCATTCGTTCCAAATCTTCCTTGTCCTTGCCCATCAAGACCAGCGTGTCTGGCAGGAACCGGACCAGGTATTCCTGGTGCTTGAAATCCTTGTTGCTTAAACCCAGCGCCTGCGTGGCCTTGCTGGCGCCAATCAGTATCCGATTGCCTTCGATCGCCTCTTCATCTGTCACCACCGGCAATTGTGTCCCGGTAATTTTTTCGATATGATACTGCAGTTCCGCCGCCGCAAATTGGGCCGAACGGCTCGCTTCTTTGGCAATCACAATATTCGCCACCGGCTTACCATCCTTCACCAGCGGCAAGCCAACCTCTCTTTGGCCTTTCACGGCGCAACCCGTATTCATGGCCAACATCACGCTGAACGCAAACCCGCATGCAACCAATCCCGCCATCCGGCTCAAATTACGCCGGTGAAGCACCCCGCGGCAACCTGCCCGCAATGCTACGCATAGCGTTGCAGGCGGGGCCACAGGGCTTTGCCTACTCCGCCGGAGCAAGACCTCTGGCTGCGAAGGCTGGACTGGCGAAGAAGGGTTAAAAATCATGGTTTGATTCCTTTCGTATAATCATGGCAATCGGTTCTCCCTTGTCCAGATAAGGATGTCGGGCTGAAAGAGACACATCACTGTTTTCACGGAAACTGCCATACATTTTTAAATATCCGCTGACCGGCGCAGATATGGCCCCCGAATCAAGCGTTACATCGCTGAAAACATGACCAAGATAATCGCCCTTTTTAACATAATCGCCCGGCAATAAATTTGCCTTGACAAAAAGACCGCCTTTTTTTGTCCGGACTAAAACATGTCTGCTGAACTTGCTGTTCAGTTTGGGATTCAGGATTATCGGCTTTTGCCGCACCTCCGGTTTTCCGGCTATCATCCCAAGATATTTGGCGACATTCCGAAGCGCCAATAATCCGCGCTTGACTTCCTTTGCCTCGACCTCATATTGCCCGCATAGTTCAATGCCGACGGCCGCGATATTTTCCCTGCCAAAAACCGAGCTCATACCCTTCCGAAATCCTTCCCCCTCGGGAATGCTAAGCGCGAAAGGAAAATCCATGATTTTTGCCATTTCTTCGTTTTCAGGATGGCTTGTTCTAAGCAGAATTATCGGCGCAATGGGGAAAGAATAACAATGGATATCAACGATATGAGTCACGCCCCCTGCTTTTATAATATTTTCATAAATCGCACAACAAAGCCTTTCGGCATTATTCCCATCTTTTTTTCCGGGCCAGGCATCCGCCATGTTCTGTTTTGTGCTTGAATACGGCTGTTCCGGTCTTAAATCCATATGCGGCCGGCGTTTGCGCAAAGCAGGAATATTCGCGAACGGCACCGCAAATATTTTTCCCTTTTTTAAGCGATTCCCGACGCTTTTTACAAATTGACGGATCACCTCACAGCCGTTAATTTCGTTGCCGTGCTGAGCGGCAAGCACCAATAATTTCGGGCCATCTTTGCGGCTGTTGATTTCCCAATATGGCATTTTGAGTTTTTCGCCGTTTTTGAGTTTTACTGATATACAATTGACAATTGCCGATGTCTTTTGTGCCGGCATTTTAAATAATCCCCTTCAGGTTAATATCCGAATCAATGTTATTATCCTTGAGTAGATGGATATTACATATATTCATTCTTTCTTTGAATAAATTATTGAGTCTTCATATCAAACCAGGTTTCTTTAACCTTCTTCGTCTTAAGGTGCACTTAAGCTGAATGTTTCGTATTTCTCCGGCACTGCAATTTAGATTACCGCTATGCCGTTCAGTTCGCGGCCATGCTGACAGGCCATGATAACGGCCATTTGGCCCGGCTTGCCGCCTTTCACCGTGAGCACCGGCAATGTAACCTTCACGCCCCGCGCATAATGGTGGGTTTCAAGAAAAGTCTTGTGTTTTCCGGTTTTCAACCGTTTAATTTCCCGATTTATTTTATTCTCCTTCAGTCCTTTCCACTGTATTTATGCCGGACTTGTCAGCCAACTTGACTTCTCCAAGTTGCGTGAGTGAATGGAACGAGTCGCTAAACGTCGGGATCCAGCTCAGGGACTTCTTGGCATCGCCGGCATTTCCGCGGCAAATATTCAGGTAAATCGTCTGTCCCGGCTTGACGCTTCCCGGCAACAGGGTTTCCAGCGGGAAGGCCATGCGCACCACCCAGCGATCCGGAGCGCTCGTATCCGATGCAACCTTGGCGCCGCTATCCCATGTTTTTTTTTCCTCGCCATACGCCAGTTCCTGATGCGTGCCTTTGGCGTTGACCCCCATCTGCCGGCAACCTTTGCCACGCTCACGGGCCACGAACAGTTCCCAGTCATCCTCGTCCCAGATGCCGTCGTCACGGCGAACCAGTTTGGCCGTGTCCATCATTTCCTGCAACTGCACATACAGAAACTGACCGTCATGCAGAAGCCGCCCTTCCAACTGTCTGCTGGTCGGCTTGCCGTCGAGGGTTCCCCAGTTTTTCATAATCCTGGCTTGGGACCAGTCCACTTTGGCCAAGTCACCGTTGGGAGCGGCACCGGTTAGAAGCGCGGCGCATACACTTTTCAGGCTGTTTTTTCCCTGCGCACTCGTACTCTCATATTCCGCCCGCCCGGCTTGCATGCGGTTCCATACGCTTTTTTCGAAGAGCGCCACGCGCTTCTTTTCCGTATCTGTTTTCGCTGCGTTTTTGGCCTCTGCCATCAGTTTGCCGAATTCCACCATGTGTTCGGCCGTGCCAAGTTTGCCCCAGGCGATTTCCTTGGTCTGATAACCATTATAGTTTTGATCGAACGCATAGTTGGCCGGATCGCAATAGACCCGCTCAATCGCCTCGTAGAGCGCTTGCATTGGTCTGGCGGCGGCACCGTAGTAGAGCGTGAAAAACTCATTAATTAATTTGTTACCGTCCAGCGTCGGATCATCCGCAAGCTTGAAAGCGACATACAGTTCAAGCTGATTGACTATGGACGACCTCCTGGCATCGCCTGGCTCTCCATGAAGATATGCTGGTTCACCACCTATTCCCCGAAAACCGCGCTTGTGATAGTCTTCCATCTGTTTGACCATATTATGAGCCATAAATCCGGGAAAAAAGGGATTCGCGCGCCCGGGGCGATGAAAATATAAATAAAGATACTTGGGACGCGTGCGGGATTCCTCATCCCACTTGTTCAGAAGATCGTTTACCGCCCGGTCCATGGCAGGTACGCCACGCAACTGGGCATGGATGCAAAACGTAATGGCGACATTGGGCTCCAGGGGTTCCCGGGTTGGCGGGTAGTAAGTCTGATGATACGCGAACATAGTCAGATATTTGTCCGGATGTGTTTTCCCCACTTCTTTTGCCACTTGATTCACAAAACCGAATATGTAATCGCTGTTCTTGTCGTCCCAGAAAAATGGCTGTTTGCGCCACTTGTTGCAGGGCGGCTCGTTATGGATAAGTTTTTGGCATTCAGCGCACTTGCACATTTTGTCTTGACCTGTGCTGTCCATTATCCCTAAGCTAAAATAATTGTCGGCTGCCGTTTCTCCCCCAAGTGTCTTTCCCGTGTCAAAATAGTTGCGGGCGCTTGTGATTACCTGCTGGATAAAACCCGTGCTGGTGTAACACATGTTTGGATAGTAAAATAGCGGATATCCTTTGTAGTCATAGCTCTCCCCCGTGTACTGAAAGACCTTCGCTTTACGCACCTCTTCCGGCATATCCTTGTCATAACCCTTGGCAAACCATTCCGGGTGGTCTTTCAGAAACCGCCTGTAATAACCATAAAAGGAATGATTAGCGGCATATGGCTGGCCGCCTATGCGTTGGCGATGAGCGAATAAAAGGCCTTCACGCCCATCCAAGCGCGGCCCCGGTTCATCACTAAGATCTGCAGGCACATTCGCGAATTCATTCATCTCTCTATACTTCATGGCTGGCGCGCGCCGCACATCCGCTCCCTTGACAACAAGGGTTTCCTGCCGGGGACAGACAAGTCCCAACTCTGTGGGCAAATACCAGCGCACGCCGCAAAACCGCTCCAGGAAATCATAAACCGCGTAACAGGTGGCCTGCTCATCAAATAAACCGGGGAAGGTTTGCGGGGCGGCATAATCCATGCGGGCTGTATCTTCCTTGTCCTTGCCCATCAAGATCAGCGTGTCCGGCAGAAAACGGATCAGGTATTCCTGGTGCTTGAAATCGCCGTTGGCCAAGCCCAGCGCCTGCGTGGCCTTGCTGGCGCCCACCAAGATGCGCGGGCCCTTGACCGCTTCCGCGTCGCTCACCACCGGCAACTTAGCCCCGGTAATTTTTTCAATATGACACTGCAGTTCCGCGGCCGCAAATTGGGCCGAACGACTCGCTTCCTTGGCGACCACAATACTCGCCACCGGCTTGCCATCCTTCGCCAAGGGTACATCAACCTCTCCTTGACCCTTCACGGCACCGCCTGAATTTACGCAACCGGTATTCATGGCCAACATCACGCTGAACGCAAACCCGCATGAAACCAATCCCGCAATCCGGCTCAAATTACGTCGTTGAAAAATCATGGTTTGATTCCTTTCTGTTTTTGTTGTTCTTGAAATCATTACCACAATCACATTTTGCTGAATTTTAGGAATGGTTTAAATCAGGGCAACACGCTTCATAGTGTCATTCCGAGGGGCATAGCCCCGAGGAATCTCAAGCTTATCAACGGATTATGGCATTTGAGATTCCTCACTTTGTTCGGAATGACATGGTCAAACTGTTAGCCGGCCGCAGTGTCCTTTGAACCATACCAAATATTATTCCCCTTCTGTCCGTTCCGCTGTGTTTGTAACAGTCTTGTTAACCACTTTGCCCAGGTTCCCGGTTGGGGAAACGCTGCCTTGCGGTATATTTTTTTTCTGTGCTTCCGCTATTTTCAGGTTTTCATATTCCTCACGCCCGGCTTGCATGCGGTTCCATATGTTTTTTTCAAAGAGCGCCACGCGCTTCTTTTCCAGCTCCGTTTGCGCCGCGGCTTTCGCCGCCTCCATCAGTTTGCCGAATTCAGCCATGCGCTCTTGCGTGCCAAGTTTGCCCCACGCTATTTCTGTGGTCTGATACCCGAAATAGTTGACCGGGGCGAATGCATAGTTGACTGGATCGCAATAGACCCGCTCAATCGCCTCGTAGAGTGCTTGCATTGGCTTGGCGGCGGCGCCGTAGTAGAGCGTGAAAAATTCATCAATCAATTTGTTGCCGTCCAGCGTCTCGTCAAACGCAAGCTTGTAAGCAAGATATATCTCCAGCAGGTTGGCATTGGGCGCACGGCGGGCATAACCGCCCTTTGGCTTGCTGCCTTTATCCAGAGGGGGGGAAAGATACGCCGGTTCGGCAAATATTCCCCGGAAACCGCGCTTATGATAGTCGGCCATTTGTTTGACCATGTTGTGGGCCATAAAGCCGGGGAAACTGGGCGGCGCATTCGCGAATGGACGATGAAAATATAACCAAAGATACTTGGGCCGTTCCCTGGATTCCTCCTCCCACTTGTTTAAAAGGTCTGTTACCGCCCGGTCCATGGCGGGCACGGCGCGCAACTGGGCATGGATGCAATAAGTAATGGCAACATTGGGTTCCAAGGGTTCCCGCGTCGGCGGATAGTAAGTCTGGTGATACGCGAACATGGTCAGATACTTGTCCGGATGGGTCTTGCCTACTTCTTTGGCCACCTTATTCACAAAGTTAAATATGTAATCACTGCAAAGGTCGTCAAAGAAAAAATATTGCTTGCGCCATTTGTTGCAGGGAGGCTCTGCATGTAAAAGCTTCTGGCATTCGGCGCATTTGCACATTTTGTCCTTGCCGGTACTGTCCATGGGCCCCAGGGAAAAATAATCGCCCATGGCCGGCTCGCCCCCAAGTGTCTGGCCCTTGTCAAAATAGTTGCGGGCGCTTGCGATTACCTGCTGGACAAACCCCGTGCTGGTGTAACACATGTTTGGATAGTAAAATATCGGATATCCTTTGTGGTCATAGCTCTCCCCCGTGTACTGAAAGACCTTCGCTTTACGCACCTCTTCCGGCATATCCTTGTCATAACCCTTGGCAAACCAGTCCGGATGGTCTTTCAGGAACCGCCGGTAATAACCATAAAACGAATGATTACAGGCATATGGCTGGCCGCCTATGCGTTGGCGATGAGCGAATAAAAGGCCTTCCCGGCCATCCAGGCACGGCCCCGGTTCATCGCTAAGGTCCGCAGGCACAGCCGCCAATTGATTCATCTCTCTATACTTCATTGCCGGCGTGCGACGCATGTCCGCGCCTTTGACAACAAGTGTTTTTTCATTGGGACAGACCATTCCCAATTCCGTGGGCAGATACCAGCGCACGCCGCAATAGCGCTCCAGGAAATCATAAACCGCGTAACAGGTGGCCTGTTCATCAAATAAACCGGGAAAGGTTTGCGGGGCGGCATAATCCATGCGGGCTGTATCTTCCTTGTCCTTGCCCATCAGGACAAGAGTGTCCGGCAGGAATTTTACCAGGTATTCCTGGTGCTTGAAATCCTTGTTGGCCAAGCCCAGCGCCTGCGTGGCCTTGCTGGCGCCCACCAAGATGCGCGGGCCCTTGACGATCTCCGCGCCGCTCACGATCGGCAACTTAGCCCCGCTGATCTTCTCAACATGATACTGCAGTTCCGCCGCCGCAAATTGAGCTGAACGACTCGCTTCCCTGGCAAGCACAATAGTCGCCGCCGGCTTCCCGTCCTTCACCAGCGGCACGTCAACCTCGCTTTGGCCTTTCACGGCACAACCCGTATTCACACAACAGCCTGTAGACAATGCCAAAAGTGTGAGGGACATAAAACCGCAGGCCCACCATCCTGCCATCCGGCTCCAATTGCATCGGTGAAACATCATGACCTGATTCCTTTCTTATGTCAGTTGACGGACTACGCGATTTAGACCCTATTCAAAAAGGGTTCTGCGGTTGTTTTTCTCTGTCCCCAACGGGGACAAACCCCTTCAGGGTTCCTTTTTTTTACTTCAACGATTCCATTTTGCTTAAATTTTATTCGCCTTCTGTCCGTTCTTTGCACCAGTTTTAACCGCTTTGCCCAAGTTTCCGTTGGGCGCGGCACGGCCGCTTTTCAGGTTCTTATATTCCGCATATCCGGCTTCCATGCGGTTCCATACGCTTTTTTCGAAGATTTCCACACGCTTCTTTTCCGTCTCTGTTTTCGCCGCGATTTTGGCCACCTCCAGCAGTTTCCTGAATTTCGCCATACGCCCTTTGGTCCCAAGTTTACCCCAGGCGACTTCCTTGGTCTGATAACCAAAATAGTTAATCGGGTCGAACGCATAGTTGTCCGGATCGCAATACACCCGCTCAATCGCCTCGTAGAGCGCTTGCATTGGTTTACCGGCGGCGCCGTAATAAAGGGCAAAAAACTCGTCAATCAGTTTGTCGCCATCCAGTGTCGGATCGTCGGCAAGCTTGTAAGCAAGATACATCTCCAGCAAGTTGGCATTGGGCGCCCTACTGGCGGTGCCTTGCTCTTCAGCGATATATGCCGGTTCGGAAAATATTCCCCGGAAACCGCGCTTGTGATAGTCTGCCATCTGTTTGACCATATTATGGGCCATAAAGCCGGGGAAACTGGGCGGCGCATTCGCGAATGGACGATGAAAATATAACCAAAGATACTTGGGCCGCTCCCTGGATTCTTCCTCCCACTTGTTCAGAAGATCGTTCACCGCCCGATCCATGGCGGGAACAGCGCGTAACTGGGCATGGATGCAAAATGTAATGGCAACATTGGGCTCCAGGGGTTCCCGGGTCGGCGGGTAGTAAGTTTGATGATAAGTAAACATGGTTAGATATTTATCCGGATGTGTTTTCGCCACTTCCCTGGCCACTTTATTCACAAAGTTGAATATGTAATCACTGGCAAGGTCGTCAAAGAAAAAATATTGCTTGCGCCACTTGTTACAGGGAGGCTCTTTATGTAAAAGATCATGACATGCAGGGCATTTACAGAACTTATCCTTGCCGGTACTGTCCATGGGCCCCAGGCTAAAAAAATCGCCAGCGGCCTGCTCGCCCGGTTCCGTTTCGCCGGTATCGAAAAACGATCTCGCCCGATTAACGACGTTCGAGATAACCCCCCCGTCGGTGTAGCACATGTTCGGATAGTAGTCCTTCAGAAATGCATCGTTGCTATTCAGCGGCCTGTCTTTCGGCATATTTTGGTCATACCCTTTGGCAAACCATTCCGGATGGTCTTTCAAGTGCAGCTTGTAATAACCATAAAAGGAATGATTGCAGGCATATGGCTGGCCGCCCATGCGCCAGCGATGAGCAAACAAACTGCCTTCCCGACTATCCAGGCGCGGACCCGGTTCATCGCCAAGGTCCGCAGGCACGGACGCGAATTGATGCATCTCTCTATATTTCATTGCCGGCGCGCGCCGCACCTCCGCGCCTTTGACGATAAGTGTTTTTTTATTGGGGCAGACAAGTCCCAACTCCGTGGGCAAATACCAGCGCACACCGCAACAGCGCTCCAGAAAATCATAAACCGCGTAACAGGTGGCCTGCTCGTCATATTGGCCGGGCCAGGTTTGTCCGACGGCATAATCTATGCAGCCCAAATCTTCCTTGTCCTTGCCCATCAGGA
>Ga0247841_10014037_pt1 | contig 10102 bp, 5 predicted proteins | sample LaCruzMarch2015__2_FD_192410 | JGI IMG/M metagenome (GOLD analysis project Ga0247841, IMG submission 192410) | Freshwater microbial communities from meromictic Lake La Cruz, Castile-La Mancha, Spain - LaCruzMarch2015_18m | ecosystem: Environmental > Aquatic > Freshwater > Lake | place: Spain...
CGACGTCTTCCCGTTCGGCGCGGCCGAGATCAACCGCACGACACTGCGCGGCAAGCTTGGCAAGACGACCTTTGATCTGACGCCGCGCGAGCTGCAGATCCTCGAGTTCTTCCAGGCCCGGCCAGGCATGGCCGTGACGCGCGAGAAACTGCTGCGCGGCGTCTGGGGCTATGACTACTTCGGCACGACGCGCACGGTTGACCAGCATATCGCCCAGTTGCGCAAGAAGATCGAGCCAGACCCGGCCAATCCCGCGGTTCTTACCACCGTCCACGGCCTCGGTTACCGCTATGAGACCCCGCCGGCCGAGGAATGCTGATCGTTCCAAGATGTGCGTCAGGGAGATGGCGTCCTGCCCTCTCCCTGAAACCCTCTGCAGGGCGGCAATGCCGCTTTTTCCTGGATTCGCGGAGTCCGCAGGGGGACATTGTCCCCTTTCCTGTTATCCAGAGCCCCGCCCTGCCCACGTCCGCGATCTGCCCTGCGAACTCCGCAAATCCCCGACGGACAAGGGCTGACACCCCAGCGCCCTGCCTGAGTTGCGAAGTCGGCTGGCGCCTCAAGGGTTGCCAGACAGTGCAGACAAGTGCCGCCAGCGGACTTCGCAACTCACAGAAAGCGCGTCCTTCGGACGCCCTCCAGGGTCTAAGGGGGATGCGAGGAGGCATCCCCCTGACAGAGGAATGGTCTTCTCATATGAATGGAGGGCCATAACCCCGCGCTTACACGCCTGGCCTTCAGCAGCAGCGCGCCAGGAAGAAACCGAGCAGGAGCGGGACCGTGGCGAGCGCCAGGAGATGGGTCAGAAGCACGGTTCCGGCCGTGAAGTATTCGTCGCCGCCGTAGACCCGTGTCAGGGCGATGCTCGCCAGCGAGGTGGGCATGACCGCGACCACGGCCAGTACTTCGCGCTGCTCCCGGGGATAAGGCAGGCACCACAGCAGCGCCAGCGCCAGCGCCGGGATCGCCAGCAACCGCAGCGCACTGACCAGCCATACCCGCGAACTCCGCAGTTCGGCGAAGGGAAGCGTGGCAATGCTGCTGCCCGCCACGATCATGGCCAGAGGGATCGTGGCCGCGGCGACCATCTGCATGGCGTGCAGAACAATGCCCTTGGGCGTCTGCAGCGACCCGTAAAACCCCGGAATCACGCCGAGCACTCCGGTGTCACGCGCGACCACGGCCAGCACGCCCGCCACCAGCGCCAGCAGCGGCGGGCTCAGCAGGTGCTTCAAGTTCCGCCAGCGCAACTGGTTGCCTTCCAGGATAAAGAGGCCGAGTGTCCAGACCGCGAGTTCCGCGCCGAGCGAGGAGAGAATCAGGGCGCCGACGGCCTTCGGGCCGAACAGGACGGCCACCAGCGGCAGCGGCAGGAACGAGTAATTGTTGAAACTGCACTGGAAGAGGAACGCGTGCGACTCCTCGGCGTCCCGGAAGCGGATCCAGGGACAGATGAGGCGCCCGACCGCATAACCCAGGAACATCAGCGAGAACACGGCCAGCGGCAGCGGCCAGGAGTGCACAAGCCGAGGGAGTGAGAAGGATTCGACGATCACGGTGAAAATCAGGCACGGGTAGATGGCCGCCACGCTCAGCCGCGCCAGGTCCGCGGTCCCGACTTCCGAAAGTGCGCCGCGCCGTCGGAGCACGAATCCCGGAGTCATCATCAGGAAGATCGCGAGTACGTTCAGAACGAGCGACAATGTCATAGGAGCGGCTCAAGCTGGTCGAGTGTCCGGTCCACGGCGCCGCGCCCCTTGTCCACGACTTCGCGAGCGCGTCGGCCAAGGTCGAGGCGCGTGTTCCGATCCGCGAGCAGGCGGCGGAGGGCGGGCTCGAGGTCGGCGTCCGTTGCCGCTTCGACGAGGGCGCCCGCCCGCCGGAAAGCCGCCGCGACGCGGCGGAAATTGTCCATGTTTGAGCCACAGATGACCGGTTTCGCGAAGATCGCCGGTTCGATGATGTTGTGTCCGCCCCGGTTGCCGGCCAGGCTCTTGCCGACGAACGCGAGGTCGCAGGCGGCGTAGAAACTCATCAGTTCGCCCGTGGTGTTGACCAGCAGCGCGTCCACGGGACTGCCCGCGGCGGCGGCGTTGCCGGCGGGACGCAGAAGCCGGTAGGTCAGCCGCCGGGCGGCAAGCGCCGCTTCGACCTCGGCGGTGCGCTCGTGGTGTCGCGGCACCAGAATCAGTTTCAGTGCCGGAAACGCGGCCTTCAAGCGGAGAAAGACATCGGCGATCAGCGCTTCCTCGCCGGCGTGCGTGCTCCCGGCAGTCCAGACGACGCGTTCGCCCGGGCCAAAGACCTCGTTCAGGAGCGCCTGCCGGTCGCCGACGTCCGCGTCTGGGATCTGGTCGAATTTCATGGTGTTGCACACCCGGACCGGGGCATCGGGGCCGAGGATGGTGCGGATCCGCTCCGCGTCTTCCTCGTCCTGCATGCAGAAGAGCGAGAAGCGCCGGAAGAGCGAGGCGCTGAGCCAGCGCAGGCGCCGATACCCGCGAGCGGACTTGTCCGAGACACGGCCGTTCACCAGCACGACCTTGGCCCCGGCCCGCGCCGCGAGCGCCACCAGGTTCGGCCAGATCTCCACCTCGAAGATGACGAGCATCCGCGGCCGGATAAGGCGCAAGGCCTGGCGAACCGTGAACGGCAGGTCCAGCGGACAGTAGACGAGGCGGACGCGCTCGGGGAGTCTTGTCTCGGCCGTTGCCCGGCCGGTAGTGGTCGTGGTGGAGAGGACAAAGTCCAGATCCGGCTGCCGCTGGCGCCAGCGCCGGATGAAACTCAGGGCCGCCACCACTTCCCCGACGCTGACCGCATGCACCCAGACCGGCGCCCGCAGACGCTTGATCGCCGCCCGCTGGGAAGTCGCGTAGACGCCGAAGCGTTCCCCAAAATGCGGCAGGAAGTTGCCCCGGCGCACCTGCCGGTAGATGAACACCGGCAGATACACCACCATGACCAGCGGAAAAATGAGATTGTAGAGGAGCAGCATCAATGCGGGCCCCGCCCCGAAGATCGAAAGAATGCAAAAGCTCTTGCAGATCCCTGAGTGGCACTCTGCTGTGCAGCAGAGTAGGACCGCCGGTAAAATGCCCGCGGCAACTTGGACGGCAGGAGCCCTGCAAGCCTCTCAATATAGTCATCTCCCAGGGGAATCCGAGTGCGGGAGTGCGGCCCCGCCCGCGCCTTTCGATCCTGCCCGAAGGAGCAGGACTACTCACCACGGGCGGGACCTTCTTATTCGCCGCCCCGCCGCCATCGGCGGGACCGCGGGACGCACGGGTAGTCCCTGAGCCTCGGCACTGCCGCGGCGGCTGGTGTGTCACCGCCGCGGTTCGGGCCGCGACCGGAACGGTCTAACCGTCCCGGCCAGGGGCTTGAGGCGACACGAAACCCGATATTGTTGTTCTCGTTCGTCGGGTCGTTGTTGTTGCGGTTGTCGGCGCGCAGGTTGTTGTCGTTGTTGTTGAACGACCCCCCGCGCAGCCCGCGCAACAGAGGCGCCTTGTCCCGTGCGCCCCTTGGTTGATGCGCCGCACAACACGGCACGGCGCAGGTTCCAACTCTGGGCATGGGCCACGTGTCCGATCCAGGCACGGACGCTGGCCGTCACACCACCGATGAGGCCATTCCGCCCTGAGCCGCAGGCGAGGGGCGCTGGAGGGCGCCGTTGTCGGCAGATCCCGAGCCTGTCGAGGGGCACCGGCGCCGTCCCACTGGCCGGAGTCAGGGCTTGCCAGGCGCCAGGATGGTCGGTTCCCTCGCGGACAGGAACCGCCGAAACCCATGGTCTGGAGTCATGTCGCGGCTCCCTCATCGGCAGCGTCGAGCAGAGATCGGTTACTCGAGGGGTCGAGAACGCCTGCCGCCAGTCCGCCCGTGCCGCGGTACACCGGCAATGCCTTTCGCGACTTTCGCCGCCGGGCCGTTGGCGGGCGGAGCCGCAGCGTGAGTCCTTCCTCGATCAACCGGGTACGGATGCAACCCGCCGCGCTGAAGCGGCAGTCACAAGGACCGCCAGGAACGTGTGGACGCGGCGGCCGAGCGCAGCGCCATCCGATTCATTGTGTTTTTTAACGTTTCTTTTACGGCCAGCGGACCCTTTTTTATTAACGCTCTTGCTGGAACCGCGTCATAATTCCTGGATATGAACGCATCCGACATTGTGCAGGCCTGCCTGTTCTTCGGGACTCTGCTGCTGCTCACCCCGCCTCTGGGCAAGTTCATGTTCCAGGTTTTCGAGGGACAGCGACATTTGCTGTCCTTCCTGGCGCCGGTGGAACGCTGGCTGTACCGGTTGTCTGGGATTTCCGCGGAGGCCGAGATGCGGTGGCAGCAGTACGCAGGCGCCATGCTCTGGTTCAACCTCCTGGGACTCGTGGCCGTACTGGCGTTGCAGACGCTTCAGGGCTGGCTGCCGCTGAACCCGCAGAGACTGCCCGGCGTGCCGTTTTGGCTGGCCTTCAATACTGCCGCCAGTTTCGTGACCAACACGAACTGGCAGGCCTACTCCGGCGAGAACACCATGAGTTACCTCACTCAGATGCTGGGGCTGACGGTCCAGAACTTCCTCAGCGCGGCGTCCGGCATGGCGGTGTTGCTGGCGCTGGTGCGCGGCCTGACGCGGCGGAAAACGCATCTCCTCGGTAATTTCTGGGTGGACGTGACCCGGATCACGCTGTACGTGCTCCTGCCGCTGTCTCTGATCCTGGCAGTCCTCCTCGTCAGCCAGGGCGTGGTGCAAACGTTGGCGCCGTACGTCACCGCGACCACCGTCGAGGGCGGCCATCAGGTCATCCCGCTCGGGCCGGCGGCCTCCCAGATCGCGATCAAGCAACTCGGCACTAACGGCGGCGGCTTCTTCGGGGTAAACAGTGCGCACCCGTTCGAGAACCCTACGCCGTTCACAAACTTCCTTGAGATCCTCGGGCTGATGCTGATCCCCGCCGCGCTGACCTACAGCTTCGGTCTGCTGGTCGGCCGCCGGCGCCACGGCTGGTGCCTCTTCGCGGCCATGGCGCTGCTGTTTCTCGGCGGCTTCCTGCTTGCCTGGAGCGCGGAGACGAGCACCAACCCGGTAACGGGCCTGAGCCTGAACCTGGAAGGCAAGGAGGTCCGCTTCGGCGTGATGCCGAGCGTCTACTGGGCCACCGCCACCACCGGGACCTCCTGCGGGGCGGTGAACTGCATGCACGACAGCCTGTCACCGCTGGCCGGGATGGTGGCGAGCGTGAACATGATGCTGGGAGAGATCGTGTTCGGCGGTGTGGGTTCCGGGCTGTACGGCATGCTGCTGTTCGTGATCCTGACCGTGTTCCTCGCCGGGCTGATGGTTGGCCGCACGCCCGAGTATCTGGGCAAGAAAATCGAGGCGCGCGAGATGATCTGGACGATTGTCGGGATCCTGGCGCCGGGCGTCGTGATGCTGCTCGGCACCGCTGTGGCCTGCCTCCTGCCCGCCGCGCGGAGCAGCATCGCGAACCCAGGACCGCACGGCTTCACGGAGATGCTGTATGCCTTTGCGTCGGCGGCCGCGAACAACGGGAGCGCCTTTGCCGGACTGAATGCGAGCACCACGTTCTACAACGCCGGGCTGGCGGTCGCCATGCTGGTCGGCCGCTTCGCGGTCAAGATCCCCGTGCTGATCATTGCCGGAAGCCTCGCCGCCAGGAAATTCACGCCCCCGAACTCCGGCACCTTCCCGACGGACGGCCTGACCTTCCTGGCCATTCTCATCGGCGTCATCGTCATCGTCGGGGCGTTGACGTTCTTCCCGGCCCTGTTGCTGGGACCGGTGGCGGAGCATGTGCTGATGTTGCGAGGAACCGCATTTTGACCACACATGAATAAGACAATCACAATCTCCGCCCGCGCCAGCCCATTGGCGGATGCCGCGCTCTGGCGGCGCGCCGCCTGGCAGGCCATGCTCAAACTGCACCCCGTCGAGCAGGCCAAGAACCCGGTGATGTTCGTCGTCCTCCTGGGATCGGTGCTGGTGACGCTGGCGCTAGTGCGTGAGCGGACCGCCTTCAACCTGCAACTCACCGTCTGGCTCTGGCTGACGCTGCTGTTTGCGAACTTCGCGGAAGCACTGGCCGAAGGGCGCGGCAAGGCGCAGGCCGACGCACTCCGCAGGAACCAGACCCAGACGACGGCCAGGAAGCTGGGCTCGGGCGACCGCACGGAGCCGGTGCCGGCCTCGCTGCTCCGCACCGGCGACCGCGTGGTGTGTGAGGCGGGCGATATCATCCCCGCCGACGGCGAGGTCATCGACGGCATCGCCACGGTGGACGAATCGGCAATCACAGGCGAGTCCGCCCCGGTGATTCGCGAGAGCGGCGGCGACCGCAGCGCCGTGACCGGCGGCACCCGCGTCATCAGTGACCGGATCGTGGTCCGCGTGGTGGCCGAGCCCGGGCATTCCTTTCTGGACCGCATGATCGGCCTGATCGAGAACGCCAAGCGCCAGAAGACACCGAACGAAGTCGCCCTAGGGATTGTGCTGGTCAGCCTGACGGCGCTCTTCATCGTCGTGGTCGTGACCTTGCCCGCCTACGCCTTCGCCAGCGAACTGGCGGCCGGCCAGCACGGGGCGGTACGCATGAGCGTTCCCGTGCTGGTCTCGCTCCTGGTGTGCCTGATGCCAACCACTATCAGTGGCCTGCTGAGCGCCATCGGCATCGGCGGCATGGACCGGCTGATCCGCCATAATGTCCTGGCCATGAGCGGGCGGGCAGTCGAGGCGGCCGGAGATGTGGACGTGATGCTCCTGGATAAGACGGGAACGATCACCCTCGGCAATCGGATGGCCACCGCCTTCTTGCCGGCCGCGGGGGTGACGGAGAAAGAGTTGGTGGACGCGGCCCAGCTCGCCTCGTTGGCGGACGACACCCCCGAGGGGCGGTCCATTGTCATCCTGGCCAAGGAGAAATACGGCCTGCGCGCTCGGGCCGTTGCCGGCGCCGGCGCGCATTTCGTGCCGTTTACCGCGCAAACCCGGATGAGCGGGGTGGACCTCGCCGCAGCCGAGGGCGGGGCCAAGAGGGAGATCCGCAAGGGCGCGGCGGAGTCCATCCGCCGGCTGGTCGAGCAGGCGGGCGGCCTCTATCCGGCAGCGGTGCAGACAACCGTCGAACAGATCGCCCGCAGCGGCGGCACTCCGATCGTGGTCGCCGAGGATCGCCGGGTGCTGGGCGTGATTCACCTCAAGGACGTAGTCAAAGGCGGCATCCGGGAACGGTTCGCGCAACTCCGCAGCATGGGGATACGCACGGTGATGATCACCGGCGACAATCCGTTCACCGCCGCCGCCATCGCGGCCGAGGCGGGCGTGGACGATTTCATGGCCGAGGCCAGGCCCGAGGACAAGCTCAGGCGCATCCGGCAGGAGCAGGAGGCTGGGCACCTGGTCGCCATGATCGGCGACGGCACGAACGATGCGCCGGCCCTGGCTCAGTCCGATGTCGGTGTCGCCATGCACACCGGCACCCAGGCCGCCCGCGAGGCGGGAAACATGGTGGACCTGGACAGCAATCCCACGAAACTGCTGGACATTGTCGAGACCGGAAAGCAGATCCTGATGACCCGCGGGTCGCTGACCACCTTCAGTTTTGCGAACGACGTCGCCAAGTATTTTGCCATTCTGCCTGCCATGTTCGGCAGCCTGTATGCGGCGGCCGCCGGTGGCGCCGGGCCATTGAACGGCCTGAATATCATGCGCCTGCACTCGCCGGAAAGCGCGATCCTGAGCGCGGTCGTATTCAACGCGCTGATCATCGCGGTGCTGATCCCGCTGGCTTTGCGCGGCGTCCAGTACCGCCCTATCGGCGCCGCGGCGCTGTTGCGCCGGAATATGCTGGTTTACGGGCTGGGCGGTATTGTGGCGCCCTTTCTCGGCATCAAACTCCTCGACCTGCTTCTGGTGAGCACGAAACTGGTCTAAACAAAGGGCGGTCAGGACATGAAAACTATGCTGCGTCAGGGCCTGGTCCTGTTTGGGCTGTTGACTCTGGTAACGGGCCTCGTCTATCCGCTGGCCGTCACGGGGCTGGCAGGGCTCTGCTTGCCGCGACCGGCGGGCGGCAGTCTGCTGACTCGCCAAGGCAAGGTAGTCGGGTCGGAGTTGCTGGCCCAGAAGTTCACCGGGGACCAGTATTTCCAGCCACGCCCGTCGGCCGGCGATTTCGCCACGGTGCCCTCGGCCGCCAGCAATCTGGGGCCGACGAGCCGGGCGCTGCGTGACGCCGTTGCCACACGTGCCCAAGCCTTGCGGCAGGCCGACCGGTTGGCGCCCGATCAGCCGCTCCCCGCGGACCTGTTGACGACGTCCGGCAGCGGCCTGGACCCCCACATCAGTCCGGAGGGGGTTACATTACAAATAGAACGCGTGGCGCGGGTTCGAGGCTTCACGGCGGAACAGCGCGGCAGACTCGAGGGTCTCGTTCGCGCCATGACCGAGCCGCCGCAATGGGGAATTCTGGGAGAACCCCGGGTTAACGTGCTGCGGCTCAACCTGGCGGTGGATGGCTTATGAACAGCGACGACCGACCAAATCCTGACATGCTGCTCTCGGTCCTGCAGGAGGAGGACCGGCGCCAGGGGCGCGGCAAGCTCACGGTCTTCCTCGGCATGTGCGCCGGAGCCGGCAAGACCTATGCCATGCTGCTCATGGCGCGGCAGCGGCAGCGCGAGGGAGTACGTGTCGCCGTGAGTGTCGTCGAGACGCATGGCCGGACAGAGACGGAGGAACTGCTCAATGGCCTGACGCAGATTCCCCAGCGGCAGGTAAGCTACCGAGACATCGTGCTTCGCGAAATGGATTTGGACGCAGTCCTGCGCCAAGCCCCGGCGCTGGTGCTCGTCGACGAACTGGCACACACCAATGCTCCCGGCAGCCGGCACGCCAAGCGCTACCAGGATGTCCTGGAACTGCTGGACGCAGGCCTTGACGTCTATACGACGCTGAATATCCAGCATATCGAGAGCCGTGTGGACGTCGTCCGGCAGATCGCCGGCGTCACCGTGGCCGAGACTGTTCCCGACTCGGTGCTGGATCAGGCGGACGAGGTCATCCTGGTCGACATTCCGCCGGAGCAGCTCCGGGAAAGGCTCGCCGCCGGCAAGGTCTACCTGGGCGAAAGAGCGGCGACGGCGGCCGACAATTTCTTCCGCGAGGAAAACCTGACCGCGCTGCGCGAAATCGCCCTGCGCGTGACGGCGGAACACGTGGGGCATGACCTTCACGACGTGATGGTCTCGAAACAGATCGGCGCGCCATGGAAAACGAACGACCGGCTCATGGTGGCTGTCGGGCCAAGTCCTTTCTCCGAATCGCTGATCCGCTGGACGCGGCGCATGGCGGGCTCGCTGGACGCGCCCTGGCTGGCAGTATATGTCGCCCCCAGTCGTGGCCTATCGGAAGAGGAGCAGAGCCGCCTCGCGCGCAGTCTCTCGCTGGTGCGTCAGCTCGGCGGGCGCGTGATCACGGCGGCTGGGCAGGATGTCGCGGGTGTGTTGCTCCATACGGCACGCGAGCACCAGGTGACGCAGATCATCGTGGGCAAGCCGCCGGGGTTCTCCCTGATTGACTTTCTCCGCGGCGGGTCCATGGTGGGGCAACTCATCCGGCGGAGCGGCGACATTGACATCTGCGTGGTTCGCCCCAGCAAGAACCGGGAGACAGCGGAGAACCGGCCTCGTTTTAACCTGGAACAGACGTCCGTGGGGCGCGAAGTGTTTGCCGGCGCGCTGACCGTCGCGGCGGTGACGGTGCTCGGGTGGTTCCTGCAGGCGCGCACGGGGTATTGGGCGGTGGCCTTGGTGTACCTGCTGGCCATTGTCCTGGCCGCCACGAGACTGCACCGTTGGACCGTGCTGGCTGTGGCCGCCGCCAGTGCGCTGCTCCTGAACTTCCTCTTCATTCCCCCGCTGTGCACCTTTCGCATTCTGCACGTGAGTGACTTGCTCATGTTCATCATGTACTTCGTCGTTGCCCTGGTCATCGGACATCTGACGGCGCGGCTGCGGTGGCAGGAGCGGAACGAACGCAAGCGCGAGCAGCGCACCCAGGCCCTCTACCGGATGGCGCAGTCGCTGG
>Ga0247841_10014038_pt1 | contig 10101 bp, 9 predicted proteins | sample LaCruzMarch2015__2_FD_192410 | JGI IMG/M metagenome (GOLD analysis project Ga0247841, IMG submission 192410) | Freshwater microbial communities from meromictic Lake La Cruz, Castile-La Mancha, Spain - LaCruzMarch2015_18m | ecosystem: Environmental > Aquatic > Freshwater > Lake | place: Spain...
GCCGGAGCAACTTGCTTTTCGGTTGGAAAACTCCCGCGCCGGAAAACGCCCATTAATAGCAGGAAAAACAGGCGAAGAGCTGCGACAGTTTATCGAAGATGGTTTGCGACAACGAGAACAATTTTATTTGCAAGCAAAACTAATTCTTGCCGGTTCGGATGATGAAATTATTGAGAAAATCAGGAAAGCGTTGTAAAGGTCGAAAGTCGAAGGAAAAGACAGATTAAGATAAAAGTTTTTTCTCGCTTTCGATAATTTTACTGAAATTAAACCCGTTTAGCACTTCATTTTTATAACTCACTATCTGTTCATTACATAAATTTCCAATACTTCCTTCGTGCGTGTGCGCTATGTTTTTATCGGGTGTAAAGTTGCCGCTTTCAATGTCTAATCCCACTTTTTTGTAAGCATCGCGGAAAGGCATTCCTTCCAAAGTCAAACGGTTCACTTCTTCAACGCTGAATAAAAAGTCGTAGCGTTTTTCGTCCAGAATATTTTCGTTTACCTTAACCTGAGCCATCATCATGGTAGTCATTTCAATGCAATTGCGCAATTCGGCAAATGCCGGAACAAAAACTTCTTTAATGATTTGTAAATCGCGGAAATAGCCCGAAGGTAAATTGTTGGTGATAAGCGTTATTTGTTGCGGAAGCGATTGCAACTTATTACATTTGGCGCGTGTAAGCTCAAATACATCCGGATTTTTTTTGTGCGGCATAATGCTTGAACCAGTCGTAAATTCGTCGGGCAATTTGATAAACCCAAAATTTTGAGACGTGTACATGCAAGCATCGAAAGCAAGCTTCGAGATGGTTGCAGCCACGCCAGCCAGTGTATTGGCCACAGTGCGTTCCATTTTTCCACGTCCCATTTGGGCATATACCACATTATAATTCATGCTGTCGAAACCGAGCAAATCAGTTGTGAGTTGGCGATTCAATGGGAACGATGAACCATATCCGGCAGCCGAACCAAGCGGATTGCGGTTGGTAATTTTGTAGGCCGATAGCATTGTTTGCAGGTCGTCGGCAAGGCTTTCGGCATAAGCACCAAACCACAAACCAAACGACGAAGGCATGGCAACCTGTAAATGCGTGTAGCCGGGCAATAAAACGTCTTTGTAGGTGTTACTTTGTTCAATAAGCACTTCGAAAAGTTCGTCGATAGCCTCAACTGTTTTCCGAATTTCGGCACGTGCAAAAAGCTTTAAATCCAACAATACTTGGTCGTTGCGCGAACGGCCACTGTGGATTTTTTTGCCAATATCGCCTAACCGTGTGGTTAAAAGTTGCTCTACTTGCGAGTGCACATCTTCCACACCTTCGTCGATAACAAAATTTCCTTCATCGGCTATTGTGTAAATTGCTTTAAGTTCGGTCAAGAGCAGATTCAGTTCGTCTTTTTGCAATAAACCAACCGACTCGAGCATGGTGATATGTGCCATAGAACCTAATACATCGTATTTTGCCAAAAACACATCCATTTCACGGTCGCGTCCAACAGTAAATGCTTCAATTTTAGCATCAACCTGTATGTTTTTTTCCCAAAGTTTTGCCATAAAATCAGTTACAATTTATTCATTTACAATTTACTATTTTGCGTAGCCGCTAATAATTCAGCAATAGCATTGACGCCATCCTGCAACTTGCTACCAACCATCATTTTAATCATAGCCGGCAATTCGGCATTCATAATTAGCTTTAATGTTGATTCATTTTCGGACAAATGACCAATTATAACGTCGACTTGAAAGCTTACCGGAGCATTTTCCGATGCCATAACAATTTTTGTAGATGGTGAGCGTTCTACAATTCGGAAGCCAATCCGGCCAAAACCATCTACTGCAAAACTACAGCTATCGGAATCATATCGCATGTCTTTTGCTTTTTCGGCAAATGTTGGGTTCGACGCTAATTTTTGCAAATTAGTAAGGTCGCTTAGTATGTTAAAAACCATTTCTCCACTCGAAGAAATGGTTTTCGGTTCACTTTCGTAAGTTGTCATTAATACAGTTACTATTTTATCATTTACCATTTACCATTTAAATTCAATAAAATTGCAAATAGCTCAATTGTCAATTATTTTATTTCATTATTCCATTCCGCTGGGTTCAGACGCCATTTTTTAAGTGTTACCATATCTTCTTCGGTAATGTATTTTGTTACCAATGCTTCGTTTAACGCTGCATCGTAGTTACAAAGCGCAGTGAGTTTTACCTTTGCTTTTTTGAACATTTCTTCGGCCACAGGGAAACCGTATGTAAAAATTGCAATCATACCCAACACCTCCGAACCATCTTCTACAGCTTTCAAGCTACTCCCGCCAGTTGAGATAAGATCTTCGATTACAACTACTTTCTGCCCCGGACGCAGGTCGCCTTCAATGAGGTTTTCCAAGCCATGGCCTTTAGGAGTAGGGCGAATGTAGATAAATGGAAGTCCCAGCGCATCGGCTACTAAAGCTCCCTGAGCAATAGCTCCGGTTGCAACACCTGCAATAACTTCAACATCAGGATACATTTCCTGCACAAGACGTGCTATTTCAATTTTGATGTAAGATCGAATTTCCGGATACGATAATGTCTTTCGATTATCGCAATAAATGGGGGATTTCCAACCCGAAGCCCATGTAAAAGGATTTTTAGGTTGTAATTTTACGGCCTTTATTTTTAAAAGCTTTTCGGCAATGCTTTTTTCTAACGATTTCATTATATGATGTTTAAAAATAATACTAACTAACAATGTACAATCTGACCGGCCTATTCTCCGACGCTGCAAAATTAGTTAAACTATTTTTAAAATGGGCAAGTTTTGGACTGTTTTAAAACATTATTTTCAAAAAGAAATGCTATTTTAGTAGCAATGTAACAAATTGTTTTCAGTTTGAAGGGTTTGAAATGTTTGATGAGTTTGAAAGGTTTGAAGGGTTTGAAAACTATCTTGGTGGTAAGAAGGCATCTTCGATGTGGTCAATATCGAATTTTTGACCATTTGCAACCACTGCAATCACATCGAATCGGGTGTCACCATTCCAGTCGTAGCGCATAATGTAGCGCTCGGCTGCATTTACAATGTTTTTAATTTTTCGGTTGTCGATATATTGTTCGGGATTATCGGCAAAAGCTCCCGAGCGGGTTTTTACTTCTACAATGACGAGCGTGTCATTTTTTTCGGCAATAATATCGAGCTCCAAACTACCGGTGCGCCATTTCGTTTCACGAATTTTATATCCGTTTTCTATCAAAAAATCGCGAGCGCGCTCTTCGCCAATTTCTCCTAAGTCGTTGTGGTCGGCCATAGTTTTTTTTTATAATAAATACAAAGGTACAGATTCTAATTTAATTTTGAAGAGAAAAATTGGCAAAAGCAATTAAAAAAGAGGCTGCCTTAGAAATAAGACAGCCTCTTTTAGAAGTGTTACAAAGTGAAATAGTTTCTACTAAATTACTTTTACATTTACTGCGTTCAATCCTTTTTTGCCTTCTTGCAATTCAAATTCAACAGTGTCGCCTTCGCGAATTTGATCTATTAAACCTGAAATATGAACGAAATGTTCTTTTTTTGAACCGTCTTCGCTGATAAAACCAAATCCTTTGGCTTCGTTGAAGAATTTAACTATTCCTTTACTCATTGTAATGTTTATTATTTTAATATGCAGCAAAGATAATATTTTATTTTATATATCCCTTACATTCCCAACACTTTAAATTCAACTCTTCGATTTTCGGCTCTTCCTTCGGGCTCGAAGGGGTAAAATTCATTTTTTATATCCCCCGCTGCGCTTCGGCATAACAATGGCCATGAATAGGAGGAGATTTATTCTTAAATCAAATGACTCACTTTAATTTTCTTATATCTTTTGCCCATGCCTAATGCAATGGCAGTAGGGTTTTTGATTATTAATTCGCCTTTTTGGAGACCGGATATTGCTTGTTTGATTTCCTGAAATTCGTTGCCCGAAACACCAAATAAATCCTTTATCACACCATCGTTTATGGATTGTTGTTTCATAATGAGTGGATATTGTGCATTGGCATAAAAATCGAAATATTCGCTTTTGTAACTATCCATGTTTTGAGTGGCCAGAATAATACTTAGCCCTTTATTACGACCTACGGCAATTAAATCGCGCAATGGTTTATTATCGAAGCCGAGCATATAATGTGCTTCGTCGATAATGCTGAAATGACGCAGCTCAACGCAATCATCATCCATAGCTTGTTTTGGGAGTTTTTCGTAAATGGTATTGAGTTTAGAAACAATGAAATAAACTATTGCTTTGGCGATAGGACCATCTTTAGGGAAACCATCCATTTTGACAATAAAACTTTCCTTTATTAAGTCCACACTATCTTCTTTTGCAAAAAGGTTTGTGCGAATGAGTTGTTTCAACACTGACTTAATGCTGTCGTCTTTTTCTCTGTCTCTTTCGGGTTGTTGCGCGGTGTATTCTTTCAATATCAAATCAAAATTTACTGCTTTGTTTTGAGTCCGTTTGTATGAATTAATAATTGCTTCGGACAACCGATTGCTCATATTGGCACTCATACGAGCATTATCTATGGAACAAATTGCGGTTGCAAGTTCGGTAGAATACAAATTTATTTCGTTTTGAGCTTTGCCAACGAAATCTTTAAATGGATTAAATGGTAGTGGTGCTGTTATCGGGTCGAGTATTGAACTTCGGTCAACTTCAAATAAATTGAGCCAAGCATTGTTTGCAGGGTCGGAGAATTCGCCTTTATAGTCGAATAACAAAAAGTTGACAGGATAAGGACTTTCAATCGATAAACTTCTTATTTCGTTGAGAAGTACGGCTAACAAATTCGATTTACCGGAACCAGTAGTACCTGCAACAAGTATTTGTGTATTGGTAATATCCCGACCGTTTAAGTTTAAAAGAGCCGGAATATTGTCTTCGTACGTTCCAATATTTAGATTCAAATAGGGGATTCGACCTGCTTTTCCACTTCCGCTAAATGAATTTGTATTTAGCAACCATTCGTCTAATATTGTATCGTTAGCTAACACTTTACTTCCCCTGATTATCTCTGAATTAATGACTTTACTTTTAAAAACATTATTCTCCCAATCTACAATTAAGCCATTGTAGCGAAGTTTAAGTAATGCAGAATAAGCAGCCCCTAAATTGTGGAGCGTAAATAATGTTTCGAAAATACGGTTACTTGTTTTGGATAGTTGAATTTGCTCAACCGCTTCCATATCACGAGGTTCTTTGCTCGACAAACCAGCCAACAAGCATATACGCATTATCTTATTTCCATTGATTACCACACTTTTTTGGTTGTTTGTATATTTCTCCAAATTAATGCGTTGTTCAATCCGTGTGCGAACATCATGCAGTTCTTCCATTAGGCCCTCTGCCTGACGAATGTTTTGTAAATTGATAACACTCATAATTTAATTGTTTAGAATTTTGCCAAAGTAACCCGGAATAATATCGGTATGTTGTTTTTCTCTGTCGCGTTGTAGCGTGTAAGCTTTTGATACAAAAGGTTCAATTTTATCAAAGTCGCTTCCTGGTCTGATTTCACTATCCGAACTTAGTAATAATGTTTGGTGCGAAAGTTCAGGGAAGTAATTTTCCATAACCGTTGCTCGGCTTGTTTCATCCAATACGCCCATTACGGTATCAATCATTACCGGAGGGTTATAATCGCCAAATTCGTGCAGCGATTTCAGTAACACCTGCACCACAATCTGTTTCGAAGCGGTATTTAATTGATTCAAATAGATTTCGTTACCGGCTTTGTGAAAGATTTTAAAAGTAAGATTCGCCAAATTTTCAGACAATTCAACTCGGTCAATTACATCACGGTAAGCCGTTAGGTTGATATTTAAATCCTGCTTCATGGTGAACTCAATTTGTTGTTTTTTTACTTTCAACAATTGATTGGCCACATCTTCGAAAAAACCTTTCAGACGACCTAAAGTGTCGTATTTTGGGTCAGGTTCCTGACTAATTTGAATATCAAACTGATGCAGTTTTTTAGCAATTTTCCCTATTTCCAGTTTAATCTCGCCTATTTTCCTGTTTTCCGCATTGGGACACCCTATAAAATTTTGACAATATTATAGAGGTCATTCTGCTCATCATCCATTTTCAAAAGGTTTGATTTTGTATGTTTAGATTGCGGTAGCATATATGTTATTTGGTACATATTATGAGTTAATTCAACGGCTCTTTTGACTGATAAATTTGATTTCGCTTCTTTCAAAAGTCTTTCCAACTCCTTGTAAACACAATATGCAGTAAATGAAATACAAATATGAGCCTCTATTCGACTTTTTAGCCGGTGATATATTGGACGTATGCGCAAATCTGTTTTTGACATTCGAAATGCACGTTCAATGTTCCAAAGACTTTTATAATTCTCGATTACCTCATCGTTTGTCAGTTTGGTGTTAGTAACATAGCCTTTGAGTCCATCCCATATTGCATCTGTATTGAATTTTTCATAATCTATTTGGATGCTAATTTCACCTTCCATTTTCAAGTATTTGTTGTAACCCCGGTTGTTTATATTTGATTTGGTCAATTTGCCTGCCCTAATTTGTTTTTCGAGCCTTTGTAAGCCTCTTTTGCGATTGTGTTGGTCTTTGGCTGCTCGTTTATTCGAAAATGCAACAATCAGTCTTGTTGTTTCTGACTTATTAATACAAATTGTTTGTCCATTGGAAAACTCGTATTCAAAGATTTGTTTCTTTATCTTATCAGGTTCGTTTTTTATTCTTGCTCCCAGTATATATTCATATTGTTTTGCTTCTAAAGCTTTTATATTTTCAGTTGACAGTAAGCCAGCATCGGCAACCACAATGGGTTTGTCCAAATTAAACTTGGCACTTATTTTTTCAAGAAACGGAATCAACGTATGCCCTTCAAATATATTTCCTTCATAAATATCATAACCAATGGCATAGCCTCCAGTTCCGACCAATAATCCAATAAAAATCTGTGGATTACTGTGCTTCCCGTCTTTACTAAAGCCTGTTTTACGCAAATCATCCTCATCTTCGGCTTCAAAATACAAGGTGGTCATATCGTAAAACACAACACTTATATTGCCCTTTAAAACCTTGAGTGTGTGCGCATAAGAAATTTGCTCCACCTGTTCTTTAAGCTCTGTATTGAGCTTGTCTAAAAAACGATAAACTGTATCAATATCAAGCGTTAGCCCCTGATAACGATATAAATAATCAACCGTTTTTAACTTACTCAATGGATAAGCAATACGAGCGATTACTAAATGACGAAAAAGCTCTTGCTGAATCGAACCAAAACCAATTTTGTCGTACAATTTCCCGAAAATAAGCTCTGGACCAACAATACGAATGCTTGCATTACTTAGATTTGAAAATACCTGTTCAATTTGTAAATCATTTTCCCAAACAAATAATTCTGGCTGTTTAGACAGGCGCTCAATCTCCTGTTTCCCTAAATAATTGAGTTTCGTAAGTTCCTGCTCAGTTCGACCGTTACCAATTGTTTGCAAAACCTTGTATTTCCCACGAAGTTTCTGGATTATTTGAACACTGAAACTACCTGATTTATTCCTTTTTTCTCGTAAAAACATGGCTACTATAATTTGGGACACCCAAAATTACAAAACAATTTTCATATCTAATTGATTATTTGATTGTTACAAGTGTTAATAATTGTCATGCGTAAAACAGGAATATGGATGCCTCAAAGTAAAATAGCAGAACTTTTCGCAGTTCAACGTCCTGCAATTACCAAACACCTTAATAATATTTTTGAAAGTGGTGAGTTAGACGAAAAAGTGGTTTGTTCCATTTTGGAACTGACCACTCAACACGGTGCTATCATTGATAAAACGCAAACAAGGCCCACCAAATTTTATAATCTCGATGCTATTATTGCTGTTGGTTATCGGGTGAACTCAAAAAGAGCAACGCAATTTCGAATTTGGGCTACTGCAGTTCTGAAAGAGTATATAATAAAAGGCTACACGATGGATGTAGATCGACTGAAAAGTCCACAGCCCTTGTTCGGAAAAGACTATTTTAAGGAACAGCTCGAAAAAATCAGAGATATCCGTAGTTCGGAACGAAGGTTTTATCAACTAATTACAGATATTTACGCCGAGTGTAGTATTGATTATAATTACAATTCGGAAATTACAAAAGAGTTCTTTGCAAGCGTACAAAACAAATTACATTGGGCAATAACAGGGCAAACGGCAGCTGAAATAATTGTATCGCGTGTAAATCACAAAAAAGAAAAAATGGGTTTAACCAATTGGAAAAACTCACCCGAAGGCAGAATTAGAAAATCGGATGTTACTATTGCAAAAAACTATCTTTCTGAAGAGGAGCTAAAACCGCTTAACCGCATTGTTTCGATGTATCTGGATTATGCCGAAGACCAAGCCGAGCAAGGAAAAGTTATGACAATGAAGGATTGGGCTGAAAAACTAAATGCATTCCTACAGTTTAATCAAAAAGAAATTCTACAGAACTCAGGTAAGATTACTGCTGCTCTGGCAAAAGAGTTTGCCGAAAATGAATATGAGAAGTATAAGCCTTTTCAAGATAGATTATTTGAAAGCGATTTTGATAAAGAAATCAAAAAACTTTTAATGTAAAAAAATCAGCTTATGTCAATTTTAAATAAACTATATCACTTCCACAGCCTTTTTTATTCGCGCTATAGTTTCTGCTTTTCCAATAATGTCGATAATATCAAAAATGTGTGGTCCTTTCGGTTCGCCTACCAACGCAAGGCGGAAAGCATTCATAATGCCTCCCAAATTGTATTCGTTTGCCGTAATCCATTCTTTTACAATTATTTCTGTGTTTTCGGGACTAAAGTTATCTATTGTAACAAGTAGTTCGCTAAGTTTTGTCAGTTGGGTAGGAGTTTCGGGTTTCCAGCGCTTTTGAACAGTTTTTTCGTCGTAGGTAGTGGGGGCTTCGAAAAAGAACGATGCTTGCGACCACAATTCGTTTGTAAAGTTAGCTCTTTCGCGCACTAAACTGACAATTTTTTGTACTTTTTCGGAGTCCTCAATAATTCCCTTTTGAATCAGAATATGTTGAAACAAATCGGCAATCTCTTCCACCGGTTTTGCTTGCAGGTATTTGTGATTAAACCATTTACCTTTTTCGTAATCGAATTTTGCTCCACTTTTACTTACACGGTCCAGCGAGAATTGCTCAATTAATTCCTGCATCGAAAAAATTTCTTGCTCGGTACCCGAGTTCCAACCCAATAGCGATAGAAAATTTACCACGGCTTCGGGAAAATAACCTGCTTCGCGGTATCCCGAGGATGTTTCGCCTGTTTTGGGGTCAGCCCAATTCAGTGGAAAAACAGGGAAGCCCAGACGGTCGCCATCGCGCTTGCTGAGTTTGCCGTTGCCGTCGGGTTTGAGCAACAAAGGCAAGTGAGCAAACTGCGGCATACTGTCTGTCCAACCCATATAGCGATATAATAAGACGTGTAATGGGGCAGATGGCAACCATTCTTCGCCGCGAATAACGTGTGATATTTCCATCAGATAATCGTCTACTACATTGGCCATGTGATAAGTAGGCAATTCGTCCGACGATTTAAAAAGCACTTTGTCGTCGATCACCGAAGAGTTTATAATTACCTCGCCACGAATTAAATCCTGAACTTTAATATCTTCATTGGGTTCAATTTTTATACGCACCACATATTGCTGCCCGGCAGCAATGCGCGCCGTAACTTCTTCTGCTGCAAGAGTCAACGAATTTGTCATCACGCCACGAGTACCGGCATCGTACTGAAAATTAGCAATTTCAGCACGTTTGGCATCCAACTCGGCTGGTGTGTCAAAAGCAACATAAGCCAAACCTGCTTCGAGCAATTGGTCAACATAGTTACGATAAATAGGTTTGCGTTCGCTTTGGCGGTAAGGTGCATGCATGCCGGTTGTTTTGGCGCCAATTCCTTCGTCAATTTCGATGCCAAGCCAGCTAAGTGCCTCTACGATATACTCTTCCGCACCCGGCACAAAACGAGCCGAATCTGTATCCTCAATTCGAAGTAGCATATTGCCACCGTGCTTACGGGCAAAAAGAAAATTATACAATG
>Ga0247841_10014039_pt1 | contig 10101 bp, 9 predicted proteins | sample LaCruzMarch2015__2_FD_192410 | JGI IMG/M metagenome (GOLD analysis project Ga0247841, IMG submission 192410) | Freshwater microbial communities from meromictic Lake La Cruz, Castile-La Mancha, Spain - LaCruzMarch2015_18m | ecosystem: Environmental > Aquatic > Freshwater > Lake | place: Spain...
AACATTAAAGGGTAAAATATTATCAAAAACAATTTTAAGATTTATATATGCGCTAGCGCCATATTTATATTTTAAATGTACAATAAAAAAATAATATGAAATGCTTAATTACAGGAGGAGCGGGGTTTATTGGCAGTAATCTTGCCGACATTTTAATAGAGCGAGGGCATAAGGTTGTTATAATTGACAACCTGTTTTCTGGTAAAAAGGAAAACTTAAATAAGAAGGCTAAATTTTATAAAATAGATGTACGTAATCCGGTGCTAATACCTAAAATATTTAAATCAGAAAAACCTGAAATTGTATTCCATTTTGCTGCGCAAATTAATGTTAAAGAATCAATAAAAAATTCGAAAGCAGACGCAGAAATTAATATTTTAGGAGCTATAAATATTTTGGAAAACTGTGTCGCCAATAAGGTTAAAAAATTAGTATTTGCTTCTTCTGGTGGTGCTGTATATGGTGAAGCAACAGTTATCCCTACGCCCGAGGAGTACCCAGAATTTCCATTATCTCCGTACGGAATAGCTAAACTGACTACTGAAAAATACTTAAACTACTATTATAAAGTTTTTAATTTGCCATTTGTTGCTTTACGTTTTGCTAATGTATATGGGCCCCGTCAAAATTCAATGGGGGAGGCAGGAGTTGTGGCCACTTTTTGCGATAAGCTTTTAAAAAATCAAAGACCTATTATTAATGGTAATGGCAAGCAAACTCGCGATTTTGTTTACGTTGAGGATGTGGTAGAAGCACTGATTTTGGCAATGAATAGTAAAAAAGTTGGAATTTTCAATATTGCCACGGCCAAAGAAACGAGTATTAAAAGCCTTTTTAAAAAAATTAATGAATTAGCGGGTTCCAATTTTAGAGAAACTTATAAACCTATAAAAGTAGAGGAACAGAAAAGGAGTTGCTTAGATTATTCGAGAGCTAGTAAAGAGCTGAAATGGAACCCTAAATATAATTTAGACCAAGGCTTAACAAAAACCATAGAATGGTTTAACAAAAAAATATGAAAATAATAGGAATTTATGACGGTCACAATGCATCGGTTTCCTTTTTAGAAAATGGAGAAATGAAATTTGGCATTCAAGAAGAAAGGCTAACAAATGAAAAAAATTTCTTTGGATTTCCTGAAAAAAGCTTAAAATTTGTATTAGATTATTACAAATTAAAGCTAGAGGATATTGACATGGTAGTTTTTGGTTCTGAGTATGTGTCGCCTCCAATGACGCGCAGTGAAGTTTTCTCTCATTTTTCAAAACAGGGTAACGCGTTGATGACCTTTGTTAAAAAAATATCAAAATTGGGTGTTATTAAAAAATTTAGAACTAATAAAAATAAGAAAAGAAGGCTAGACCTTGTTAAAAAATTTGGTTTTGAAGAAAGTAAGATTGACTTTGTTGATCATCATTTATCTCATGCTTCCTCGGCTTATTATGGCTTGGCCAAGGAATGGAATAAAAAATATTTAATTCTTACCTTGGACGGTGGGGGTGATTGGCTCTGTTCAACAGTGAATGTGGGATTTCAGGGAAAAATGGAAAAAATTGCAGAAACTTCATATGGTAATTCATTAGGGGATATATATAGTAGAACGACTTTTATGATGGGTTTCACTCCCTGGGAGCATGAGTATAAATTAATGGGCATGGCCCCTTACGCTAATGAAAAATATGGAAGAAAGATTAAAAATATATACGAAAATTATCTTGATCTAGATCCTAAAAATTCTTTAGTTTTTAAAAGGAAGATATTTAAAGATACTAATCATATTGTACGAAGGTTAGAGAATGATTTAAAAAGGCAACGTTTTGATAGTATTTGTTTTGGCTTGCAAGAATTTACGGAAGAACTTATGGTAAAGTGGGTAAGGGAATGTATAAAGAAAACAGGTATAAATGATATTCTGTGCGGTGGCGGGGTTTTTATGAATGTTAAGGCAAATAAAGTTATTTCTGAAATGCCAGAGGTTGCTTCTATCTCTGTTTTCCCTTCGTGTGGCGATGAATCAAATTCCTTAGGCGCTGCATGGCTAGCTTATTATAAAAATACAACTAATAATAGTTTTCACGGAATAAATGATTATTATCTTGGGCCTATTTTTAGTGACAAAGAAGTCGAGGAGATAATAAGAAATTTCGCATCCAAAAATAATTTTATATGGGAGAAGGATTATAAAATTAATGAGAAAGTCGCCGAAATTTTAGCTGGCGGCGAAATAGTCGCGCGGTGTTCGGGAAGAATGGAATTTGGAGCAAGAGCCCTTGGTAATAGGTCTATTCTAGCTGATCCGGTTAACCAAAAAGTTGTTAATATTATTAACCGCATGATAAAGAATAGAGATTTTTGGATGCCGTTTGCACCGATTGTTTTGAAAGAAAAGGCTAGTTTGTATATAAAAAATCCAAAAAATATTCAATCTCCATTTATGATGATGGGATTTGAGAGTACTGACAGAAAAGAAGACTTTATAGCCGCTATCCATAATGCAGATAATAGCGCTAGGCCGCAAATTTTAGAGAATGGTCAAAATCCAGACTTAGAAGAAGTCATTAATAATTTTGATAGGCTCACGGGAAGATCTGTTTTATTAAATACTTCATTTAACTTGCATGGAAATCCTATTGTTTTCGGACCAAAAGAAGCAATTGAAACCTTTATTAATTCTGGTCTTAAATATTTAGTTATTAATAATTTTTTACTTTCAAAAAATGGAAAATAATTTAAAACAAAAAATTGGTTTTATTGGGCAAGGCTGGATCGGCAAGAATTATGCGGATGATTTTGAAAAAAGAGGCTATGAAGTAGTCCGTTATTCTCTAGAAGAAGAATATATTAAAAATGAAGGTGAAATTAAAAATTGTCATATTGTTTTTATTGCAGTGCCAACACCAACAACAGAAAAGGGATTTGATGATAGCGCTATAAGAGGTGCAATAAAAAAAGTTGGAAGTGGAAATACGGCAGTTATTAAATCCACAATTTTACCCGGAACAACAGAATCTATACAAAAAGACAACCCAGATATATTTGTATTGCATTCTCCAGAATTTCTAAGAGAAAAAACTGCGGCATTTGATGCGGCTAATCCAGAAAGAAATATTATCGGAGTGCCCAAAGATAACGAAGAATACAGGAGTATCGCTAGAAAAGTATTGACAGTGTTGCCGAAAGCCGCTTTTGAATTAGTATGCCAAGCAAAAGAAGCAGAAATGATCAAATATGCAGGCAATTCCTTTTTATATTTAAAAGTTATATATGCTAATTTATTGTTTGATTTGTCGGAAGAATTAGGTTGCAATTGGGAAGTTGTAAAACAAGCATTTGGGGCCGACTCAAGAATAGGATATAGCCACCTAGATCCGCTAAGTGGAGGTCGTGGAGCAGGTGGTCATTGTTTTATTAAGGATTTTGCTGCTTTTGTTTCTTTTTATGAAAAAAATGTTGAAGACAATGCTGGGTCCATTTTTTTACGTAGCGCGGAAACAAAAAATATTGAACTGCTTCTTTCTAGTGAAAAAAACCTAGATTTACTTGAAAGTATTTATAAAGATAAAATAAAAAAATGAAAGAATTACCATTAGTCTCAATTATTATTCCGTGTAGAAACGAGGAAAATTTTATTGAAAAATGCTTAGATTCTATTTTAGAACAAGATTACCCACGGGAAAAAGTAGAAGTTTTTGTTGTTGATGGATTATCGCAAGATAAAACAAGAAAAATTGTAGAAGAGTATTCAAATAAATATTCCTTTATAAGATTACTTACTAATCCTAATAAATTTACTCCATTTGCATTAAACATAGGAATAAAAAACTCTGTAGGGGAGGTTATAGTGAGATTAGATGCTCATAGTTTTTATCCTAAAAATTATGTTTCTAATTGTGTAAAATATTTATTTCAATATAATGCCGATAACGTTGGCGGAATTTGGAAAATTATGCCGAAGGAAAATACTTTAATCAACAAAGCTATTGTTTTTGCTTCCGGATCTTATTTTGGTGGTGGTAACGCTTATTACAGAACGGGTAAAATTGAAAATGCAAAGGAGGTGGATACGGTTTTTGGAGGGTGCTATAAACGTGAAGTTTTTAATACGGTAGGCCTATACAACGAAAACCTAAAAAGAAGTCAGGATATGGAATTTAATATAAGGCTAAAAAAGGCAGGTGGAAAAATTGTGCTAGTTCCAGAAATTTTTTCCTACTATTATCCAAAATCAGATTTAGCAAGTTTTCTAAAGCACAATTTTGAGGATGGAATTTGGGCTGTGTATCCCCTAAAGTTTGTTAAAATTCCTTTTAAATTACGCCATTATATACCGTTAATTTTCTTTTTAACTTTACCTTTAAGTTTGTGGCCATATATTCCTGCAAGTTTATTTTTTTCATGGAAAATTGCAAAAAAAGAAAAGGATGTTAAATTATTTTTTGCAATGCCAGTAGTATTTTTTGTAAGGCATTTTGCATATGGAGCAGGATCATTTTTTGGTATAATAAAACTACTAATCGGAAAATAGTATGGAAGAAAGAAAAAAAATTGAAATTGAGCACTACAATAGGGGAGTTGTGCCTTTACTTCAAGGCGAACAAAAGGAATTAGGAAGCAGGATGAACTTTGACCCCCTTAATCTGGGGAGTTATGTTTTTTTAAGACAAATTTCACAGGATATTATTAGGGGAAAAAAAGTTCTTGATTACGGTTGTGGAACAGGCCTTCATTTAAGATGGCTTTCTTCGGTAGCTAATGAAGTTGTAGGAATAGACTTATCTGAAAAATCATTGGAAATAGCAAAAAGAATGGTTTTAGATAATAATTTAAATAATGTAGAGCTTATTGTAATGGATTGTGAAAAGCTAGAATTTCCAGATAATTCGTTCGATGTTATTTTTGACGGTGGCACATTTTCATCTTTAGACATTCACGTGGCACTCCCTGAATTGAAGAGGGTTCTAAAACCCGGAGGGCATGTAGTTGGAATTGAAACATTTGGACATAACCCATTTATAAATTTAAAAAGAAAATTTAATAAAATTACTAAAAATAGAACAGAATGGGCAGAAAGTCATATTTTGAATAATAATGGCTTGGAGAAAATAAAAGAATACTTTAGCAACGTTGATGTTTACTATTTTCACGTTATTTCTTGGATTATTTTTCCATTTTTAAATTTCCCAGGAGCAAATTTTATGTTAAAATTACTAGAAGGAGTAGACAAATTTGTACTTTACTTATGCCCATTTTTAAAAAGATATTCATTTAAGGTGGTATTTAATTTTTCTAAACCTAATATTTAATTATGATTAACCCCGTTAGAAATAATGGGAAATGAGGTTAAAAAAATAAAATAAGTGATATGAAAAAAAATTCAGCAATTTCTAACGGGGTAAAAAGATTATTTGATATTGTTTCTTCAGCTATTGGGTTGGTTGTTGCCACGCCCTTATTTTTGTATGTAATTTTTTTAATTAAAAAGCAGTCACCTGGGCCAATTTTTTATAAAGCGCAGAGAATTGGGAAAAATGGCAAACCTTTTACTATGTATAAGTTTAGGACAATGGTTGTTGATGCCGATAAAATTGGTGGCCCCTCTACAGCAGCTGACGACCCTAGGCTCACAAAAATAGGCTTGTTTTTAAAGAAATATCAGCTAGATGAGTTGCCTCAACTTATAAATGTCTTAAAGGGGGATATGAGTGTTGTGGGCCCAAGACCTGAAGTAAAAGTCTATGTTGATATGATGACAGAAGGGGAAAAAAATGTTATTCTTTCAGTACGTCCGGGTATCACAGATTTGGCGTCTTTATGGAACTTTCATGAGGCAGAACTATTAAAAGGATCAGCTGACCCTGAAAAAACATACATGGAGGAAATTAGGCCAGAAAAGTTGAGGCTTCAGCAAGAATATGTTAAAAAAGCCTCCTTTGCATTAGATATAAAGATAATATTTCAGACAATAGCTAAATTATTTAAATGATGAAAGCAAAAACTAAAAATTTTAAAGAAATTGCAAGAATCGCCAGAATAAAGGTGCTTGATTTGGTTTATAAAGCTCAAACAAGCCATATTGGGTCAAATTTTTCAGCAATAGATTTGCTTACTGTTTTATATAATACCGCTAATGTAGATAAGGACATGAAGGCAGATAGGGATAGAATTGTTGTGTCTAAGGGTTGGGTGGCAGCCTCGGTTTATTATTTTTTATCTGAAAAGGGCATAATTTCTAAAGAAGATTTAGAAACATTTTGTCAAAATGGAAGTAAATATGTTGGTTTAGTCGAACCAGAAGTAAGAGGAATAGAAGCAGCAGGAGGCTCTATGGGTTTTGGTTTACCATTTGGAGTGGGCTTTGCATTAGCTAAAAAAATAAAAAAAGAAAAAGGCAGGGTGTTTGTTTTAATGGGTGACGGGGAAGTTGCTATTGGCACAACATGGGAGTCAGCATTAATAGCGGCTCAAGAAAAACTTAATAACCTAACTGTAATTATTGACGCAAATGGATTGCAAGCAATGGGTAAGGTTAAGGATGTTTTAAATATTGAACCATTAAAAGATAAATGGAAATCTTTTGGTTGGGAAGTTGAAACAATTGATGGACACAATTATAAAGCTGTAGAAAAGGCAATTACTACAAAAGGAAAGAAAGCTCCTAAAGTTATTATTGCAAAAACAATAAAGGGTAAGGGCGTCAGCTTTATGGAGGGGAAAAACATTTTTCATTATAAAGCCCCATCAGACCAAGAATATCAAAAAGCATTAAAAGAATTATCAAAATAATGGCAGAAATTATTCAACAACAAGACACAAGAAGAGAATTTATTAGTACCCTTATAGAACTTGCCGAGAAAGACGACAAAATTGTTTTGATTATTCCAGATGTTGGGTTTAATTATTTAGAAGATTTTCAAAGAAAGTTTCCTAACAGATTTTTTAATTTTGGAGTAACCGAGCAAAGCACAATGATAATTGCTGCAGGATTAGCATTATCGGGATATAAGCCATATGTATATAGCATGATAAACTTTGTAGTTTTCAGGCCTTATGAAATGGTTAGAAATGCTGTAAGCATGCACAATGCTAATGTAAAAATAATTGGAGTAAAGGGTAGCGAAAAATATAAATTTTTAGGATTTAGTCATAATCTTTTGGTTGAAAATGAAGACATTAAAGTATTAGAGAATTTACCAAACTTTAAATCATTTGTTATTACCGACCCTGCTGAAGTTAGAAAAACTATATTAGATACATATAAAAGTAATTCGCCTTGTTATATAAGAATTTAAAAATATTATGAGTAAAGTACCATTTGTAGGTTATAAATTACAATATCAAAATTTAAAAACAGAAATTGATTCTGCAATGCAGGATGTTTTGGCTAGGGGAGATTTAATTATGAGAAAGGATAACGATGAGTTTGAAGCCAAGCTTGCAGAATTTGTTGGTACAAAATATGCCATTGGATTAAACAGTGGAACAGATGCATTGTTCTTATCATTATTAGCTTTGGGAATTGGGAAGGGGGACGAAGTTATAACAGTATCTCATACTTTTGTTGCTTCCATTGCGGTTATTGACCAGGCAGGAGCTACTCCAGTATTAGTTGAGGTTGGTGAAGATTTTGAAATGGATGCTAATAAGCTTGAAGCAGTTATTACAGAAAAAACAAAAGCAATTATTCCAGTGCATTATAATGGGAGAATGGCAGATATGGATAAAATAATGGAAATTGCAAAAAAGCATAATTTACACGTTATTGAGGATGCGGCCCAAGGATTAGGTTCTAGCTTAAATGGAAAGAAAGCGGGTTCAATTGGAATAACAGGTTGTTACAGTTTTTACCCAGCTAAAATATTAGGTTGTTTTGGCGATGGTGGCGCACTAACTACAAATGACGAAACGATAATTGAAAAAATAAAACTATTAAGAGATCACGGTCAGAAAACAAAAACAGATTTAGTTTGTTTTGGTTGGAATTCAAGGTTAGATAATCTTCAGGCAGCTGTTTTGAATGTTAAAATGAAATATTTGCCTGGCTGGCTAGAAAGAAGAAGGGCAATAGCAAAAATATATAACGAAGGTTTGGCCGAAGTTATTCAAGTAAAAACGCCTTTCGGATTTGAAACTGAAAATAGATATGATGTTTTTCAAAACTATGTTTTAAGGGCAGAAAGGAGAGACGAGTTGTATAATTTTTTGAAAGAACATGAAATTGAAACTTTGATAAAAGACCCTATAGCAAACCATATGCAACCAGGACTAAAACTTTCGCATTTTGAACTCCCTTTTAGTGTACAGCTAGCCAAAGAAGTTATCTCGCTGCCAATGTATCCAGAATTAACGGACGAGCAAATAAGTTTAGTAATTGAAAAAGTTAAAGAATTTTATAGATAGAAAATATGCCATTTTTTAAAAAAACACCAATAACAAGAACATTATTTTTCTTGATTTTTGATGTAATTTTTATCTCAATTTCTATTTATGTTTCTTTTCTTTTAAGGTTCGACGGGACAATACCAGCAGAATATTTGGTAAATCAAGGAATACAAAAAGTAATATTTTGGACACTATTAATCTGTTTGCCAGTTTTTTATTTTTTTAAATTGTATTCTTTCTCTTGGTCTTATGTAAGCACACAAGAACTAGTATCACTTTTTAAAGCTACAACATTAGGGTTTGTTATTTTGGGAATTATTATCTTTTTCTCTAAGGAATTTCCATTATTTGCAGGTTTCCCTAGGTCTGTCTTTATTATCAGTTATTTTTTAATTTTTATATCTTCTGGAGCTTTAAGGTTGTCAAAAAGAATTTTCTTATTACTTTTTGGCGGTGGTAAAAATATTGAAAAAGAAAGAACGCTAATTGTTGGAGCTGGCGACGCAGGTGAGCAAATTTTAAGAAGTATAATATCTTCGGTAAATAGTCCATATTTCCCATTAGGATTTGTAGATGACAGTAATCTTAAACAGTCAGTTTCTATTCATGGGCTTAAGGTATTAGGAAAAGTTAATGACATTATTAAAATAGTAACAGAAAAGGGAATTACTCAGGTAATAATTGCTTTGCCGTCGGCAGGAAAAAACAAAATAAGAGAAGCAGTGGAATTATCGAGAAAAGCGGGTATTAGTAAAATAAAAATAGTTTCTGCATTGTCAGAAATTATTGAAGGTGTCGTTTCTGTTAAGGATTTAAAAAATGTAGATGTAGAAGACTTGCTTGGTAGAGAAAAGGTTTTACTAGATACAAAACAAATTGAAAGCTTTATAAAAGATAAATCTGTTTTAATTACTGGAGCATCGGGGTCAATTGGCTCTGAGTTGTCTCGACAAATTGCTAAATTTAAACCATCTTCGTTAATTTTGTTAGATCAAGACGAGACAGGAATTTTTAATATTTACAATGATCTAGTTCGGCTTTTTCCTAACATAAATATTTCTCAGGTTATTGCAGACGTCATTGATAAAAAGAAGTTAAAAGAAGTTTTTGAAAAATTTAAACCAGATATTGTTTATCATGCAGCCGCTTATAAGCACGTTCCATTAATGGAAGAACACCCCGACCAGGCTATTAAAAATAATATTTTGGGCATAAAAACTGTAGCAGAATTAAGCGTTGATAACAATGTAGAAAAGTTTATATTTATTTCAACTGATAAAGCTGTAAACCCAACATCAATAATGGGTTGCACAAAAAGAGTGGGTGAAATGATTTGCCAAAATTTAAATGGATTGGGCGTCACAAAATTTATTTCAGTAAGATTTGGAAATGTTTTAAATAGCAGGGGGAGTGTAATTCCAATTTTTCGCGAGCAAATTAGCAGAGGAGGGCCCGTTGAGGTGACTGATTCAGAAATGAAGCGTTATTTCATGCTCACCTCAGAAGCTTGTTTATTAGTTATGCAAGCAGGCTCTATGGGGCAAGGTGGAGAGATTTTTGTTTTAGATATGGGCGAGCCTGTTAAGATATTAGATTTGGCAAAAGACATGATAAAACTTTCTGGGTATCAACCAGACAAAGATATTGCTATTGTGTTTACAGGAATAAGGCCTGGAGAAAAGCTATTCGAAGATATTCTAACAGCAGAAGAAGGGGTAACGG
>Ga0247841_10014040_pt1 | contig 10101 bp, 5 predicted proteins | sample LaCruzMarch2015__2_FD_192410 | JGI IMG/M metagenome (GOLD analysis project Ga0247841, IMG submission 192410) | Freshwater microbial communities from meromictic Lake La Cruz, Castile-La Mancha, Spain - LaCruzMarch2015_18m | ecosystem: Environmental > Aquatic > Freshwater > Lake | place: Spain...
AATTATCAATATGCAGGGGTTTGGCAAAAATGCCGTGTTTGCGAAGCCCTTTGGCAATCACGTGCGCCAGTTCCGATTTGCCGGAACCCGATTCACCTGAGATACCAATGATCATTTTAGGTTTTCGAGCAGCAAGTATCTTCTCAAGGATTATTTCACCGGCTTTCTGGTGTTTTTCTGTTATCAGTAATACGTCTCCCAGCATATTTTTATGATATTTATGGATTTATTATTGGTATAATACTGTATTCAAACCCTTTAAACTCTTATTCCTTAAACTTTGTTTCAGATAGGCATCTGCGGAAATCTGCAAAATCTGCCAAATCTGCGTGCCATTTTAATGTTTTAACTGCTTAAATTTATATTTCGGTATCTGTCACTTTTCCAGCAAGCAGCATGACCATTTTCCCATTAATCAGCAATCCGGCATTCTTATCGGCCACAACTACAACGCTTTTGTGAGAAATGCTAAACCAATAGCGTGTGCCCTTAAAGGTAATGCCAAAACTCAGGTTATCCCAGGCTTGTGGTAAAGCAGGATTCACAACCAGATGGTTGTGGCCGATGCTGATGCCTGCATAGGTTGACAATGCGATGAGCACTGTTCCTGCCATCACGCCGGCATGGATTCCTTCGGCAGTAGTACCTCCCTGTATATCAACAAAATCGCTTGCAAGTGCCTCGGAGTAAAGTTGCCAACTCATCTCGCTGTTTCCGGCAATGGAGGCCAGGCGGGCATGAACAATCCGGCTGAGTGTGGAACCGTGCGAGGTCCGCTTAAAATAATACGCAAGGTTCTTCTGCAGGTAATCTTCAGGCAATTTATACCCTAAATTATGAATCAGGTTATCAACCTCCTGTTTATCAAGGTTATAAAAAGTCATCAGCATGTCAGCCTGCTTGGCAACCTTAAACTCGTCGGGGGTAAGCCCTTCGGCTTTCAGGATGCGGTCCATGCGGTAGATGTTGCCATATTTTTTCTTATACTGCTCCCAGTCAAGCTCTTTCAGGTCGAAATAGCTTTCGTACTGCGCAATAATCCCTTCTGCGTTAATATCGAGAAACAGCTTTTGTGAAATATCTTTCCAAAGCGCGAGCTCCTCCTCCATAAAACCAAGTTTTTCGAAAATGGCCATCCGGTTTTCACCGAAAGAATCCAGAATTTCGAAGGCTTTTCCAAAAGCCCAGGCAGCCATCAGATTGGTGTAGGCATTGTTGTTCAGCCCGCCTTCGGTAGCATCGGGGTACTGTTCATGAAATTCATCAGGACCCATCACTTTAGTGAGATCATATCTGCCTTTTGCTTCGTTCCAGTGACATTTGCTCGCCCAGAACCGGCAGATCTGCAGGAACATTTCAGCCCCGAAATCATTCATAAACTCCTGATCATCTGATACATGAAAATACTGCCAGATATCGAAAGCCACAGCGAGCGACACATGCCGTTGCAGTGAACTGTGATCGGGGTCCCATTGCCCGTTGAGCGGGTTCAGGTGTATGACCTGTGTTTCCTCGCGTCCGTCGGAGCCGCTCTGCCAGGGGAACATTGCCCCTGAAAAGCCGTATTCTGCAGCATATTCTTTAGCTTTCTGCAACCTGCGGTAGCGGTACATCAGCATCGAGCGCGCCACGTCGGGCAGGTTGAGGTCGTACAATGGAAGGATAAAAAGCTCGTCCCAGAAGATGTGTCCCCGGTATGCCTCGCCATGCAAGCCACGGGCGGTGATGCTCGCATCAATAGCGCAGTTGTTTGGTGACATGGAAACCATCAGGTGGTAAAGGTGCAGGCGGAGTAGTTTTTGTGCAAAACGATCACCGGTAACCTGCATATCAATATCCTTCCATATTTTCTCCCAGGCCGCCTGACTTTCAGCAAGTAAGGTTTTAAAATTACTTGTTGAATCGAGGGCATCGAGGGCAGAAGCAAGCGGTTCTTTTGAATCATCAGGTTTTGAAGTAAAAACAGCAACTGTCTTTTCAAGGGTAACCGTGGTATTCATTTCAACCTCAAATTCGGCAAATCCGTAAACTATTGATGGTTTAATCTCATGGATTAGTTTAATATCTGATTCATTTCCATTGATAAAAAACAGGTTATCAGCTACTTCAGCTACCAGCATACCCGATTGGGTGGTAGACACCACTATGTACTGCCTGTTGCCGGAAGCACCCTGGTCCAGAGGTTTAAGATGCTTCTGGTTGAGTGATTTGTAGCGCTCGACCCCATCGTTGATAATTGCCCCGTCCATGCCGGTTTTCAGGGCAATTGTTCCGCTGTAATTCAACGGTTTCACCGAATATTGCATGGCTGCCAGGTGTGGGTTTTGCATGGAAGCAAAACGCTTTGATTGGATATGGGTTTCAAATCCGTTTTCGTCCCTTACGGTGAGCGAACGGGAAAGCAGGCCATTCCTGAAATCTAATTTGCGCTCGATTTGAAGAATTTCCGTAGAATTGATATCGAACCATTGCCCCCCGTTGACACGAAAAGTAACCGGCAGCCAGTTGGGTGCGTTGACAAAATCCTCGTTCCACACATCCCTGCCGGCAATGGGGGTGTTCAACCGGTTGTAAAGCCCGGCAATGTATGTTCCCGGATAATTCACACGGTTGGCATCTGTTTCTTCCGTTGCGCCACGGGTACCAACGTATCCGTTTCCAATGGTGAGCAATGCCTCGCGGGTGCGTTCTTTTTCGGGTTCGTAAGTGCGGTAGGTAATGTTCCAGCCATCCTCAGCAATGCCTGTTGCAAACCAATTGTTGATGGCTTCCATCGAAGTTTCTGAAATATCGTTCACAACAATATCGGCACCGTTGATCATGAGTTCATGGTTGTTTTCTTCACGGGCAATGCCCAGCACCAGCCCGAAATTTCCAGCACGGCCGGCGGCCACTCCCGAAACTGCATCTTCAACAACAACGGAATTAGCGGGTTTTACCCCAAGATTGGCGGCAGCAGTGGTAAAAATATCCGGTTCAGGCTTCCCTTTCAAACCAAGTTCTGCGGATACAACCCCGTCCACGCGGGTTTCGATAAGCGGGAGCAATCCTGCTGCTTCGAGCACGGCTTCACAATTTTTGCTCGACGAGGCAACGCCAACCCGTATTCCGGCAGCGCGCAGGTCGTGGATGAGCTGAACCGTTGATTCGTACACGCTTACACCATCCCGTTTAAGCACTTCGTTGAAAGAAATGTTCTTCCGGTTTCCCAATCCACACACGGTTTCCATTGTCACATCATCGGAAGGATCACCAAAAGGGATGCTGATTCCCCTGGATCCAAGGAATGAACGCACCCCTTCGTAGCGGGGTTTACCGTCAACGTAAGGAAGGTAATCATCTTTCTGGGTAAATTCCCGGAAAGGTTCACCATGTTTATTCTCCCGGAAACGCAAATACTCGTCGAACATTTTTTTCCAGGCATGGCTATGCACCAGGGCAGTTTGGGTAATTACCCCATCCAGGTCAAATATTACGGCATCAAAAAGGTAATTGTTCTGGTTCGTCATTGGATTTCCGGAATTAGAATACTTTTTTTGAAATCTATTCTTTTAGGAGATTTTTCTTTTCAACTGACTTGTATCCAATTAAATGCATAAGGTTCTAATTGCCCGGAAGCAGAATTACCAAAAGCTGATGTACCTTTTGTGGCAAAATCCGGCAGTTTGAAATCAATTTTCTTATCGGTCATATTATGGATGATAAGCCATTTTTCGGCCCGGAACGAACGTGTAAATACAAGCAGCGAGCCATCGGTTATTCCCGATAGTTGGATAAAATTTACCTCTCCTCGTCCGAATGTTTTATGCAGGTTGCGGAGGTGAAGCATTTTTTTCAGTTTAAAATAGATTTGGCTGCTGAAACTTTCAGGGTTGCTGAGGTTTTCTTCCAGTTCATTCCAGTCAATTTTCCCCCTCACCAGGAACCGGGTATCATCCTTGCCGGTGATCTGGATTGTTTCATTGTAATAAGCTTCATCGTTGAATTTTCCGAATTCATCACCATAGTAAATCACCGGTGTGCCCGGCAGGGTGAGGATAATAGAATAAGCGAGCAAAATCCGTCGTTCGTCGCGTTCCATGAGTTCTGAGAGGCGAGCCGAAATGCCTTCACCCAATCGGAAATCCCATTCGGGTTTCCTGCAATAACTTTGATGGATAAATTTACGTTCTTCTTCGGAAACATACACCAATTCCAGGCTTAGCTCATCGTGGCAGCGCAGGAACGTGAACCATTGCCCGCTTTCAGGCAGATCAGGGGTGAAAGCTTTCGACAGGGTTTCTTCAATAGGTTTTCCGCTTTGCAAAGCGATGGACTTAAAAATGCGTGGCATGAGCGGGAAATGATAAGCGGCATGGCATTCATCGCCATGGCCCATATATTCCACCACCTTGGCCGGCTGTTGGCAGGCCTCGGCGAGTAAAAGAGAACCGGGTTTTACGTAATCGAGGATGGCGCGAAAAAACTTCACCACCAGGTGGGTCTGTGGGAGGTTATCACATGCTGTGCCCTCTTCCTTCCATATGTAAGGGATCGCATCGGCCCTGAATCCATCAACCCCGGTATTTTGCCAAAACAACAGTGCACGGCTCATGGCAAGTAAAACCTGAGGATTTTTATAATTCAGATCGGGCTGGAAGTTAAAAAACCTATGGAAATAATATTCGTCTCCGCAGGGTTCCCAGTTTGAAGATTCAATACCTTTAAAAATAATACGTGCCAGGTTATAGCGGGAATTATATTTACTCCAGATGAAATAATTGCGATAGGGATTGTCTTTTGATTTACGTGCTTCAACAAACCAGGGGTGCTCGTCAGAAGTGTGGTTCAGGGCTATATCAAAAATCACCCGGATCCCTTTGTTATGCGCTTCCACAAGGAAATGGCTGAAAACTGCCTGTCGGTCAGCGTGATTTGATCCTGCAAGTTCAGCACGTATGCTGAAATAATCGCTGATGTCGAAACCTGCATCACGCATGGGCGAATCGAGTACAGGCAGAAGCCACAGGCAATTAACCCCCAGGTCGTTAAGGTAATCAAGTTTTTTGGCCAAGCCTTTAAAATCAGTATTGAAAAGGTCAGCGTAAAGCGAATATACCACGGCATCCTTGTACCAGTCAACCTGGTCGGGAGCCATCGCCAGCGTTTTTCGGTTGACTTCAACAGTCAAAAGAAAATTCTCCAATATTCGGGGCGATATCCCGGGATAAAGCTTATCCCAATAATTAAACAACAGATCGCGATAGTGCATATCAGATAATGGTTATGGCAGGAAGCCGCAGGAAAGAAAAAAAGTGATAATAAATGAAAGGCAATCATGCAGAAATAGACAAACCTTTCAGACAATAGTATTCACCGGACAGGTAAGTATTTCTGAAATTAATCCAACCAATCCCGTGTTAACAGGTGGAAAAGTAAAAAAGAACCAGTCTTTCCCGAATGAATAACGTAGGTAAAAAGTGACATTTTCGGGCCTGATGAGTGTTGAAAAGAGTAAAAAAGGGGCTGTCCCAAACGGTACAGCCCCCAACTCAAATCAAACACGCTTAATTTTTCACAACTGTGCAATGGGCTGTGCCCTCAAGATACAATTTTATGGTATAATTTCCTGCAGCCGTGATTGGAATATTGGCTCCATCCTGAGTGAGAGCAGCCATATTGCCACCTAAATTCACCGTCCAGGCATCGTTTGCTCTGAATTTGAACTCACCAACAACTAAGTCAATGGTGATTGTTAATGCCTTATTGGTTGCATCCCAGGTCATATTCTGATCTGAATTCCAACCATCAGGAGTAGCACTACCAATTAAACCCCAACTGTCCATTTTATAGGTGTAGGCATTTGGATGGCTTAAGTCAAGAGTAAAGTAATAATCAGCAGCAACAGTTACAGGAATGTTTGAACCGCCGGCATCCAAAGTAGCATTACCTGCGGTACTTCCATAATTGAATCCCCAGTCATGATTTGCCCTGAATTTGAATTCACCTACAGTGCAGGCTAATCCACCTCTCCAGGTGCTTGTAACCGGATCAAATGTTAAGGCCGTTTCATCATTCCAACCTCCGGGTGTAGCCGAACCGATAACACCCCAGACAGTAGCAACAGCAGTGTATGTTAATGCCATGGCATCCACATTCAATTTATAATAGCCTGCCGATGAACTGAAGTTACCACCAGTTACATCCAATGTTCCTGCAGTTGCGCCTGCACCATAGTTTGGCCCATCCCAATTCGCTTTTGAAGCAAATTTCCATTCGTTTACAGGGTTAGCCATGTACACATAACCTTCCAGTTTTGATGGTGCTGTAGATAAACTTTTTATCTGTGGTGAGTTTGCCGGATCCCAATTGAGAAAAGTAGTCCCCGGATAACTGTCGGCTACATAATTACCAGGAACATTCCATGTTAGGGTCGAGAGGTAAGTTGTAACAGTTAAAGGAATTACATTCGAATAAAGCGGATTTGCACCAGGATAATCGCCCTGATGTGCGCTAACCCGGATAGTCAGGTCGCCGGTTGCATTTGGCGCAACACCTGCATTAATTGCTGCATTGTTCAATTCATTTACTGTTATGCTTCCATGCAAAGTTGTTCCGTATTTTATCACAGTCGGACTTGAAAAAGTTCCATCGGCTTTACCAATCTCTACAGTATAATTGAGTGGGATATTCCCGAAAACAGTGGCATTCCAATTGAAAGTAAGTGCAGTGTTTTCAGCGTTATCAACAGTTAATGTCAAAGGGCCTAACGGATCCATAGATAAAGTAACAGGGATGATGTAAGGAGTAACTGAAACACTTATCGCGTTTGATGCATACAGTTCATTGTTATTGGCATAGGAAGAGATAATCCTCATTTCCAATGTGTAAGGAGCACCTATACCACCAAAACCAAAAACAATTGTGTTTAGTTCTTTGGCAGTAAATGAAGTGCTCAGTACACCATACAAAACACGGGTAACAGGTTTGGCAAAATTCTTACCTGCAGAATCTATTTGTACAATAAATTTCTGATTAGCTGAATCAGTGGCATAGTTAGGCCAGGTCCAGTTTAAGGTAAGTGCTGTTTTGCTCGAATCGGCGACAACTGCGGTAACGGCTTGTGTACTTCCTGAGACTACAATCCCGTTTCCTGTTTTATAAAGAGGTAGATCCCCTTCTTTCTGACATGCAGTGGAAACCAGTATGATAGCCACTGCTGCCATTAAAATTTTTACTATATTTTTCATATTTAACATTTTAAAGAAGAAAAGAAAGGATTTACTGTTTTTCTACATAATATTTACCCAGTTGGAAGTCAACGGTAACCTTGTAGCTTCCGGCAGTAGCTGGACCAGGGAATTGCGGATCGGAATCTTTCATCTCAAAAGAACCTCCTGATACAACACTTCCGTCGAGTGCATGGTATTGCGAACCCCAAACACCCATCTTCTGAACAAGTTTATACCCACCGCCACCAAGAAAATCAACGGTAAGCGTGTACAAAGTGTTTACGCTCGGATCTTTTGTAAATTTCTGGGTTACATCATAGGGCGACAACAGAGGGTTATTCCATCCTCCTGCAGCCGCGTTTCCGACAAGCCACAAGGTGCCTTCAGTAGGAGGTGCTACTTTTGGTGGAGGCATGAAAGGAGTAGCAGTCATTTGAAGCACATTAGAATAGAATGCTGCCGAATTATTTTTCAGGGTTGATTTAATCCTAAACTCGAGATTATGCGAAATGCCTGTCTTCAGCAGCAAGGTATTGGATAAGTATCCGTTTAATGTTCCGACTGTAAAGGTCAAATTCAGGTCATTACTAATGGAAACAGTCAGTTTATTGGGATTGGTAAAATTAGCCCCGGCTGTGTCAACCTCGAGGTAATACGTTACATCCTGCGAACTAACCCCGGTGGTAAACATGTAATTTGGATTCGTCCAGGAAAATGTAACAGCTTCCTCTTCTTTGGTGGCGTCAGTCAGTGCCAGAGCGGTTGTGTTTGCGCTCAATACAGGTGCCGTTCCTCCTTCAAAATAGATCTTCTTTTCGTCTTTGCTGCACGACCAGACTACAGAAGCCAGGAGCAGGCACAGGAACATATATTTGGTTTTCTTTTTCATAGTTGATTGTTTTAAAGGTCGGGATTAATAACCAATGTTTTGGGTAAGATTGCTGTTGGAGTTGCGGTTAGCAGCCGGAATCGGGTACAGGTTGTATTTGCTGTCAACAGCAGTGCCTGACGAAACGCCGCCTTTCCATGGCCATAAGTAGGTTGAGGTGGTAAGCAAATCGTAACGAATAAGATCGGTACGGCGATGGCCTTCCCAGAAAAGTTCCCTGGCTCTTTCATCCAGGATAGTTTGGAGGGTAAGATCCGATGAATTGAAAGCGGTAGCACCTGCCCTGGCCCTGATCAGGTTGATATAAGTAAGGGCAGTAGTTGCATCCCCACCTGTTCCACCACGCAGAACGGCTTCAGCATAAATAAGATACATTTCAGGCAAACGGAATATCGGGAAATCAATATCGGCGTAGGTTGTAGTGGGGTCGCTTACGCTGCCGCCATCCGAACGCTTATTTACATATTTTTTAATGTGATAACCGGTCGAGAAGTCGGAAATATCAGGCATAGTATTTATATTTCCCTGGGCATCAGTGCCTTTGAAAGCAGAAGTATAAAAAGCTGCACCTCTTATATCCTGTGTTGAATCAATATTGCCCGAACCATCTTTAGGGAATTTAGCACCAAAAGCCTTGGTAGCCCTATAGCCAAACCAACCACCATTAGTCCCGTAATCAGCAGCATCGCCTCCGGCCGGAGCGTGAATCAGGAATGTTGTATTCCCGTAAGCTTGTCCGCGAAGCCCGTCACAATTTATTGCCCAAATGATTTCATTTCTGTATTTATCATTGTCGGCCATAAATAGCTTGAAGTAACCTGGCTGTAAGTCGTACCCTGCATCAATAACCTTTTTGGCATAGGTAATGGCTTCTGTATTCTTGGCTGTTCCTGTGTACACCTCTGCATTCAGATATAAACGCGCAAGCAAAGCCCAGGCTGCCGGCTGTTCAACATGACCGTAGTCAGCTGATCTGGCAGCAGATAGTTCCGTTTCGATTGCCTTGAGTTCACTTTCTACGTAAGTGAATATTTCCTGTCGGGACTTTTCTTTTGGTAAGAAAGTGCCAATACCATCATCTTCGGTAATGAAAGTTGATTTTCCAAATAAGTCTATCATCACCCAATAGTTGAAAGCACGCAGGAAACGTACTTCAGCCCTTGATTTTTTGATGTTTTCGGCCGCAGCACCGGTTATTCCCCTGCCTGCAACCTTTTCGTCAGTAGATTCTCGAAGGTATTCATTGATGAGCGTGATGTTATAGATTGGACGTGCATAAGCACCTTTAATGAACACATCGCTACTGGTCCATCTGATGTAATGAAAGTCCCATATGGTCTGGTCGTTCCAGGCAACAACGGCTTCATCAGTAGGAAGCTCCTGCAAGTTGAAGAAACCCCTGATAAAAGGTACCTGGGAACCTTCATCCAATCCACCTGCAATATCAGGTCGACCGCTTGGGCCCTGGTTACCGGTCATTGATAATCCGCCATATACTTTAGCCAAAACACCCATATATCCTTCAGGGGTAGCATATACCTGCTCGGTGGTCAGATCGTTAGGAGGGAACAAATCCAAATTCTTTTTACAGGAAGTCACAACTACAACAGCGACAAATGCAAAAATTGCTATGATTATTGTTTTGCTTTTCATACTAATTCGTTTGTTAAGATTAAAAATCAAGGTTAAAACCTAAAGAGTATATCCTTGGACGAGGATAGATCACGTTATCAACACCTGTTGAATTGGAATTTTCAGGGTCTAATCCGGAATATTTCGAGATTACAAAAAGGTTCTGAATACTAGCGGTTATGCGCAATTGCGAGGTCCTGTTCTTGAATATTTTACCAGCATCGTACCCGAAGTTGAGGTTGTCGAGGCGGAAGAATGAGGCATTCTCAATGTAGTAATCTGACAGATACTGCATGTTTTGGAAGTTGGTGTTGTAGTAATCGGTACCAATGTTTCGGATATAATTAAGCGGATCCTTCGTGGCTCTCA
>Ga0247841_10014042_pt1 | contig 10099 bp, 7 predicted proteins | sample LaCruzMarch2015__2_FD_192410 | JGI IMG/M metagenome (GOLD analysis project Ga0247841, IMG submission 192410) | Freshwater microbial communities from meromictic Lake La Cruz, Castile-La Mancha, Spain - LaCruzMarch2015_18m | ecosystem: Environmental > Aquatic > Freshwater > Lake | place: Spain...
GGATCGAGTACCTGTTTACAGCAGACGATCATGTTCATGGTAGCAAATCACCCCTAAATACGATATTTGGCTAAAGAATTTAACCAAGCGGAAAGTTTACAATAACCTTATATGGATGTCAAAACCCCATTGAATGTCAGGTAAATGCCCTGCAATCTGCTCAAATCAGCCGTGCGATCCCGCCTGGATCTCCCGCACCGTTTCAAAAATAGCCCGGATGTTCTCTGCCGGCATAGTAAACTGCAACATATGGGTCATTGCCAGGATGTGCCTCCCGTGGAGTTTGCCGATGCGGTAACTGCTCAAAATACTCTCACGCATTTTCTGGGGGCTCATCTGTTCCCCCAGTTGGATATCAATACCGGTAGCAAAAGCCAGCCTGTCCCCGTATTTTTCATAGGCTGTTTTAAAATCGTTGCCGGCCTTGGGCTGAAAAGCCTGCAAAATATCCACCCCTGCCTCCACGTAATAATCAAGAAACGGGGTCTGGAAGCCGCAGGAATGGAGCATGACCAGCGCGCCGGCATCGTGTATGGCTTCTACGATGCGCCTGAGGTGCGGATAGGTAAACTCCTTCCACATCTTCATCGAGATTAACGTGCGCCCCGTATAGCCATAGTCGTCATATAAAAATACCATGTCGGCACCGGCTTTTACTCCGTGACGGGCCAAATCTATGCACCAATTACCAAAACGCTGCAGGAACTCTTTAACCTCGGCCGGGTACTCGTACAATGCCATCATGAATGGGGTCATAGACCACATTTGCGTGGAGAAGACATCCTGTACGCCGAAACCCTCCACCATGATACTGGCCTCAGGGTATGTCTTACGCAATTTTCTGATTGCCGTATAGTGTTTTTCGTCGCTGAAATCGGGAAACCGGTAGTCCTTTAAATCGCCGACATCTTTCATGGCCGGTTTCTGGACGTCCCAGTAGATGCCGCCTCCCAATCCCCGTACGTTGCCGTATGCGTCCAGTACCTTCACCTGTCCTTTTTCCCAGTACAGGCGCTTGACATTGGAGCCCGTGCCCACGCCCTGGAGAGCGATATCTGCGCCCAGTTCCAGTGCGTACGCGGCGTTTCCATAGTCGGTCAGCAGATGGGGCAAAGCCTTCCACAGGTCCGGCGCATTGAATCCGCCTTTCCTGGAAAACTGCTGCCAGAGAAAATTTGCCAGCCAGTTTGCCGAACTATTGCGCCCGGGCTGCATCTCCGACATGAGACGGCAGACCGTGTGCGGGTTTAAATAGTACATTACGGGCACACGGTCCACTGGAAGGCCTTTGGCAGCTGCATGGACACGCTCCCTGGATGTCATCTTCTCCCTGGATACGGTCATATTTTCTGCTTTCAACCTACCTGCCTCCTTGTAAAGCCGCGGATAGGATGATACGCGTCCGCTACGGCACTGTCAACGCTCAGTAAGCGCTTTTGGACGATAGCTATTTACGCCGACGCGGAACCTTTTCCTGCCTCTATCTCCTTGACCATCCTTGCATGCATCTTCTCGTCTATGGGATAAAAGAAAAGGACAATAATGGCCAGAACCAGGAACGCGGCGGGTACAAAGCTTGTCAGTATTCTTATCCCCATCAGCGACCCTTCGCTCTGGCTGACATTCGCAATATATCCGGACAGGTCTAATCCCCACCCGGCCAGCAGCATCGACAATGATGCCCCGAGCTTGGTGATGAAGACGTAAACGCCGTACTGTATTCCCTCGGTCCGGGCGCCCAGTTTCCACTGCGCATACTCTACAGTGTCGGGCACCAGCGACCAGATGCTCAGGTTCATCCCGCCAAAACCTATGCCTGCGGCAATAAAGACCGGCACGATGGCTGCCAGGTCAGGCGTACGGGCAAAGTACACCATGACCATGGACAACGCATATATGCCGGTCCCAAGAAAGTAGACCGTTTTCTTGCCGATCTTTTTGGAGATCAAAACCCATATAGGCACTGAGATGGCAGCGACCAGGAACACACATCCCAGCGCCACTGAAAAAAGCCCCTCGTTTTGCAGGTTGTACTTGAAAAAGTAATTCAGCATTGCGCCCATCAGTGTGAACCCCATAAAGCAGCATGTGGCAACAACAGACAAAATTACGAACGGCTTGTTGGCGAAAAGCAGGTGTGCTATTTCCTTTGCCTTATAACGCACATCAACGCTGGCTTTATATCGTTCCTTTGCTGTGAAGAAAGTGACCAGGAAACCGGCCAGTGCAATAACCCCGAATACGATTCCCACCATTTGCCACCCGGAACGTTCCGTCGGATATATAGACACGAATGGCTTGGTAAAACTCCCGATAAGGATCAGGGCAATTATGGTAAACACCTGGTAATAACCGGCGATTTTGGACCGCTCCTGGGCATCCAGTGTCATGTTTGGCAACAGAGCATTGTAAGGTACGGATACAACAGAATATGCAACCCACATCAGCAGGAGCATGACAATGTAATAAAATATATTACCTCCCTGCGAAAAATCCGGGACCATAAACAGTAAGGCAAAAGCTACAGCCAGCGGAAATACTCCAATTAATATATATGGGCGCTTCTGCCCCCAGCGACTGTTCGTCTGGTCGGAAAAGAAACCTATTATAGGATCAATCAGCGCGTCTAAAAACCTGGTTGAGAAAATAATGACGCCTGCAATGACCGCTCCCACCATAGCTATATCAGTCAGGAAATATACGTAAAATAGCCCGAGCGTAGTGTAAATGAACTGGCTGCCGAAATTCCCGAAGCCGTATCCCAGCATCTCGCCAACGGATACCTTTTGTGCCTTATCCTGTTCAACGCTACCCATAGAAATGACCCCCTTGTTTCATAATTTAGTCAATGCCAGGGCTATTCCTCAATAATCCGATGATCCCGGAGCGATTTCAGAGATGGTTCATACAATCTCGTACAGCCTTATTGATCATGTAAAAGTTGTACGGAGGCGTCAGGGGCGGCGTCTCGCAGGCCGTCATCAAAATGAAACCGCGCGGTGCATTCCTGCCCGCCTCGATACATGCCTTAGCAGTGTCATATACTTCCTGCGCGGTAGCCTGCCCCACAAGCTCAGTGGCCAAGTTCCCAGCTATAACGCACTTATCGCCGAAACGCTGGATAGCATCCGCCATTCTCACCTGGTTGCCGATGCTGACTATTCCGGGGCTGCCCATGGGCACCTGGCTCCAGTAAGGCAGGTTCTTGTTCTGCTCACCGCAGATGTGGCAAAGAATATGTTTTACACCCAGTTCAAGTATTCGCTCGTGTAATTTCTTCTGATGAGGCAGGACGAAACGTTCAAAGTGTCTCGGGGAGATGACCGAGTTGGCTGCAGCCGGCTCCCACAACTGAACCAGTAATCCCTCAGGTCCAAAGCTATGGGTCCATAGCGTGACAACATCCAGTATATGGTCGGCGGCCGTTGCCAGCAGCTTATTTGCGATCTCCGGCTCATTCACCAGCCATATGCACAACTTCTCCACGCCGCAAAGGTTCACTGCAAGTGTAAATACCCCTGTAAGCACCACGCTGATACCGGTACCTCTCTGCTTCTGCAGCTTTGAAAATTGCAGCGACTGAGGGAGCATGCCGGCTTTCTCAGGATCAGGCAGCCCGAGTTTTTCTACGTCTGCCTCAGACTTTACGGGAAACCGGATGCTGCTGGGAGCGTGTATGACATTGCCGGTGGGAAAATTGGTCTCGCCGCCAAACTCATAAGTCCCGTAAGCAGCATATCCCAGGAAGGGATCCTGGTCATACCCGTACATGCGCTGCGTCAGTAACTGGGCGATGTAGCTTTTCTCGGGGTCGGAGTAGACGGCGGCCACCGGGTAGCCTACGTTCAGTGCGCTGAAGCCCAGCGAGAAAGGGAAGAAAGGCACGCGATCGATCTCTTTCCCGGCCAATACTGCCGAAACGCGTTCTGAAGACGTCATATCTTCCCCCCGGAATAACCCCTCCTCTTGTATATCGGAACTGACACATTCATTTGTGCTCATGGTTTCAATCCTAGCCGATGCATTCAGTTACTGCTGCTTCCACCGGATATACTGCGGGCGTAATCCCTGCCAGCGATACAGTCCGGTCCGTAAAAATCCGCGCCTATCTTTTTTGCATAGTCGTCATTGAGCGGCGCCCCACCCACCATGATTTTTACGCCGCTATGCAATCCCGCTTTATCGATGGCCTCAACAACGTCTTTCATCGTGTACATGGTCGTGGAAAGCAGTGCCGACATGCCCATCACGATGGGTTTATGCTCTTTCACCGCCGCGACGAACTGCTCAGCGGAAACATCCGTGCCGAGGTCCACCACCTCGAAGCCAGCGCCTTCCAGAGACATCACCAGCAGGTTTTTGCCTATATCGTGGAGGTCTCCCTTCACAGTGCCGACGACAGCCCTTCCTGCGCCTTTAATGCCCTGCTGTGCCAGTTTGGGTTTAAGGACATCCAGAGCGTTCTGCATGGCGCGCGCGGAGACAAGCAGTTCGGGCAGAAAATACTCGCCTTTCTGGAACAGGTCTCCCACCTCGTCCATAGCAGGTATCAGCACCTTATTCAAAATGGAGCCGGCATCCCTGCCCTGGTCAAGCAATTTGGTTACCTCGTCAGCGATGCCTTTATTCGTGCCGTTGATAATCATCTCCCTGAGTTTGTCCATGGTTTGTTACCTCCTGAAATATTAGTTGCTTACTATCACCAGCGCTTCATCGCCGTTTAACAGTAGCGCGTTTTTATCCGTCATAATATTGGAGCGCTTGTGAGTTGATACCAGTATCTCCCACTTCGAATTCGCGAGACCCTCAGGAAGCTGAAGCCTTTGCGTTTTACGGCTGAAGTTGAGCACTACCAGGATCGCCTCAGATTCGTTCCTGCGCAGGTATGCCAGGACATTCCTCGGCTTCATGGTTAGCGGGATGAAATCACCATTGAGCAGTGCCGGATGCTGCTTACGGCACTGGATAAGAAGGCGGTAGAAGTTGAAAAGCGAATCAGGGTCTTTCTCCTGGGTCGCTACGTTTCGAGACCGACTATTATCATGAACTTTCAACCACGGCTTGGAATGGCTGAAACCTGCATTGACGGAGGTGTCCCAGTGCATAGGAGAACGGCAACCGTCCCTGCCCGCATTCACAGGCCAGTAATGCTTCCCCAGGGGATCCAGCAATTCACTATATTTGAGATGCACGTCGCGCATACCTATCTCATCACCATAGTAGATGAAGATAGTTCCGCGCAATGTGAGAAGCATGGCTGCCGCGACCTTCAGACGTCCATCATCCTCACCCAGGGCATAGCGCTCGGCAATACGCTTGCGGTCATGATTGCTGAGGACGTGGTTGGGCCAATTGTCACCCAGAGCCTGCTGCCAGTCGAGGATAGCCTGCAGAAAACGCTTTGCATTCCAGGGACATTCGAGGAATTTGAAATTAAAAGCTGCATGGAGTTTATCAGGACCGCAGTAGCCCGCGGCCTTTTCAGCGGTAGGCAGCAGCGTCTCTCCCACCGAGTAACGGCCGGGCCGTTCGTCCAGGATGGCCCGGATCTCTTTTACCACCGGCATCATCTCGGGCTGATCGCACTCATAAATATGGTCGTAGTGTTCGAACGGGCGAATTCCCTGTAGCCCAGATGCGCGGTTTCCCTTTGATACAGGCGGGTCATTGCGGAATTGTGCGTCCTTGAAGTACAGGTTGAAGACATCCAGTCGGAATCCGTCCACATCACGTTTCAGCCAGAACTTAAAAACATCCATCTGTGCCTTGTGTACCTCGGGGTGGCGCCAGTTGGGATCGGGCTGCTGCGTGTAAAAGAAGTGGAAATAATACTGCCCAAGCTCGGGCACATACTCCCAGGCTTTGCCGCCGAAAATTGAAAGCCAGTTATTTGGTACTTTACCTCCGGGAGCCGGGTCCCGCCATAGGTAGTAATCATGGAAGGGGTTGTCACGTGATTTGCGCGATTCAACGAACCATGGGTGCTTATCCGAGGTGTAAGCCAGTACGATATCCATGATGATGCGGATGCCGCGTCGGTGCGTCTCGCTTACCAGCCGGTCGAAATCCGCCATCGTGCCATAGCGCGGATCGATTGCTAGGTGATCAGGAGTGTCGTAACCGTAATCGGCGTCGGGCGACGGATAGATCGGTGTAAGCCAGATGGCGTCAACCCCCAGGTCTGCCAGGTAGTCAAGTTTGCTGATAATGCCCGCCAGGTCACCGAAGCCGTCGTTGTTGGTATCCAGGAAAGAACGTGAGTAGATCTGGTAGATAACCGCGGTTTTCCACCATTCATTTGTAGCTGATTTCATGATTTTACACTCTCCCCTTAGCAAATAGTCAGCTCAATAACCGTGCTCCTCGTTCCATTTCCGTGTTTCATCGATCATGGCGTAGTAATTCTCGATCCTGACGTAATTGGCCACCGAGTTGCCCGTACCCATACAGTATCCACCTCCCGGGGCGCAGTGCTCGAGTATGCCGCGCGTGCGCTGCCGGACCTGTTCCTGTGTGCCGTGGGCCATCAGGTCCATATCAACGCCACCCAGTATGGCTACCCGGTCATGAAATTTGTCGTACCACCGCTCGACCGGCAAAATGGCATCTTCGAAGCTGTGCCTGCCATCTATACCGGCTTCTATCAGGTCATCCATGATCGTCATGACCTGCCCGCAGCAATGGAAGAGGAATAGCTTCCCATTCCGATGGCAGGCGTCGGCGATGCGCTTCAACCTGGGTATATAGTACTTTCTTAGAAAGCGCGGTGATAAAGTGGTGCCGCCCTTGTAGCCCAGGTCATCAGAGTAAAATATGGCGCCGGTACCCGGGTGAGACGCGGACAGGCCGATGGCATGCACTGCGAGGGCGGTCAGTTGCTCGAGAATATCCTCCACCAAATCCGGTTCCTCGATACTTTTAATCGCCATATGCTGGGTGCCCATCAACTCGCTCAGGTCCTCATAGACCCCGTTGTACATCACCATAATTTTCATGCCGTCCGGAATACTCCCTGCTGCATAATCGAGAGCAAGCATGCTTATCTGGTCCAGTGAAGGCCACTTAAAAGCTTCGTATTCCTCTCGCGTGGTGATAATACCCTGTCCTTCTTCCTTCCATGCGCGTTTTTGCCGCCGTGGATCATCATCTGCAGCCAACTCCCGCCGGGTTTTGGTCAGTGGGATCACCGGTATCATAGTGACATAATCGTACCCGACAGCTTTACTGAAGGCTATGTTCAGTTCGATCAGCCGAATGCCCATCTCAAGAGCTTCCTGGTCATCTATCAATTGACCCGCATTGGTGAAAAGCTCGACCGCCCTGGCGGATGGATAATCGATCCCCGTGACCTCCGTCATAATCTCAGCATCAGGAAACAGTTCAATGATAGGTACCGGCCCCTCCAGCGTGTCCCGCCTCAGTACCTTCTCCATGTGATCCCAGTCAAACGTTGTCTTGAACGGCCTCTCAATTGGCATTTCATCCTCCTGCGCAAACTCAGTAAATTGTATACCCCATTTCAGCTAACTGTGTCAGTGACATCGAATTGCACCTGCCCTACAAGCTCTGCTGTAAAACATATGTCGATCCGGTGGTCGCCACACGCAAGCGGCCTCCCTCTCACGCGGAAGACAGCCTCATCATCCAGGGCAATGATAAAAGGATTGCTTGCAGTCACCTCGGCGCAGGGCCTTACCGAACCACCGCATGTAGCCGTGATTGCATCCGAGTTGAACATCTGACCGTTAACACCGATAGAATTAACGCTGATTACAACGGCTTCAAGTAGATTGTTCTTGAGCTTTAACTGAAAACCATCCGTCGTGTTTCTAAGGCTGCCTGTAACATAAAGCCCACGGTATACCTCTACAGGCACATCCATCACAGACTCTTCCTGTTTCACGGAGATTGATAATCCCGATAGCAACGTACGCATAGCTATGACCATGGCCTGCTGGTATTTCTCAATGTTGAGCACGTGGAACTTAAAACGGTTGACCGCTTTCGGGTCGATTTTCCATTCTGTAATACCGCTATCGTCACACCTGACATCGACTGATTCAAAGCCGTATACGGCATTACCCTTAACCTTAACCTGACCCAGGTGCACAATATTGCCCTCCGCGTCGACCGCATACCCTGCGCCGTGCAAGAACCCTGCCGTGCTCCACATGCTGCGCTCCAGGGTGCCGTACTTCTGTAAAAGCTCAACATTTACCGGGTCGAGCAGGTAGCGCAGCCAATTTTGATTGGGCGAACGGTCAAGCGCATAAATGAAATAGTTCTGCATCACGGGTGAAAGATGCTTAAAAATTTCGGATTGTCTGAATCTGTAGTGCGTTCCCCACTCCATCACGCGCCGTTCGGACACTGCCAACGCCACCTCATCCCAGCAGGGCATCCAGTATACAGGGCAGGGCAAATCGAAGATAGCAGCGTAGGATGACGGGTTGCGCTGCACGTTGTATTCGATCTCGGCTGCCTTCTCCTTTATTGGCGAACCGGTACCTGCGTTTAGATAGATGGCCGCACATTTCTCCCTGAACAGGCCGGGTTCCTTGAGACCTGCCAGAGCGATGTCCCGGCAGGAGCCTACGATATTTATCGCGATAGGTTCGGGCGACTGCCTCATAGCCCTGAGCAGCGCATTGGCCGCTCCCAGCGAAACAGGTTCAGCATCGTTTTGAGCGTCGGTACGCGCAGTCATCGACCTTGAAGTACCGACGACTACAGGTACAGCCAGGCCGGTGATGAAATTCAACTGCGCCACGGCCGCCACAGCCGGGTCGCCCGTCCAGGGCGGATAGTCTATCATCACTCCCAGCAGGTCGATATCGCCGCGGGCGGCCAGCGCGAAATTACAGGCAAGGTCCCAGTGGTCATCGGGGTCTGCATGCGGGTGAAAAATATCCGTCTGGTGATAAACCGGTCTGCTCATATCGCTCTCCTTATACCACTCATTTATTAAGTATACTCAGCAATAGCCCCACATATAGCGGGAAGCAGATTATCATACGATTGTAAAGGTATGTCCTCGCTTACCTGCAACATAAAGGGATAACCCCTGAAATCAGCCGCCAGTTGCCGCACATAACCGCTGATCTCTCCCGCCGGAGCGCCCGCAAGCGAAGCCGGGAAATTGGGGCAGATCACCTTGCCCGGCCAGGCAGCCAGCGCTTCCCTGACAGTCAGGTTGCCGCCCACCTCGGCAAGCGAGAAAGACTCGACCACGTCGATTGGGGACCCGGCTATCTGTGTCTTAATAGCGGCCAGCCTGCCGTCCATATGCACGGCGTACACCTTGCCGGCATCATGGCAGGCATCACCGAAATGCCCGTAAAGCGGCGCCAGGTATTTGTTGAAATACCTGGGATGGGTCATGTCGGCCGTGACATTATCCGGCTGCCAGATGACCTCGGCCTCAGATTTCAGGGCCATATTAAACTGCTCTTCCTGCCGGGCAGTCATCGCCTCTAAAAGTTCCTCGATGGGATCGGGATCTTCGGCCAGGTCTACAAAAAGCCGCTCCGGCCCTGCCAGCTCGATAAGCAGCTTCTGAAAAGGCAGCCGGTCAACCCGGCCCAGAACGACGCCATCCTGGCCCAGATCACATTTCTTCTGGCGGATGGCTGCAGGACGTTCCTCGAATACCGTGTTCTCGACAATATATCGTATCGTGCTGTAGTCCTGGAAATCCTTAATATAATGCTCACTGATCCAGTCGCTTCCGTAGCTGGGGTCCTTAGTAATACGCTGGGAGATTTTGCCCACCGGCGTTTGATAGGTCCGCGTCTCGACCTCTCTTCCCTGCTCCCAGGTGAACGCGATACTGAATTCAGCGCCCTTCACTTCAGACAGGTACCCGGGGTGCAGGTGCCAGGGTGGGGCAAGCAGGGAAACCGGCGGCTCGAAATCGATTATACCCATCCCGCAGTTGCGCGCTGCACGCTCGGTTTCCCCGCTGCGGTTATAGCGGCTGTAAATAGAGACTGGAATCCGGTCAGGCACGCGGTTGTGCAGAACCGCCAGCATGCGCTCCCTGATGCCTATACTCATATCCTGTACTCTCTCAGCGAGCAATCTCCAACAGCTTACCCAC
>Ga0247841_10014043_pt1 | contig 10098 bp, 7 predicted proteins | sample LaCruzMarch2015__2_FD_192410 | JGI IMG/M metagenome (GOLD analysis project Ga0247841, IMG submission 192410) | Freshwater microbial communities from meromictic Lake La Cruz, Castile-La Mancha, Spain - LaCruzMarch2015_18m | ecosystem: Environmental > Aquatic > Freshwater > Lake | place: Spain...
CGACGCTTACGTTCAGCCCATTTCTGTGAAATGACAAGGCCAGCCTCAATGGTCTTCCCAAGACCGACTTCATCTGCAAGCAAGGCTCCCCTTGAAAAGGGTGAACTAAAAGCGAATAGAGCAGCATCAACCTGATGGGGGTTAAGATCCACCTGTGCGCTGACAACCACTCCCGCAAGTTTCTCAACACTATCCGAGGGAGAACGTTTGGTCAGTTCATGCGCGAAATATTTAGCATGGTAGTCAGTCAGGTCCGAATTCTGCAGCTTACCTCCACTTGGTCACCAAAATAGTCAGTTAATAATGTAAGTAACCTCACTCTGCTAAACAATGGGATTCTTACCACACTCCAAGTTTCTATGATGATCCGCTTTGACGTGGCCTATTATACGACCGCTGTGGACACGGTACAAGGATATAACCTGCCCTAGTATTTCATGCCAGAAAAACTGCAACCAATTACATGAATATCCAATGTAGGGATTACAAATTTACGAAGAGCAATATAAATTCTATGCTGACTTAAATTTGTGATCCGTTGGATATCGAAAAAATAAAGCCCCTCCGTGATGAGCGGAGGGGCTTAAATTTCAAATTAATATTACAATCAAATGCAGTCTATTATTATACTGCTGTATCTTTAGCTTTAAATACAGGCTTGTAGCCTTTGCTAACCCGTTCCTGCCACTTGTGATAGGCAGTCATGATCAGGTTGCCAAATTGGGCATCATCGCCCAAATATCTAATCAAATCTTGGTATACGGATCCCAGACCTGCATACCATTCTACTGATGCTTCGTCCATGGCCTGATGCAGAACATCCAGACCATCGCATATTTCCCCCGATATGGATACTCTTTGGGGTACCATCCAGCAGTCGTGTATTCCCACGATATCGGTTATGCCCCGCTTTGCTAACTTCTCCATAACCAGGGTTGAATAATATGAATCGAGCACATGCACCAGGCACGGCGCGATCATCTTCTTAAGCTGCCTCTTGCTGACCGGGTATTCACCGGCCGCATTTGGCGCGTTCTCTATGAACTTGCGTTTCTGCCCTTTCTTTTTAACGTACCTCCCGGGCAAGCTGACAGTCAGTCTCCGGCCGTGGTTTGAGGTCTTGTCATTGTCTCTCTGTACCGGGTTCCAGCGAATTGTTGCTCCATCCGAAGGATCTGTGAATGTGACTCCGCTGTACCGGTCCTTTTCATAGACAATATCCCCGATTCGTCGGCAGGCTTCGAGAAATGACTTTACTTCGGGGAATTCAACGTACAGCTTGTCCAGAAAATGCCGGGCGATTTCTGTTGTCCAGCCTGGCCCGTAGGTCTCTTTGTCACGCCTCTGCTCTTGAACAACAGAAAAGGGTGAACCACCGTATGAAACACGCATCCACAGCGTTTTGCAGAGGTCATGCAACCGGGTATCCTTGCCGCCTGAATACTTTCCGTATAAATAAGATCGCTCTCTCATTATAGATTCAGAGACAGGATTCCCGAACTGCTTCCATGCCCACTCGGCCATGGTTTCTTTGAAAGGCTTCACGCTGTGGCCCATCGTCAACTCTTCCAGTTTCTCTACACCAAGCAGAGTGGCGATTATCTGTGTCTGCGACGAGGATACGTCGCAGCTGACAAAATGACAGGGCTCGCCCGTCTCGGGGTCGCGGGCCTTGAACCACCTTTTACGGAATGACTCGAGCTTCCTTTCATTCTGTGGGACCTGATCTGTTTCCCCTTCCAGCAGCTTCCCTGCTTTTGACGTTACGTATGACGGCCACAGATGGACAGGCTGGTAGCGCCGGTTGATCACGCGGTCGAAAGCGCTGTGGATGAGGTGAGGCCCATCCATGTTCTTAACCTGGTTGTGCACACGCTTGAATTCATTTACGTGTCGATGAGCCCGGTCAAATGGCGTTAATGCGTGCCTGACGTCACGCCTCCAATCCCTTGTGGAAATTGAAGCCCTGACTGCATCCTCGACAGACAGGTGCAGAACGTCGATAGAAGAGTCATTAAGTTCTCCCAGCTCTTTCTTCAGCTCAGCCATGTGCTTTTCCCATTTCTTGCGCTCATCCTTGTCGCTCAGTTGATTATGCACTTCCGACTCAATTTCCGGGTCAAATTGTTTGTGACGCAGGCCATACATTATGGAGAGGACGAATATCTTCTTGTCACGTTTTGACCACAGTTCTCCATGTTTCTTCTTTCCCTTGGGACGTATTTTCCTCTTCATATCCGACAAGGATGCTTTTAAGCCGTACCCGGCCTCAATGAGCGCGGCCAACTCATCCCGTTCACGCTCGGCCGCGCGGTAGTCTTCATTAAATGCGCCTGCATCAAACCACAACAGCGCTTTAGACTGTAGATCAAGCATCGTTTGAGAGTTACTTCCGAGCCTGACTTGGTTGTACTCTTTTTCAGCGCACAATTCATATTTGGGTCGTCTTTTGTGCAACTTCTCATCTATGAAACAAACCGCTATTTCCTTGGTGTGTGGCGGAATATACTGCTTATCGTCTTCTATTATTTTCTTAAATTCTGTGCAAATCTCTGAATTAATAACAGTCACATTGATTGACTGCCCCAGGCCAGTATAGGCTGTCTTTTCAATGTAAAATAAGGGATTGTGCCCCGTTTTCTCATGAGACCAACTTAGGGTCAACCGCCAGTATTTATAGGGGTCTATCCCGTTGCGGTGCAGGTCTCTCTGGCACATCCGTACCGTTTCTTTACGCATGTCTCTCACTGAACTGGCTTTGCTGCAGCGATGGTGGTCGCTGAACTTGCGACACAGTGCGTCAAACAACATATTGTAGGTTACATTCCTACGCGTCTCTCCGGCAACAACAAATGTGTGCAGCACTATTAGAAGTGCTTGCTTTGCGATGACCTTTAATTCATTTTTCTCGTCTTCAGTTAACCAACGGTAGCCATTGGTAATCAAATGGTCAAATTTTTCTTGCATGACCGCCATATTCGGCAACAATAAATCCCAAACAGCCTCAGCTGTTTTAACACAAGGCCTTCCGACCTTTTCTTTAATATACGGCACTGCCTTATAGTACAGGGCCGTTCTTTGGTGGTACTCTTCCCATTCGGCGGCGCTCATCCTCCGGCCGCCGCAATGGTAGGGCATCGGCAGCAAGCTGCTGGCGTCAGCAATCTGACCCAGCCTCTCCTGCACTTCGCGTCTTATTGCCTCTCTGTTGGGTATAGGCATACGCACCTCCTCGCAATGGTGCCATAACCTGGCATCCGTTGCAATATGTGCCCCAAAAAGGAAACCATACCTGCGGACTCCCAATTGGGGCACAATTTTGAATAGAGGCGTAGTCCAGTCCGGGCCTGGAGGAACCCGGATGGCGGCGTTTCTATATCTCATTAATCAGGAGGACACAAAAAAATGAAAGAGTTGCTTATTGTGATTGCTGCTTCTGGTGACCGAAAACCGATCAAGATCGCTCCCGGCACGACTGCCCATGATGTCCTGGAACAGATTGGGTTGCAAGGCTACGTGTTAAGTCGGGACGGAGATCCAGCCAACATGTTACCGGCCAACAAGGACCTTTATCCAATGGTTGAGGACGGGCAGAAGCTGTGGGCTACCACTTCAGCCGACGTGGGTAAAGTGCTTGTATAGAGCTTCCCAATTCTATTCTGAAAATCAGGGGGCTGTATGGAAGCCATAACCATAAGGCCAAATTACAATCGCGCTGTTATTATTGCACCGCAAAAGGTTTCCTATTTAGAAGAGAAAGGCTGGAGCAGGAAAGGTAATACCTGCCAGGGTTCCTATAAAACCAGTAAAGGCACCTGGCGGGGCATGATTGAACAAAAAAGCGGTGAGTGGCAGTACCACATTTATGATCCCCCCAAAGCCATCCTGCATGGAGAACATCAGGCATGCTTCAAGCATGTCGGGAATAACTGCTGGTGGATTCACTGGTCGACGAAGCCCAGGAGCCTCAGCGAGGGTATTTTAAACATAGAAAGGTTAATTGAAAATACTGTCAAGAGCAGAAAGCCGCAGACAACAAAGCGGTCATGGTGGGAACGATTTATCGAGGGAGGGTAGCATGAAACACCTACCGATAATGCAGATTATCCACAGGTTTTCCACAAGTAAAAAAGGCAGCCCGCGCAAAGAGCAGGCCGCCCTTATTAGACAAAATAATAATGTATTGCATCCGAATATGATTGCGCTTGCCGACCTGGACAGGAGCAATCAGATAATAACAATGATATTTAATAATAGAAAACAAGAGATGCTCTTGTGGTCTGAATGCCTTAAGAGTCTAACCGAACTGTCTCAGAAAGTTGCCGGCTCGATGCAGGTCATCGAGCCGGCGCAGGCAACCAACAGATATCTTGTTGGGAGCATCTTTCTGTATGACGCATTTGAGCGGTTGAACCGCGGGCCGGAGGAGCATCTTTTCTTTGTGAGCGGCCTCAATGCAGGCGGAATGCTGACGCTCGACCACATCTGTGAGTTCAAGGTGGAGAGTGCCTCAAGATGCCATGCCCGGGGCGATATTGGTTCTTCACATCTGTCGTTGATCAATCTGGACAACAGGGGATACCGGCTCCATGGCCTTTTCCATAAGCACCCCGGGACTGGAGCTGGAGCAACATTTCCCTCAATAACAGATATGCGGACTCAGGAAAGGATGGAAAGAGGAGGTTATCCGGCCATCGGCGCTATATTCAGCGAGGACGGATACATCCGCTTTTTCTCGGCGAAACGTCAGTTCACCATAAATATCCATGGAAAGGGGGTTGATCATGTTGAAGATAAAACCTTCCACCTCACAGAATTACGTTAGCTACCAGGCTAAAGAGCTTAAACCTGCCGTTGAGGGTGAAAGCCCCGTGTTTGACAGGCAATCACGCGTGCCGAAGTTTGACCAGGACAAGCTTGCCAAATCCAAGGTGCTCCTCATCGGTGCGGGAGGCATCGGTGGCGAGATAGGCGAAGGACTGGTCAGGAAAGGCGTTGGACACCTGGTGATTTCCGACGGCGACATAGTAGAGCTGTCTAATCTCAACAGGCAACGCTTTTATGAAGGCGACTTATACTGCAACAAGGCCCTCGCACTGGCAAGGAATCTTGCAGGAGAGGGCGTAAGTTCAACATTAATCGAGGCGTATGCCTGCGATTTTCAGAACATATCGAGACCTGGCTTTGAAGAAGGCACCAGTGTAGTTATATGCGGTGTCGATAATGAAGAGGCCCGAATAACGGCGAGCCGATATTTTCACAACAGCGTTCCCGTGATCTTTATAGCTGTCGACGAGACGGCCGATCACGGCTACGTGTTTATCCAAGACAAAGGAGGCAGACCATGCTATTGCTGCCTGTACCCGGGTGCGCTTGTGGACTCCGGCAGAAAAAGGTGCACTCCCGCTGGCGCAGTGAAAGATATACTCAAGGCAATATGTGGTATTGCGCTGTATGCTATCGACACCATAGTCATGGGAAGGCCAAGAAATTGGAATTATCGGCACATCACGTTGGCCGGATTTGTCCCGGAAGCATGCAAATACATACCGGCTATTCCCGAATGTCCGGTATGCGATCAAAATATACATATAGATACCTTCATAAATTGATGTATTAAATTAAATATAGTTGTTTAAATGGGAGATGCAGATTGACAGATCGCATCTCCCATTTTTTTTCAGCCATTTATCCGGTTAGAGCGGAGATCCGCTAACACAAAATCCACAAGGAGGAAGATATGCTGTGTGCGCTTGTACCTCTTTTATTGCTGGTGCTGGGAGTGTGGCTAACAATATCTAACAGCCCGGCATTGAAACGCATTATCACAATATGCCGCGTATTAATGAGGCAGTTAACAAAGAAGCAGTATCTATCGGGCGGTGGCAGGCAAAGGCCTCCTCAGGGCAATTACCGGGAAGAGTGAGGTGATATCATGCCAAACATTACAATCCTGGGCGTTTTTCCCCTCATCCGTTATGTGCATTCCCGATTGGTCCAAACAGCAACATGCCAGTGTTGCGGTCAAGCTGTGGATCTGATCGGGTACTGGTCCTGTGGGTGCGGATTCGTGGCACCATTACCGCGCCACGCCTTTCTCGGTTGCCGCAACTGCGGGAAATACTTTTCCTGGCTGCACTGCCCGGCCTGCAATGCCTGCATCCATATATAGGAGGTCCATATGAAATCAATCATGTTTGATGTTGAACAAATTAAAAGGGAGATGGACAGGGGAAGGGGTGGACAGGAGGTCTACTCCTTCCCCATTAATATCGAACCGCTTTACTCTCACTTTGACATTTCAGCCGCGGAAGAAATAAATGCGATATCCGGGCCAAAGGTAATCAAACCTGCCGGCATTACCAGATTGCCGATTCGTACAGACCTGGTCGCAGTGACCGTTAAGCCGTCCCGCGAAGACCATGCTGCACCACAGCTTGGGGAGCAGTTCCTGGCATCGTTAAATGCGTCATCGCAGACAAGCTTTGAAGTCTATGGCCATGCCGGGAGGGTCGGCATGCAATTCAACGTACCCTCTCGCGACGCCAACGTACTGGCTTCGCAGCTCAATCTGCTATACCGCGGAGCGGAGATCTATGCCGGCGGGGATTGTATCCAGGGGATGCCGTACGGGAGAGCCATCGTGGCAGCATACCGCTTGAAACGCTCGTATTTCTTTGCCCTGAATACCGGGCTCGACGTTGATCCCCTGGTGTTCCTGCTGGGAGCACTGGCTAGCCTGGACTATACCGAATACGGAGGTCTGCAAGTTGTCTTCACGCGTACGCACGGTGACTGGAGGAGCAATATTCTTACTGCTTCCAGAAACCGCTTCGACCCTGGCAACTCTCCATTCCACAATTTGCCAAATTTACCGAAGATTGCAGACCAGAAGGTGGCGAGCCCGCTTTATGCGGTGTCGCTAAGACTGTTTGCCTCACAACAAAGGATCATTTCTGTCCTTAACGGTTTTCTTAAGCAATTCGATGGTGAGAACAGTTTTACCAGGATCCCTATCGATTATCCATCGTCCAGCCTGGTTTATAGAACCGCGTATTCCACGGGCATGCTGCTAAACGCCAGGGAGCTTGCCTCTCTAGTTCACGTGCCCAATCTGAAGGGCTTCTCATGCCCCAGGATGGAAAGCGCCGGTGCGGGATTCCCGCCGCCGGCGCTTGCCCTGAACGACCGGCTGATCAATTTCGGAGTGAACACCTGCCGGGGAATAACGCGCGAGGTCGGCATCTCCGAGGAGTGGTCAACCAGACACTGCGCCGTGTTCGGCGCTACGGGGACGGGGAAGACGACCTTCTTAAGTCAGTGGGCTTCGTTGATCGCCAAGGGATACGGCCTCGCTCTTATCGATCCTAACGGCGACGCCGTTAAAAAGTTCGTTTCCATGATTCCTCGGCACAGGGTCAAGGACTGTATCTATTTCAACCCCGCGGACCTTGCCTATCCGCCGGCACTCAATATCCTCGACTCCTCAGATGAAAGGGAAAAGGACATGCTTTGTTCAGACCTGCTGGTTTGCCTGCGCCGCTACTTTGCCGATTCCTGGGGGGACAGGCTGGAATGGATTCTGCGTCAGGTGATAAAGGCGCTGCTGATTTCTCAAGGGCAGAAGACCTTGAGGGATATACCGAGGATGATGTTGAATGAGACGTACCGCCGGGAAATCCTTTCAACTGTTAACGATCCAGACGTTCTGGAATTCTGGCAGAGGCATTTCATCAAACTTCCGAGAGGCGCGGTGGATCCAATACTGAACAAGCTTTCCAAGTTTATCGATAGCGAGACTATCAGGAACATCGTTTCCCAGCCGAACCTGATCGATTTCCATAAACTACTGAGGGAAAACAAAATTCTGCTGGCCGATCTCGGCAAGGGGATGATCGGTGAGGATAATGCCAGCCTGCTGGGTTCATTTCTCTTATCCAAATTGCAGATTGCCACCCTGGCACGCCAGCAGATACCGGTGCACCAAAGGAGATTATTCACCGTAATAATCGACGAGCTGCACAACTTTGCGGACGACAGGGCCAATGTTAACAGCCTGAAGAGTTTTCTCTCCGAAGCAAGGAAATACCGCGTGGCAATGGTTCTGGCCACGCAGTACCCGTCCCAGCTGCATCGGGAGATCAGCGCTGCCATATTTAGCAACGTCGGTACCTTAACGATCTTGCGCTCAGGTGCAACTGAGGCCCAGGTCATACAGAAAGAGCTGGGAAATTTCACCGGTGAGAATATACAGAGGCTGCAGGTGGGCGAAGCGCTGGTAAGGATAGGCAGCACTGAAAGCAGCTTTAACGTCAAGATTTACAACACCATAAAGGCCAATGCTACATTTGAGAAACAGATCATCGCTAATTCACGTGCAGAATACTGCCGTACCAGGGAAGACGTACTGAAGCTGCTGAGCACTGCAAATTCCGGCTCGCAACAACCGGCTCAGATTGAGAATATCCCGGCACCCGCTCCGGAGCCCGTAAATCGGTATGAGAAGAGGTTTCTTGAGTTTGTTGCAGAGCATCCACAGCTCTCGTTAACTGAAATATATAAACATCTTAATCTCAGCGGTTATATGGGCACCAAGCTCAAGAAGATGCTGCTGGGAAAAGGGATGGTAACCGAGGTTACGCTCAGCTTCGGGCAGGCATTTAGACCTCCCACTGTCCTTCTGCTGACACATGCAGGATACGATGCGGTCAATTTGCGTACAAAGGCCGGAAGAGGAGGGCCGTTGCATCGGCATATCCAGGCGATAATAAAGCAGCAGGCGGAGGCTAAAGGATACTCAGCCGAAATAGAATCCCATATACCTGATACCGGGCAGCGGGTGGACGTGGCTTTACATAAAGATAATATTAGCGTGGCTGTGGAGATCGCTGTTTTATCAAAAGTGGAGCACGAATTCGACAACATACTCAAGTGCTTGAATGCCGGTTACGACAAAGTCCTGGCAATTTGTACCGATTCTAAATTCCTAACTGAAGTTAGAGATTTCACTCAATGCCAGTTGAAAGAAGATGACCGAAAGAGGGTAAGCTTTCAGCTTTTCCCCAACCATGAACTATAGTCAGCATTGAACTTAATTCGGTTATTTCTGACCGGTTAGCGGAATCAGCCAGCTTCAGTTCCGACGTTTGAAGAAGCTTTAACCACTTATTCCGGTTCTTTCGGCACCGGAAATCCATGCGTGTGTAAACATACCGAAATATCTACAAAACAGAAACAAGTCCACCAAGGAGGTGATGCATGGTACAGTCGTTGAAAACAAAAGTGTTGATTAACGACCTTATTAAGGAATTCGAAATTCAAAACCTGATTTTGAATAAGAGCGGAAAAACAATATCTTGGTATTCCAGCAATCTCAAGATATTTTCTCAATTCCTAAACGCAAGAGGTCACTCTTGTAATGTTAGTGAAATAGGGATGGATGAAGTCAATGAATTCATCCTCCATCTTCGAAATAAGAATAAATATGAGGGGCATCCGTCAATGCCGCCTCAACAGAAGAAATTATCAGACCAGACGATCCTTGCCCACGTGCAGACGCTGAAAAGCTTCTTCGGTTGGCTGGAGCGCTCTGCTTATATTGATGATAACCCGGTTAAGATGCTTGGGCGGCCACGGATTAGCCGGAAACATATTGAGATATTAACCAGAAAAGAGATTTACCAGGTATTGTCGGCAATTGATCTGAAGACTCCTGTTGGAGTCCGAGACACAGCCATCGTCATGACACTGCTGGATACCGGTCTGAGATGTGCTGAACTGACGAACCTGAAAATGGAAGATACGCATCTTGATCAGCGCCGCCTCAAGGTCATGGGCAAAGGTGCACGCGAAAGGGTAGTGCCTGTCGGAAGCAAAGTTCACGCAATGCTGGCCCGTTACATCCATCAATATCGGCCGGAACCTGCTTCAATTGTCACGGACCATGTTTTCCTGACAGCATATGGCAGACCCATCACGGTCAATGGTATCCAGCTCATGCTCAAGAGATTGGCCAAGCGGTCAGGCGTACGCAGGCTCCACGCGCACTTATGCAGGCACACCTTTGCCACTCAATACCTTGAGAACGGTGGCGACGTG
>Ga0247841_10014045_pt1 | contig 10097 bp, 11 predicted proteins | sample LaCruzMarch2015__2_FD_192410 | JGI IMG/M metagenome (GOLD analysis project Ga0247841, IMG submission 192410) | Freshwater microbial communities from meromictic Lake La Cruz, Castile-La Mancha, Spain - LaCruzMarch2015_18m | ecosystem: Environmental > Aquatic > Freshwater > Lake | place: Spain...
CGGTTGGAAAGCGGAGGGTGGTTGGCAGAACAAATCCGTAAGCGGTGGAACCGCGCCGTTTTCCGAGCGTGAAAGCGCGGCGGTCAGGGATTATGCCAAAGACCGTAAACTGGCAGCGGTGGTTGGCTGGTACAGCGCGGGAGGCGCCGTGTACGCATCGAGTTGCGGCAAGGGAATTCTGCCGGAAACGCAAACGATCACTGATGTTTTCGCGAAAGCTTCTGGATATCCGGCCTATAAAAACTTCGCATCCTACCAGGTATCCGGCGATATGACCGATTGGTTTGCCAAAAACAATGTTCCCGCGTTCGGCGTGTTGCTGACCACGGCCAACGACACCGAATTGGCGAAGAATTTGGCGGGCATCAAGGCGATTTTGGAATATTATTCTAAATAATGAAGCCGCTTTCCAACAAGCAATTAATAATAATCGCGATATTTTGTGTTGCCGCGCTGGGCGCGGCTTTGGCGTTATTTGTTCCGCAGAAAGCAAAGAAAGCGCGCCTGCCGGTACACGGGCCAACGCCTGCCGCCGTATCCGCTCCGACTTCCACAGTACCCGTGGTTGAAAAAGTTCCGGTTCCGGAGCGTTTGGCGATTGGATTGTCGGTGCAGGGCCGTTCGATCGAATCTTACACTTTCGGCGGCGGGAAAACGCGGTTGGTTTTCGCGGGCGGCATTCACGGAGGCTATGAATGGAACAGCGCGCTCCTGGCATACCAATTGATCGATTATCTTGATAAAAACCCGGAGTCAATCCCTGAAAATTTAAGTATTACGGTCATCCCGGTTGTCAATCCCGACGGTATGTTTAAAATAACCGGCAAAGAGGGCCGTTTTAGTATTGCCGATGTTCCGGCCGGATCCAATGACGCCGGAAGGCTTAACGCCCATGGGGTGGATCTTAACCGTAACTTTGGTTGCAACTGGAAGGCGGCCGCGGTCTGGAAAAATAAACCGGTCAGCGCCGGAACCGCGGCATTTTCCGAGCCGGAAAGCGCCGCGATCAAAAAATTTATTTTAGAAAACGATCCGGCGGCCGTTGTTTTTTGGCACAGCCAGTCGGATGCCATTTACGGATCCCAATGCGGCGGCGACATGCTGGCGCAAACCCGCGAGATAATGGACGCCTATTCCAAAGCGTCGGGATACCGGGCGGTCATCACCTTTGACCAATACGAGGTTACGGGCGATGTTACCGACTGGCTTGCGTCGATCGGGAAAGCGGCGATGACGGTGGAACTTAAAACGCACGAGGGCACCGAGTGGGAACGTAATCTGGCCGGTATCCGGGCGCTTTTCAAATATTACGGCGGTAAATAGCGGCAGCAATTGAATTTTAAACCATTCCAATATCATTTTATTTTGCCAAGCAACGAAGCCGCTTGAAAGGCGGTTTAAATTTGCGCCAAACTCCAAGCGTCATAATACTGTTGACAAAATCAATGATCGGAACTATAAAAAGTACGAGGTGTATCATGAAGGAAGATGAAAAAATGATATCCCCCGGGGATGCTGAAATTTTACAAATTTGCATGTCGGGGGCGACGTATGCGGAAATCGTTAGCAAAATTGGTGACGAGCGCTTCAAGGGCTTTATGACCCGGATCAAACCATATATCGAGGTAGGCGGAACTCGGGAAAAACACATTGTCACGACCAATCAGGCAGGCAAGCGGTACTTAGAGGCCAGGGGGTTGGCTGCTGGCGTATAGAACGAGAAGGTGGGCATTGTTATGAGTAAGGATACGAAGGTCGATCCAAGAGATGTTGAAATCTTGCAAATCTGTTTGAAAGGGGCAACGGTGGCAGAAATAACCGCAAAAGTCGGGAATGAAAGGTTTTTCGGATTTCTGAAGCGCCTTGACCCGTTCATTGATGTGGGAGGGGCGCTTGGACGGGTTGTTTATATAACCAACGATAAAGGCAAACAAGTATTGGTCAGTCGCGGAATAGACCTTGAATTTGCCAAGGAGGCGGCGACATAAAGTTCGGGACTATTTCTCGGATTTTTTCTTTTTTAAAAATGCGCATCAGCCATCCCATATCATCAATTATTGACAATATTACATTCGTGTGGTATTGTTTTATTAAATTCGGATGGAGGTTAATGATGGTAATATCGTTTAGAGATCTTCTTAGGAGCATGGGTAATATCCACGTCTCAACTGGCGGAGATTTTGGGGAAAACGCGAAAATTGTAATTCTTGAGCCGGATCCATTTGATCTTGACAGAGCCGAACTGAGTTTTGAGCTTTCCGAAGGAAACGGGATGTTGGAAAATCCATATCGATTAAGGGTGTCCAGCGCATCGCCTCATTATGCTGTAGTACGTTTGTGGAGACAGTCGCTACCCGATGATTTCATCATGGTAAATGATTGGATCATGAAGGTTACCAGAGACGGGGTGATCGCGAAAGATGGGACACTCACCGTGATCGGTAAGCCGATCAAAAAAGCCAGCGAGCAGGCATGACCATTGCTCGTATTTTTTTAAATTTTTTGACATTATATTCTAAAGGGATAAGTCAAATATATAAAACCATTTCCCATGATAAAGCTTGTAATAATAGATTTTGACGATACGCTTTCTTTGACCGAAGAAGCATTTTTTGGCATCGAGAACCACATTGCCAACGGAATGGGTTTTCCTCCCATGACGAGGGAGGCGCATCAAAAAAATTGGGGCGTGCCGATCCAGAAAGCGATCACACAAAGGATTCCGGGCATTGATCCGGATGAATTTTTAAAAAATCTCGGCGAATTGCTGCCCGGATTCGTGGCTTCGGGAAGGGTTGATACGATAAGCGACGAAAACATCGAAACTCTTAAAAAATTGAAAAATGGCGACAAGCATCTGGCAATTCTGACTTCCCGGAAAATACAGGAGGCAAAGCATTTGCTTGACGAAAACCATCATATCAACAAATGGATCGAAAAAATATATCACGCGGACAATTTGGAATATTTAAAACCCGACCCGAGGGCTTTTACACAAAGCTTTATCGATTTTAATGTCGAACCCAAAGAAACAGTTTATATCGGAGACTCGATTTCCGACGGCATCAGCGCCAAAGGGGCGGGGATGCATTTTATCGCCCTGCTTGAAAGTAAATTGAGGTCAAGGGATGACTTCAGATCGGTTCCCGTGGATTTTTTTGCCGAAACTTTTCCGGAAATCATTGATTACATAAATTAAGCCGCGATCAAGGTTTGGGCCAGTGCGCCTTACCTGCTATTGACAATACCATATAAATGTGGTATTGTTTTGTTGAGGTTTCATATGGCAAAAGTTACAAGGGACGCTGCGATTGCGTACGGTATGAGATGGCTTGCGAAAATCTTGGAAGACATTGATCTTGAGAATCCGTATTCTGTCGCACACGATGTGCTACGCCGCATCAAGGAGCTTAAGACCCTTCTAAGAGATGAAGGTTTAACGCCGGAAGACATCGGAACCACTCAAACGGTTATCGATGGATTGCCCAAGGCAATATGCGCGAGCGTTGCCAAAGGCTGGCTGGATATAATCAGGAAGAATCTTAAAAAAAGCAAAGATATAGATTCTACGGCAATGCAGCTTTTGGCGGATCATATGCGCCAGGGGGGAATAACAGCACAGGAGCTTGAAATTATTGAACCGGAAATAATTGCCGAACTGAGAGAGTATGAAGGGGTTATGGTCTGAATACAATGGACCGCCCCTTTTTCTATTATCACAATTTTTTTTATTAATTCTTTATTTTGGCTAACGAGGGTGCTGGAATACATTTTATCGCCCTGCTTGAAAGCAAATTGAGGTCAAGGGATGACTTCAGATCGGTTCCCGTGGATTTTTTTACCGAAACCTTTCCGGAAATCATCGATTACATAAATTAAGCCGCGATCTAGATTGAAGATGACGCGCTTCGTTGATATTGACAATACCACATAAATGTGGTATTGTTTTGTTTAGTATGGAGTGATTTGATTGGTTAAAGATAATAGCATCAGGCTGAAAGAAAAAGATATACGGGATTTTTTAATCGCATGGTTTGCCGGAATGAGAGTTAAGATCACTTTCCGGGAAGACAGTATCGATGACGTGAATTACCTCATCGGGATGATCGATGGCAAGATCATAAAAGTTTCCCGGGGCGATTACGCGACGCTTCTGGCAATTTCCAGCGATAAGACGTGGGGCTCCGAATCCAACAGGACGGTTGAACTGGAGTTGGCAAAGACGTTCAACCTCGATTGGTTTGTGGACCGGATGGCTTACCGGCTGGAGAAGATCGAAATGCCGCTTTTCCAAAAGGGCGATGAAATCATCCTGAATGAGGAGGGCGACGCGGAAGAGTGGATCAAAGAGAAGTTGAGAGGAAAAACCTATGTTGTCGGCGAGACATCCTGGGTTTGCCAAGAAGAGGAATGTGGAGTAAGGGGGTATTCGGAAGAAGGCGTGTGTCTGGATTGCGGCAAACGCGCCGATCAGTCAATATTGATTGGTGATTCTTTCTATCATCATTCATTCTTTACCTTGGTAAATAAAATGGCAGCGGAGGCCTAGCTTCTCCGCATTTTCTTTTATATGGGTGTATTTTATTTTTTTGTTTGACCGGCCGCGATGATCCGGACCGGCCGCAAATTAAAACCTTCTCTTTGGGGCGGTATTAACGACACCGCTGTATTGGCATAAATCATTCTATTGGTATAAATCATTCCTTTGCGCCCGACCAAAAGAGAATCTTTTTTTCGATGAGAGAAATGGCGCCAAATAAAAATATCCCGACCAATACGATACTGATGATCGCGCTGAACATCCTGACAGTGTCCAGGTAGTGGGAACTCATGAGGATAACGAAACCGATGCCTTTGTTTGAGCCTACGAACTCGCCAACCAGAGCGCCGACGATCGCCAGTGAAGTTGACACTTTCAGCGCCGAAAAAATATAGGGAAGCGCCGCGGGAAAGCGCAAGTTCACGAATATCTGCCATTTGCTCGCGGACAAACTTTTAAAAAGATCAAGTTCGTCTTTGCCAACGCTTTCGAGGCCTTTGACGGTATTAACGAGGATCGGGAAAAAAGCGATGATCGCGGCGGTGGCGGCTTTGGACATAAATCCGTTGCCGAACCACAGTATCAGCAACGGGGCGATCGCGACGATCGGGGTGATCTTGATTGCGATCGCGAAAGGATAAAATGCCATTTTTATCGTTTTTGAATGCACGAAAACGGCGGCGGTAACCAGGGCGAATAAATTTGCCGCCAAAAACCCAAGAAAAGCTTCGCATAGCGTGATCCCGGAATTATACGCCAGCATGCCGATATTGGAAAAAAGATCAGCCGCGATCCGCGACGGGGCAGGTAATATGTACTCGGGAACCGCGTAAAAACGCAAAAATATTTCCCACAGGGAAATTATTGCCAAAAAGGCCGCTGCCGGAAGGGCTATTGAAGAGATCTTTTCAGGATTTGTCTTAACCATGATACGTGTTTTATGAATTCGGGAGTTTGTTTTATTTCCAGTGTCCGCGGATAGGGCATATCGATCTCTCTAATGCCGATGATCTTTGCCGGTCTTTCAGACAGGACGATTATTTTATTTGATACGAACACCGCTTCCGAAATCGAATGGGTGACGAACAATACCGTTTTATTCGTTGCTTGCCATACTTTCAGTAATTCGATTTGCAATTTTTCGCGGGTGAATTCATCAAGCGAACCGAAAGGTTCGTCCATCAGCAATATTCCGGGATTGTAAACAAGCGCGCGGGCAATGGCCACGCGCTGTTGCATGCCGCCGGACAGTTGTTGCGGATAATATCCGCCAAAACCATCCAGCCCCAGTGAGCCCAATAATTTTTGCGGCTCATCGCTTTGGGCCCGGCCGCCGATGATCTCAAGCGGCAATTCGAGATTTTGCAAAACCGTCCGCCATGGCAGAAGCACCGGATCTTGGAAAACGAAACCGAAATCGCGGCGGCGTACCGCCAGATCGAGCGATCCGCCTTTGACCGCCAAATTTCCGTTGAAGCCGGGGATCAGGCCGCCGATTATTTTCAGCAATGTGGTCTTGCCGCATCCCGATGGCCCAATGATGCTGATGAAATCGCCTTCTTCAACACAAAAAGAGATATCGTCTATCACGCTAAGTGGTCCATGGGAATATTCGATGTTTTCCGCTTTGATCAGTGGCATTAGGGTAAAAATTCGGTTGTGAAAGCCTTGTCCAGATCAACGGGTTGCTTAATATCCCCATTTTGCAGCAAAAGATCTTGTTCGGCCTTCCACATCCCGTAATCCATGTATCCGATGGGCGAGGCGTCCGGTTTTACCAGTTTGTTCATGATATCCACAACCTTTCTTTCGAAATCCTTTTTTAGCTTATCGTTGTATTCTAGGGCGTAAGCGGCCGCTTTGTCGGGTTCCTCGGCGGCCCCGTACCATCCTTGTACCGTGGCTCTGACCACTTTACGGACCAGCTCGGGTTGCTCTTCAATAGTCTTCTCGGTGGTGAAAAGCGCCGAACCGATCGATCTGACGCCGTAGTCGCCAGGCCGTATAATATTGAAGGTGAATCCTTTGTCCTCAAGGACTAGGGTATCGTAGAACATTCCCAATTGGACGTCGACCTGTTTTGCCGGGATCGCGGTGCCGCCGAATTGTGCCGGAACCTCTTCGATGTTTTTCGGATCAATGCCGGCATTTTTTACCATTGCGCGGTAAACGCCCATATCGCTGTCGCCATACCAAAGGGCGACTTTTTTGCCGGCCAGCTTTTCCATGGAATCGATTCCGGATTCTTTCAGAGAATAAAGATAAATTGGATTTTCGGGATAGATCATCGCCACTGCCACTACCGGTATGCCTTTCTCGCGGGCCATGAGAATTTCTTCCGATCCGGCCATTCCGAACTGGTCCGATCCGTTAACTACCGTTTGTATGGAAGGGAAGTCGGTTCCGCCCGGATTCAGCGTTACTTCCAAGCCTTCTTTGGCGTAGAATCCTTTTTTATCCGCCACATAAAATCCGGCAAACTGGGAACGGTGCAGCCACTTCAATCTTATGGAAACTTTTTTAGCGCCGCTATCAGGTTTTACCGTTCCCAAACCGCCGAACGAAACCGCGGCAAAAATCAAAGCGACGATAATCATTATTCCGAAGGTGATTTTTTTCATATTTTTTACCATTTAAATGAGACTATCCCAAATCGTTTCGTTTGTAAATTACGCGCAAAGCCATGCCAAATCCGGGAATGCATTTTGCGCCGCTTATCGGTTGAGCGTTTTATTGCCGATGTCATTTGGCGGATTGCGCTTGACAAGGTTAAATAATAGTACATAATAATATCGCTAGACAGCATCTTTTACAGGAGGATACCAAGTGAAAGGAGTTGAATTGAGGTTAAGCGAGGTCAATGATCTTTTTGAATTGCAACTGGCTTTGGGAGTCGATATACCTCCCGAAGTCGCGACTGCCATTTTGGGGATTATGTACGCGCCGATCATCGGTCTGCCGGGCGAGCTGGGTTGCCGGTTTGCTTGTATTGTTTCGGATGATTCCGGAACCTGGGTCATCAGCAAATCTCTCCAGCCGTTTGGCTTGGAAGTGATCGATATAATCTGTATTTCATCCGATGGGATCTGTAGCGCGAAATTGTTCCCGATCGCTCCCGGGGAATTCTTCAACTACGGCAAGTTGCAATGCGAAGGACCGACGTTGGGTGATCTGGTGATCGGCATCCGTAATACAATCCGCGGATTATCCGCTTTCCTTGAGGAAAAGATGGGGAAACAAAAATAAAGTCCATTCCGGAATAATCCGCTTGGCTTTTTTCTTTTTTAAAGAACGGATAATTGGCTAATCATTTATGCCATCAATCAGCATTGCGGCTTTGACGAGTGTGGCGTCAACTGTTTGATCAGCCATGGGCGCGGACATTTTTTGGAATCGATATTGGCTTGATCATGGCAATTTGATAGAATTATGATTAAAATAATATAAACAATAGCAACAATTAAACATATGGATATCAAAAAAGTATCTGCTGTCGCTCTTTTTTCGTTTGTGGCATTGGTATTTGGTTTTATTTTAATGGCAGGCGCCGTGAACGCGGCGGTTGCCGCGCCGCAGATCGGGCGCGATCTGGTTCTTGGTTCGAAGGGCGAAGACGTGAGAAGCTTACAACAATTTTTGAACGGCAGCGGTTACGCCGTGTCGTTGACCGGGCCCGGTTCCGCGGGGTTTGAAACGATCACTTTCGGCTATGCCACCAGAGGCGCGCTGATCAGGTTCCAGGCGGCGCGCGGGATTCCCGCCACCGGAAACGTGGATGCCCAAACCAGGGTTTTGTTTTCAAGCATGGGAGCCGGCGGTGACAGGAGCAAGATCCTGGCGATGATCGAGCTGGTAAAACAGCAGATCTCCGTGTTGCAGCAGCAATTGATGGCATTGCTGGGCAATTCCGGCGGCAAGCCCAATATAACTTCAATTGCGGTGGCCAATGGCGGGGAAAGCGGCAGTATCGATGCCGGTGATACAATTACGGTTACTTTCACCGAGGCGGTCAAGCCGACTTCGATCAGTAATAATCTTGCCAATGGCGCCTATGTTTCCGGCATCACTTCGACCCAGATCGGCGGCGTGAGCGTTTCCGAATCGGGTGTTGTGACCATCCAGGAGATCGCCAAATTCGACGCGGGCGCGGTTGAGGGCGCGGGAACGTTTACGGCCAAGCTGGCGCTTAGCTCGAACGGCAATATTTTGACCGTTACGATAACCGGCGGCAGCGTCCGGATCACCGATGAGGATTTTAACAGCGCTTCCCAGATCGGTTATACGGTCAAGGACTCCGGCGGCGACGCGATGGAAGGCAAATCCAGTATCGGCGATCCGACCGGGACTTTCGGCAAGGGTAGCGGCGACAGTGTTCCTCGCGTTATTTCCATGTCGGTTTTAAACGGCGGCAGTTCGGGGTATATAGATGCCGGCGACATTGTTACGGTTACTTTCAATAAGGCGCTCAGGCCGTCATCGATCAATAGCGGGCTTGCGAGCGGAAGCCATGTTTCCGGCGTCGCCTCAACCCAGACCGGTGGCGTGAGCGTTTCTTCCGAAGGCGTGATGAATATCGAGGGAATCGCTAAATTTGACGCCGGTACGGTTCAAGCGTCAGGGACCTATGCCGCCAAGCTGGCGCTCAGCTCGGATGGCAAAGTTTTAAATATCACCCTGACCAGCGGCAGCATCCGGCTTACCCGGGAAGATTTCAGCGGTGCTTATCAGATCGGCGGTACGGTTAAGGATTCCGCCGGCAATACCATGGAAAGCAAGTCGGGAATCAATATTCCGACCGGGACTTTCGGCGGCGATAGTGGCGATAGCCCGTATATCACTTCCATCAAAGTTACGGATAGCGGCAACAGGAGCTATATCGATACTGACGATACCATCGATATCACTTTCAATAAATCCATCAAACCGTTATCGATCAACGGCAGCCTTGCCAATGGAAGCTATGTTTCCGGCGTTACCTCGGCCCAGATCGGCGGCGTGAGCGTTTCCGCGGCGGGGCTCGTGACCATCCAGGCGATCGCGACATTCGATATGGGAACGGCCGCGGCCGCGGGCAATTTCATTTCAAAGCTGGCGCTCAGCTCGAACGGCAGGGTTTTGACAATTACTTTAACCGGCGGCAGCGATATCTCGATCACCGATGAGGACTTTGACAATGCCGCCCAGATCGGCGGCGCGGTGGAAGATTTGAACGGCAACGCGATGCAGGGCGATTCCAGTATTGATGTCCCGACCGGATCTTTTGGCGGAAACAATGAGATCGATGAGAGCGACCAGGAGACGCCCTACATCACTTCGATAACCGTTGCCAACGGCGGCAATGGCGCGTATATCGATACCAATGATACGATCACGATAAATTTCAGCGAAGCCATCGAACCGGAATCGATAAATAATGATCTTGACGAGGGCGATTATATCACCGGCGTCGCCTCAACCCAGATCGGCGGCGTGAGCGTTTCCGCGGCGGGGATCGTGACCATCCAAGGCGTTGCCGTATTCGACGCGGGCGCGGTGGCAAATTCGGTTAATTTCACTT
>Ga0247841_10014048_pt1 | contig 10094 bp, 8 predicted proteins | sample LaCruzMarch2015__2_FD_192410 | JGI IMG/M metagenome (GOLD analysis project Ga0247841, IMG submission 192410) | Freshwater microbial communities from meromictic Lake La Cruz, Castile-La Mancha, Spain - LaCruzMarch2015_18m | ecosystem: Environmental > Aquatic > Freshwater > Lake | place: Spain...
ATGCACCTAGTACTACAGTAAGTAATGGCACTGGTAATAGTAGCAACGATCCTTGGGTTTCAAACAGATCAAATGGAACATGTATAGGAAATAACTGTTGTTCAAATGGTATGACATTTGATACTAGTACAAATCAATGTGTTTCTTCATGTAGTACTAGCAGCGGTACTAGCAGTACCTCAACTACCGAAACATTTGTAAATAATGTTTTCACAAAAAAATCAAGTTCATACAAAAAACCTGATGTAACATTGAACAATATTGTTTATCCTAGTAATTTTTAGTGAAAAATATTATAACATTTTTAGTATATGAAAAAATATTATAATATATAGAGTAATTATATACAGAATATAATGTCAAATTTCAATCTAAATAATTTCAATGATTTAATGAGCCAAGCAAATCAGTTAATAACGTGTGGCCCATCATGTCAACAGCAACAATCAGCATCTCAATTACAACAAAATTATTTAAACGCAGAAGCAAATATGGTGAGTGCACCACAACAATTTAAAAGTGCACAAAAAGCATATTATACTTATACAAAAGGTCAAGCTGGTTATAATGAATATATCGACAAAGACCTGAATGAAAAAGCTGATGCAATTGCAAATCAATATCAAGAAAAAATTGATCGTGATATATCAAGCGATAAAGAAAAAATACATACATATCAAGGATTACTTGTCAATTTCAATAATATTATTGATTTGTACAAAAAATATAGAAGAGAAAACCATAAATTAGAAAATAATTTAAAAGCCAAGTCAAGTGATATTTTAACAAATGATAGAAAAACATATTATGAAGACCAAGGAATCGCAAGTTTAAACACTTACTATTCAATTTTAATAAGTATATACATATTTGTAGTAGTAGTGTTTTTTTTATCTATTTTTTTGGTTAAAACAAACGTCAGTTTTAAAGTTCGATTTTTTATTTTATTTTTAATGATAATATACCCATTTGTATGTTATGGGTTGTTTCATTTATTATACAAATTATACAATAACATAAAAGGAATTTTTCCGAGTAATGCTTATCGTACATTGTAATAATATAACAGTCCTTACGTTATGTTACAAAATTGCTTGCATCATAATAACGTAAATTATTCGGTTGATACAAGAGTTTCATTGCTTGTTTCAGTGTCATACATGGGTGCCTTTTTTGTAGGGTTTGTAGTTCAGCGTACATACTTTTGCATGCATTTAATTTATCATTCTCTGACCACCACATATCACATCTGTCAATAACACTAAATAATTCATTAATTTTTGGAATGAGTACTACTTTTATTAAATTATGAAATCTTACATTTTTTACCTTTTTTTTCTTGTGACTGTTATTATTCCATATTGTATACATTTTTATTTATTATGAATAAATAATAAAATAAATTGAGACACAACACAAACACTATATTATATGAACTGTATTTTATTGAGATGGTTGATAGAGAATTTTTAGTGCTTCTTTTATCGTAATATCGGGATAAATGCTTTGTAAAGTTTTTATTTCATATGTCATGCTTTTACATGCATTTACTTTATCTGTGTTTGACCACCATATATCAATACTATCACATGTTTCACTTATTTTTGGTACTATAATTACATCTCTAAAAACCGAAAAGTCTACTCTTTTTTTTATATGTTTTTTTATATTTTCATTGGAAATATAACGTTCATCGTAACAAGTATAAAAAGCCAGTTTATTCATATTTGTTAAAGTTTAATTAAAATATGTAATATTATAATTTTAATATTATATTCTAAATAAAAAATGCATTTCATTTTTTTATTTATACCTTCAGGTATTGCCCACGAAATTTTAAATAGACGCCTAGTGGCGTCCCATTTGAAATCTTTGCTGGTCTAATTATTACAATAACACCATATAGTTATAAATCATCGATTTGATTGATATTATCATCAGGATATAATATTTTAACTCCGTGCCAACCACTTGGTTTATGAAGTCCAAATTTCTTGTCCATATACATATACAATTCTTCTCCTTTTGGCATTTTCTTGTTTCCTTGTTCTTGCGTAAACCAATATTTGAAATGATTTGCTAGTTCTTGCTTCTTAATTCTATCTTTTGCGTTGCCAGTTTTTACAACATTTTCCATTACAAATGCAGCAATATGATCTTGACCAATTCTATATTTGTTGGATGCATTTAAAACGTATTGACAATCCGGAACATTGCCATCTGTTTCAAATGCAATTTTAACAAGCATACTTGTAAATATTGGTGCAAATATTGGTAGTTTATGTTTCAAGTCTTTGTCTTTATCAAAAATATATGGTGTTTCATCGGTATGTGGTTCATCATCAGACAGAAATTTAGATACAAAATCACATTTTCTAATTCTTCTCCACGTACCATCATCATTACTTTCAATATCAAATAAATTATTTGTACATACTACTAGATTAAACTGTGGTTCAAATGTCTCACTCTCTGAATAAAGTGCTCTGCCTTGAATTGGATCGCCACCAGTCAATTCCTTCATAATACCTTCATTCAGTTTTACACCTTTTGATGGTTCTTGCATGACTGCATATCTAATACCTTTTAGTTGTATGATTTCAGATGATGTTCCACCAATTGCGTTACGTTTTTCTGTCACCAAAGTAATTGGAACAGTTCCCTTGTAGTCACCTAAAGCATGCGTCATTAGATCTGTCAACATTGATTTTCCATTACTACCACTACCATGATAAACATTAAACGTTTGATTTTTATTTGTACCAATTAAACATGAGGCAAGATGATTCCACATGTACTTATTCAGTTCTTGAATTGGAAATAATTTATTCATGAAATCATGAATTTGGTTTACAGTATCAGGATAATTTTCATTATTAATTGTATCAAATGGTACATAATTAATTCTAGTTGTTTTCGTAATATAATCCTGTGGATAACCATCTCGAAATTCTTTTGTATTAAAATCAATGACGCCATTGTTAAAGCATAATAAATGTTTGTTCGTGTCCATGCTTTTAATAAATTCTTTATCATAAAACAATTCCATCGCCTCACGCATAATATTATTTTTATCATTTGTACGTTTTAATTTTTGCATAATATCCGACATTGATTTCATTTTCTTTTTGATATATTCAGATCTATCATCACCTTGTTCATAATGATGATACTCATTTTCTAAATTGGTTCTGCGATTTGAATACAAATTATGAATTTCTTTCGAAATTGCAAGACGCAAACTTAATCCTCTATCAGGTTCCCATCTGTGATTTTTAAATACATACCATATACCTTTTTTATCGTAACTAACGCAGACATATCTATCCTTATATTTTTGAAATAATACTTGCGCAATATCAAATTCTGTTTGAGACTCTATAGTTTCTTCAATATAAAATTCTATGGTTGTTTCCAACACTTTCTCATATTCTTCAAATGCATCTTGTTTGGCCCAATACAATATGGATTTCCTTGTAACACCAATTTTTGACGTATTGAAATATTTCTTCCAATCACTGTATAAACTTGGTATTGTTGCATAATCAAAGTCAGATGCTTTACTTCGAAGCATAACCCAAGATAAGAATAATCGTTCATCTGTATGTTTCAATGCAAACGCTACTTGTCGGTTTAATAGATGAGATCCTGGTTCGTAATATTTTTCAGGTAATATTTGAGTATACATATGTGTTTCTTTAACTTCATATTCATTTGGTTTTAGTTTTTTTAAAACTATATCCATCGCTTTATTCAATGTTTCTTTATCAGTAATTTCATTTAATGAAATGTATTCATCATCATCATCTTGTTGATCGTCTAAAATAAGATTTACTTTTGTTTTACTTGCAGGTTTTTTTATTTTACTTTTATTATCAAGTTGTTTATTGTATGCATCTATTATTTTTGGGTTTAATTCGAAGGTAGGGATCTTATTATTTTGCGCAGACAGTTTATAGAAATTTTGCTTCATATCAAATTGTGCAACTTTCATCTCATCCATCATAAACTCACCATCGTTTTTATCAAAAGTTACGATAAAATGATCAGTTAATTCGTATGCTTCGTTATGTGGTTTTCTTGAACCGAATAACTGCCAATTTGTTTGACCTTTACTAATGCCTTTATCTAAAACGGCATCCCAACTATTTATCAACGGTAGTTCCATTATTTCTTGGATTTTTTCTATTATTTTGTCACGTAACATCATCTGAATTATATGATCAACTTGAAAACAAATCATCATATGAATTCCATCTTTTGTCATACTTTTATCTTCTAATCTATTTACATCTGGTTTTTCAAAAATAAATATGTCAAATGGTTTGTTTTCCTCAAAAATGAAATAGTTTTTTAATTCTTCTAAATATAACAAAATTATATCCAATATATTCTCTCTTGTGTGTTGTCGCGTTGCAACGTCATAAGCATATTTGAAGTCAAAATCGACTAATAATGGTCCATCTTTATCTAATTGTTTTTCAGTTAAATATTCCTTCTTTTTTTTTACAAAAATGTGGTCATAATATAAAGCATAAAACTCAGGCAAGCTTTCCTTTGGTATTATGTAAGAACCAGGATAAATATTCAATTCTTTATCTGGAATTCTAGTATGTGTATGTGTTATTCCATTGGAAGTTGTGCTGGAATTGGAATTTTCAGCTGTCTTAGCACTATGCTTATATAAGAATTCACTAAGGTCTTTAAATTGTGCGTGGTTCATATTAAAATCATTCATATATTTATGATATAATATATCGATATTTTTCTATTTCATTTTTTTATAATTCAAAAAATGAAACCCTAATACATTTTTTTTAATAATATCAATAAAACATATAAATATAAATTATTAATTTATTAAAAGTAATAATTCATTATGACAACGTTTATCACAAAAGAAACAATTACGCGTTTATTAAATGATGTAAAACAAATAATTAAACATCCATTGATCGAAAATGGTATTTACTATATTCATGACGATACAGATATTTTAAAAGGCTATGCATTAATAATAGGACCTTCAGAGACACCTTATTTTGCAGGCAATTATTTTTTTCAATTTACATATCCAAATGATTATCCACATAGTCCTCCCAAAGTTACTTATTGTACCAATGGAAATGGTATAAGATTTAACCCAAATTTATATAAATGTGGTAAGGTTTGTGTTTCACTGTTGAACACTTGGACAGGTGATCAATGGACGTCATGTCAAACGATTTCAACTGTATTACTAACTTTATGCACATTATTATGTAAGGATCCATTATTGAATGAACCCGGCGTAACCAAACATCATAATGAATTCGATAACTATACCAAAATAATAGAATATTCCAATATTGATGTAGCAGTGGGCGATGTTGTTAATAAAAAACAAGGGTTATTTCTTCCTTTTTTTGATGCGTTTTATCATGTTGTGTTAGAAAACTTTCAAAAAAATTATCAAGAAATAATCAAATTTTTGGATAAAAAAATAGATGAAACAAAAAACAGTGAAACTACATTAATTAAAGGTGGTTTTTATAATATGACAGTAACACTCGATTATCCAAAACTAAAAGAAAAAATAACTACATTATACTCAAAAAAATTTATTCAAAAATTATCGGAAGAAAAATAAGCAATTTCATAAAATATTATTTTTATACATTTTTAGATATGGTTTTATTATAATAGGATCTCTAAATAAAATATTTTTTCTTTCCTTATCATCATAACTGATTTCGGTAAAAGTATTATTCACTACATTTAATATATTTTTATATTCTTCCGTGTTTTTATTTTTATTGCTGACATTTTCAGCGTCTACATTATGGACTTTAAAATCAAGGTTTAAAGATATGAATTGTAGCCAGTTATCTTTTTCTATATTTACAATAATTAATTTATCTGGTTTTTTTTTGAAATAATTAAGAATATCTAAATAATATGTTTCGCGATAGTTAATCCATGATTTACATAACTGACTGGTGCAAGGATATGCCCAGTTGTCTCCGCCATGTAAGTTTTTATCTGCAATGCCGTGTTGAAATCTACTAATTAACCATTTATCCAAACTTCTTGTGTTTAATATAAAAATAGAATTAGGATAATCCATATCTAATTTTTTAAAGTTATTTAAATCACCATTATCTGAAAAACAATCAAAATCATTTACTTGCCAAACTGTATCATGTTGAGATTTCAAATTATTTTGTAAGAATAATTTGTGAAATGTTGATGTAGCCGTCTTATTAAAACCTATTACAAAAATTTTACTCATTTATATAATACTATAACACTATTTAATTTTATTTTATTATTTAAAACAAAATTGAAATAAAATAAACATCTTATTATTATAAATAGAATAAAAAATGCACTTTTGTAATAATTGTGAAAATATGTATTATATACGTATTAATGAAGATGATCCCAATAAATTAGTTTATTATTGTCGTCATTGTGGAAATGAAGATGACACCCTATCTAACGATGATATAACTGTTTCAAAAATTCAAATTAAAAAAGATGAATTATCATTTAGCCATATTATTAATGAATATACGAAATTAGACCCAACTCTTCCTAGAATAAATACCATACTATGTCCAAATCCTGATTGTGACACAAATACTAAAGGATCCGAGCGTGAAATTATTTATATTCGTTATGACGATACAAATATGAAGTATATTTATTTATGTTGTACATGTAATACAGTATGGAAAGCAAATGGTAATCATACATAGAAATCTATAGTAGTTGTACAGTTTTACTGTAATAATAAAAATTTATTTTTTATACAATATAAATAAAATTGAAATAATTTAAAATTATATAATATAATTTATATAATATTATATAACATGAGCGATATTGAAGACTATTCTATTTTGAGTGATAATGATGATAATGATAGTGAAGTATCTTTCAAACAAAATAAAAATATTAAAAAAAATATAAATACAAAACCTACAATTCGTGACTATGATGATGATGACGATGATGATGATGATGTCGATGATAATATTGATCTGGATGATAATGATGAAAATGAAATTCTAAAAGATAATACAGAAAATGACAATGCAAATGAAGATGACTATGCAGATAATGATATTGAAGACAATGAAGATGATGTTGAAGATGGTGATGAAGATGATGTTGAAGACGGTGATGGCGACGATGACGATGATGATAATTCTGATATTGAATATGATAATGATGAAGTAGAACAACATAAACAATCTGGTGGTAAACCAAAAGAAAAAAAGCAAAATAATATTGCTTTGGATAGTCAAAATGACTATGACGATTTTGATGATGATGATGAAGAACAAAATGAAAATTATTTGCAAAAATTTGATAAAGAATTAACTAAAAATTATATTCTGGACTTTCATCCAGAATGTCTAAATCATAATTATGATGAAATAAAATCTTTGTCAGTTGTTACTAGAGACGAGCATAATATAATTATAGATCCATTACACAAAACGTTGCCATTTTTAACAAAATATGAACAAGCGCGTGTTTTAGGTCAACGTGCAAAACAAATTGAATGTGGTGCAAAACCTCTTGTAAAAGTTCCTGAAAATATTATTGATAGTTATATTATTGCTAAACTAGAACTAGAACAAAAAAATATACCATTTATCATTAGAAGACCTATCCCTAATGGAGGAAGTGAATATTGGAATATAAAAGATTTAGAGATGATTGCGTTCTAATTTTATCCAACAATGCTGGCTTGTTTTTCGTTTTTTTTATTGTATTTTATTTGTTATAACTCATATTTGTTTGACTTACGCATAAACAGCGACACTTTATTATCAAAACTGTTGTTGTTATTTTGACATTTTATAAATTCGGTTTTACTCGAAACAACAATACATTTATTTCGTGCTCGTGATATTGCTGTATACAAACTAGTTTTATCAATAATACTTTGATTTGGTTCTATAAACAGAACTACATTATCATATTGACTTCCCTGTGACTTATGAATTGTTATACAATAATTCAATTTGAAATTATCATATAACTCATCAATACATATTTTTTCTGGTACACTTTCTGCATCATTATATTTAATCATAACGTATCTACCATCAAAAACCAATATTTCTGCTTCTTCACCATTGGCTCTCATTTTCTCACTGCTGTAGTCATTTTCTGTTCTGATAATTTTATCATTTATTCTAAATATAGTGTCTTTCTCATATTTATTATTGGATGGTATATTATCTATACCGTTACTTGGATTGAATATATCTTGAAGAATACTATTTATTGAACTTGTATTAAACTTAAATTTGGTGTTGTTAAAATAAGTTATAAATTTAGTTGTGTTTTTGTTAAAACTGTGCGTTTCTATTAATTTTAAAATGTCATCTTTATTTATTATACCGTTACTTGTATTTATAAATTCATTACTATTTATAACACTAATTGTATCATCTTTGAACTTGGTATAACTTATTATTTCAGTAGTCATTTTCTTAATAGTACTCACTAATGAACCCGCATTTTGTCTCTTTATTTTTGTTAAAAGTGTCACTTCAAAACATTTTGACGCGATCAAATTTTTTAGAACAAGACCAGGACCAATAGAAGGTAATTGATTGATGTCTCCGATTATTATTAGTCTCGCATCAAACTGTTGGCATGATATGAGTAATTCATAAAATAGAAACATGTCCAACATTGAAGTTTCATCCAATATAATTAGCTTTACCTTTTTTTCATTATCATTATTACCATTGGGTCCAGTACTGGATTTGCTTGACTTATTGTCATGATTATCTTCACTATGTTCATTATCTTCACTGTATCTGTATTCATCAAAAATATTTGATCGTTCTTGTATTTCATCCTGCATTTCATCCTGCATTTCATCCTGTATTTCATCCTGTATTTCAGCTTCTAATTTTGATTGAATTATTTTCGGAAAAGTATGATACAATGTTCTATGACATGTACCGGAAATTTTTTCATTGTAAAAACTTTTTTCCAAACTCCTGTGAAGATTAATATACGCCAAACCTGTAGGAGCCATAAGCGAAACATTTTTAAGAGGCCAATATTTTTTTTTGGTACTATTTTCACTTAATTTTTCATTTCCACCTAATTCAGGAAAATATTTTTCAGCTATTTTTGATAAGATAAAGAGAATGCATTTTACTATTTCCGTTTTACCTGTTCCAGGAAATCCAGTAATAATAGATAGTTTATTTTTAATCGATCTAATTATTCCATTTTTTTGATCTTCTTCAAAAATTTTGTTGTTTTTTGTCTCATAAGTTTCAATCAACTCATTAATTTCCTCAATAGGCACATCATATTCTACATCATAAAATAAATCCATTGTTAAGTCCGTGGCCTTTTTTTCTAATTCTAGTAAAAATTGTGTCGTTTTGTATTCTTTTCCATCTATGTTGATATTAATTACAAAATTAGCAATATCAATTTCTCTCGCGTTTTCGCTATATCTTTCACAAAATTTATTGAGTTCTTTATTGAATTTCCAGTTTATCATATAAAACGCATTTTCTTTATAAAATAAAGAATAAATCCATTTTTCACATTTAATTTTAAAGTCAATATTTAAATTAAATTCTTGACAGATTTTTTCGGCTTTTTCAAAAGTGATTAATTGAACTTCTTGCCTAATGAAATCAAAAGGATTTTCATAAATACAATGAAACTGGAAAGATGGGTTATGTGTTTTTTTTAATGTATGAATAATTTTATATAACTGATTTACGTTTAACTTACATTGAGTTAATAACTTGTTCATCATATCTATAATATTGTCTGGTTTAATGAATGTATATGTATTGTAATTTTCTTTTGATGCTCTTTGCATTACAAAACTTAATGCCGAATTGTATTTTTCCACCATTGATAAAAATGACGGCAATTTTTCCTGATATTCTGAAGGTATTGCAATAATTTTGGTGTCATTAGAAGGTATTGAAATTTTCTTTTTAGTTTTATTTGTAGTAAATTCTTCCAGTTCATATTGAATATTACTACCAGTTTTCTCTCGTTGAAGACCAATACCAACATCTTTAACTCTATAAAAAGAGTTGTTATATAGT
>Ga0247841_10014049_pt1 | contig 10094 bp, 7 predicted proteins | sample LaCruzMarch2015__2_FD_192410 | JGI IMG/M metagenome (GOLD analysis project Ga0247841, IMG submission 192410) | Freshwater microbial communities from meromictic Lake La Cruz, Castile-La Mancha, Spain - LaCruzMarch2015_18m | ecosystem: Environmental > Aquatic > Freshwater > Lake | place: Spain...
CGAATGATCCCTATGCATACACAGCCTAAGGCCCCATTTGCTGATATGCCTTCTGTTTTTGGGGAAGGTTCAATGCAGGTAGAGCCTGCTGCTGAAGCAGATCAGGCAAGAGAGGCAGCTCGAGGAGTTTCGGCTCCAGCTCGTCCGCTTCAATTTGTAGATGCTAGCTTGCGTTTGGCCTTATCTGGAGTTTTGAGTGACTTTGAGGCTATGCAACAACAGCGTCGTGAAGCCCTAGACCCAGCTCTAGCTGCCGATCTCCGTACAATTGCTGCTAAGGAAATGGCAAGAAAAACTCTTGACGAGACATCTAGAGTTCCTGGTGTTGAATCAGTCAGAGTACCATCCGCGCCGATTCATGATAGTTTGCGCCGAGCCGTATCTGGAGTTTTTAGAGACTTTGAGGCAAGGCAAGATGCGCGTAATGAAGCCCTAGATCCTGATCTGGCTGCAGATCTCTGTAGAATTGCTGCTGAGGAAATGGCAAGAAAAACTCTCGAAGAGCAAGTTCATGCTGCCGATGATAGACTTATCGAATTGTACGAAAACTTTGTTATAGATTCCCTTAGAAAGAGAGGGGTATTAGATAAATTGTTCCCAGGTGTTTCTGATTTTACCGATGTAAAGATGGATAGCACTGTCTTGTTACTTTGTGAAATGGATCGGTCAACTAAGTTGGCGTATAACAGAAGAGCACACAGGCGTGTTATTGAAATGATCGATCAATCTGATAAAATTCCTGGAGGTCTTCTAAACGGCAGCTGGTAGTGATTATCTTTTTTAAAAGAGGTATGTGTTTGTTATATTGCCATTCCTCTTTGACATGCTTTGTTTTTTTGACGCATTACATCCCTTGTGTTTAAATTCTTTAATACTTATGATTGACCAGGGAATTACTCTTGGAGAAAATGCCATGGGATCTGTGCAAGCTAAAGAAAAGATAAAGCCATTTGCTGAAGAAAGTGCAAAAACACGAAAAGCTAGAGAGAAGCTAAAGAAAAAATTAGAGGCTCTTGAAAAAAAGATTACACCACAGGCTTTAGAAAAGAAGACCATTGAAATCCATCGTTGGATAGCCCGGCATGCTTCCCAAAGGACAGTTCTCCGTTCTAAGAATATTTCACTATTTGACGAGAACCAAAACACGGCAGATCTTAGTAAGAAAGTTGTGGAACTCGCTGATCAAATTAAAAAAGAATTTAAAATCCCTGCCATGGCTCCCATTGGCACAAGTTCTCTTCAATCAAAAAAGATTTTGCAGTCCCTCGTAGCGTCTCAAGACAAAGCTGAAGCCAAATAAACGTTTTGATAGAAAAAAAGCTATCCGTTAGCATCGAGCACCTATATTCTTAAAGGTACGCCATGACTAATGTAATAGACTGTCTTAAAGCAAGAGGGCTCGTTGATGCTATCTCAAGCGATGAATTACTCAAAAAAGTAGAAACTCCTCTAAAGGCCTATATAGGCTTCGATCCAACAGCTGACAGTCTTCATCTCGGCAACCTTTTGGGAATTGTCGTTCTTAGATGGTTTCAGAAGTTCGGGCATACTCCTGTTGTAATTCTAGGCGGTGCTACCGGAAGGATCGGTGATCCATCCGGTAAAAGCAAAGAAAGGCCTCTTCTTGATGAAGTGACCATTGAACATAACATATCCAAGATCCGTAAGAATTTCGAGCGCGTTTTGGATTTTAAGTGTTCTAATGCTCCTGTAATGCTCAATAATGATGAGTGGTTCTCTAAATTTTCTCTTATCGATTTTTTACGAGATGTCGGTAAACATTTCCGTTTAGGTGTGATGCTCGCCAAAGATAGCGTTCGTACAAGAGTGCAATCTGAAGAGGGGATGAGCTTTACGGAATTCACCTACCAGATGCTTCAAGGCTACGATTTTTATCATCTATTTACCCACTCTGACGTTTGTTTGCAGATGGGGGGTAGTGATCAGTGGGGCAATATCACAGCAGGTACTGATTTAATTAGAAAGCTTACGGGTAAATCTGCTTTTGCTATGACATTTCCTCTTCTTACTCGAAGTGATGGGAAAAAGTTTGGTAAGAGTGAAGAAGGGGCTATTTGGCTATCTGAAGAAAGATGCTCTCCTTATCAATTCTATCAGTACCTTGTCAAAGTAGCTGATAGCGATGTCATCAAGCTTCTTCGTATGCTTACATTTATAGAACTTCAGGAAATAGCAGAAATTGAAGCTAGCATGTTAAAGCCTGGTTATGTTCCTAATTCTGCTCAAAAGAGGCTCGCAGAAGAGCTAACTCTTATGCTACATGGTCAGGAAGGACTCGATATTGCTAAAAAGGTAACAGAAGGTGCGGCTCCTGGAGCTAAAGGATCTGTTTTGAATGTAGCTGTGCTTCAAGAAATAGCAGGGGATATGCCAAATGTTGTTCTAGAAAGGACAAGTCTGATCGGTCATAAGTACACAGACGTTGCGGCTCTTTCTGGGATAGTCTCAAGTAAAGGGGAGGCAACCCGCCTGGTTTCTGGTGGCGGAGCCTACCTAAATAATGAAAAAGTAGAAGATCCATCCCTTAAAATCACGGAAGATCACTTAATCGGCGGGGAATTTTTACTCCTCGGATCGGGTAAAAAGAAAAAAATTCTAATAAGGGTTAATCCTTAAAATCCTCTTTTAAAAAAATATTTTGTCTCTATGGAAACCACTGCTTTTGGCTCAGCAGTGGTCTTTTGTTTTTTGGGGCTTTTTAGGAAGGTTAAGTAATTTTTTTTAAAAACCACTTGATTGAAAATCAACGTGATACAACAATTGGCACTAAAGAGCAGAGAGCTGAAAAGAGGCTATTGCAGGCAACCAAGGAGTAGAGTCCGTATGTCAACAGTAACTAAAAAAAGACTCATTCAATTAATTTCTCAGGAAAGAGGCGTTCATCCAAACGACGTAAGAAATGTCATACAATCTTTTCTTGATGCTATGACAGAGTATCTTTCCAAAGGGGACAGGCTGGAATTTCGTGATTTCGGTGTATTTGAAATTGTTGAAAGAAAGCAGAAAATAGGCCGTAATCCTAAAAATGCAGGGGTTCCTATCGTAATTCCAGCTCGTAGAGCTGTGAAGTTTACTCCTGGTAAAAAAATGAAAAAACTTATTGAAAAAGATCGTTCTAAAGGCGCTGCTTCTCCTACGAAACCTATGTAACTAACTCACTCAGCCCCTATTCTTTAGGGGCTGATGTGTTTTCATCTCCAATTATAATATAAATTTCTTTGCCTATGAGCTTATAAAAAAAGCTTATGTTAAGGCTTCTAACATTGAAAAATATTCAGATTTGTTGATAATTGTCAGGGTTAGAAATGGGATTTTGATGGCTCTCTTTTTTTGATTTTTAAAATCAATCTAAACAGCTGAAAATTGTAGCCAAATCTCTTGCAATTTATAGGAGGAGAAACCACTTTGTCAGCGCCTAAAGTATTTTTACTTACAGCCGTAGCAGCCTTTTCTTTAATAGGGGTTTTTGCTGTAGTGAAAAAAAATAAATCCAGTCCTGGCTCTACAAACTCGGCTCCTAAAAAAGAGCAGAAGGTCGCTGCATCGCCTTCTTCTTCAAAAAACAGTAAAAAAGTTCTAGAGAGTAAGCAAGCTCCTAAAGGTTCTTTAAGTGAATTTCCCAATATTGACCGGATGTACCAGCTGTTCACTACAGGATCCTCTAAGCTTCCTATTGTAGAGACGGTTTCTTATTCTAGCACAGTACCATGGCTGAAAGGAAGACCCGCTTGGATCGCAGACTATGCGGCTTACTACGGGACTTCAAGACACTTTATCGCGCGCAGTCTTCACGGCAAGGCTGATTACTTCAATCAGACAGTTTCTTCAGGTCGCAAATTCAACGTCTTTAGAAAAGATAAAAAAATTCAGTTCCATCTTCTTATCGATGTCACCCAGTGTAAAATGGGTCTTTACTATCATGATCTAGACACGAAAGAAAGAGTCCTTTTAAAAACTTATTCAGTAGGTCTTGGCCGTCTCGATACTCATAAATCCTCAGGAAGCCTTACCCCTCTTGGTACTTATTCTCTCGGTGATAAGATAGCTATTTACACTCCTGGAGTAACGAGCTATTTCCAAGATCAAAAAACAGAGATGATCCGTGTCTTTGGAACAAGATGGATCCCTTTTGGTCAAGCCATCGATGGCGCATCAGAGCCAGCGAAAGGCTACGGTATCCAAGGAGCCCCTTGGATAGTAGAGCAAGAGACAGGAAAACTTATAGAAAATAAAGAATGTATCGGCAGATATGAAAGTGATGGCTGCATAAGACTTTGTCAAGAAGACATAGAAGAGCTGTTTTCCATCGTAATCACAAAGCCTGCATTTGTACATATTGTGAAAGACTTTCGAGAGGCGGGTCTTCCCGGCACCGAAGTCGCAACCCCTACACGTTAACCAGAAGGTAGAATTGTATGCTCCCTCATGAAAAGCCCATTTTCGAATACGAAAAGACTTTGCAGCAGCTTAAAGAGCAAAGAGGGGACAATTCCCCATGGTCTGACGAAGAGATCGGAAAGCTTGAGAAAAAGCTAGAGTCTCTTAAGGAAAAGGTGTATTCCGACTTGAGTCCCTGGGAAAGAGTCGGTATCTGCAGACACCCTGGCCGGCCTAAGGCGATAGACTACATTAAAAATATTTGTGAAAACTTTACTGAAGTGTTTGGTGATAGGCTTTATGCCGATGACCACGCGATTGTTGCTGGATTTGCGATAATCGGTGGAGTCAAATTCATGGTGATCGGTCAAGAAAAAGGCAACGACACTGAAAGCCGTCTTTATAGAAACTTCGGTATGCCTTATCCAGAAGGGTATAGAAAAGCTATGAGATGTATGCGTCTTGCAGCAAAATTTAACCTCCCTGTACTTGCTCTTCTTGATACTCCTGGTGCTTATCCAGGGCTTGCTGCTGAAGAGAGAGGTCAAGGGTGGGCGATTGCGAACAACCTATGGGAAATGGCCAGACTTCCGACTCCTGTGCTTGTTCTAGTTATCGGAGAGGGATGTTCCGGTGGTGCTCTTGGTATGGGAATTGGCGATGTAATAGCCATGCTTGAGCATAGCTATTATTCTGTTATTTCCCCTGAAGGCTGTGCTTCCATCCTTTGGAAGGACACGACGAAGAACGCGGTAGCTGCCAAAGCTCTTAAAATGCATGCAGAAGATCTTATCGAGCTTGGAGTGGTGGATGTATCCATAGGTGAGCCTGTAGGTGGTGCTCATCACGACACGCAAGCCGTCTACAGAAATGTTAAAACATTTATTGCTGAGCAGTGGGAGTTGCTTAAAACTATTCCTATAGACGAATTGCTAGAGAGACGGTATCAAAAATTTCGTAGAATGGGGAAATTTGCCGTAGAACACAAGGCTGAACTGGTGTAATATAGCACCTTTGACTGACACTATGGAAACTTACTCATGAGATTACTATTACAGGCAGCTCTTCGTACTCGAAAGCACCTAGTCCTTCTTTTTGTTACCTTTGGTACCTTGATTCTACTTACTGTCGGAAGCCAGTTAGAAATGTTTGCTCTCGGTGTCCTTTCTAACAACGGCTCAGACTTTTTCTCTCTTTTTTCTCCAAGTGCAGCAAATGGAGTTGGGGCGACAGACGGAATCAGTCTGCAAGATGTCCAGCAGAAATGGGCCGCTCTCGATAATGGAGAGGGTCTAGTTACTAAGCAGACAGCATCTGCTTATCTTGCAACGCAAAGAGAAGCGAACCCTCTTAACTGGGTTCTTCATAACATAAGACAAACATTTGATTTTTCAAGCAGCATGGTAGCGCTTGTGTTTGTCTTGCTTGGAGTCGCGATTTTCAAAGCCATATGGCTCTTTGCAAGTAGATATGCAACTCAGCTGCTCGCTATCCGTATCAGTAGAGATTTGCGCCTGCAATTTTTTGAGCATATCCAGTCTCTTCCTATGAGCTTTTACCAGCAGTATAATATCGGAAGCCTCTCTTCACGTGTAGTAGGAGATGCTGGACAGATTGCGGTATCGATTAATTCCTGGCTTACGAACTATCTACAAACTCCCTTTACTGTAGCTACCTGTCTATCGATGTGCTTTTACCTTTCTTGGAAGCTATCGCTTGTCGTGTTTATTGGAACGCCACTTATCATCGTTCCTATTACTATCCTTGCAAGAAGAGTTAAAAAAGTTTCAAGACAGCTTCAGTCGAACCAAGAGAACTTTGCGTCTGTCCTTATCGACTTTCTGGCAGGAATTCAGACGGTAAAGATCTTCGCTATGGAGTCTTTCTCTTTTAAAAAATACAAAGAGCAAAATGATAGAACAGCCGTCCTTGAGAGTAAAACTGCGAAATATGGTCTTCTTACACGCCCTATACTCCATGCGATCACTACCCTCTGCCTTGCAGTTGTGGTATTATTCGGTCTTTATACTATCGGCATGAGCGTATCTCAGCTGCTTGTCTTCTGCGGACTTCTGCAGCTCGTATACGAACCAATTAAAAAATTTGCTGATGAAAACAGCAATATCCAAAGAGGTATCGTTGCAGCAGAGAGAATGTTCGAGGTTCTGCACATGAAACCCGACATTGCTGATAAAGAAAATGCTATTAAGATCACTGAATTTAATGACTTAATTGAATTCGATCACGTTTGGTTCCGCTATAAAGAAGAGTGGGTGCTTAAAGACGTTAGCTTTACTGTCAAAAAAGGTCAGACTGTAGCCATCGTTGGACCTACTGGTTCTGGAAAATCGACGATTGTTCAACTCCTGCCACGTCTATATGAAGTGCAGAAAGGGGAGATCCGTGTAGATGGTAGACCAGTCAATGCCTACACGCAGAAATCTCTGCGGGAGCTGCTTGCTTTTGTATCACAAAAACCGTTCCTTTTTTATGACACTATTGCAGAGAATATTGCAGTGGGGAGAACCTATACAAAAGAAGAGATTACTCTTGCTGCGAAAAGAGCGCATGCGGAAGAGTTCATTATGCGTCTCCCAGAGAAGTACGACTCTATGCTTGCTGAAGGTGGTCAGAACCTATCTGGTGGCCAGCAGCAGAGGCTTGCGATTGCAAGAGCTCTTGTGAAAAATTCTCCAGTACTTATTTTAGATGAAGCAACCTCATCGCTCGATGCAATCAGCGAGAACTACATCAAGACCGCTGTGGCCTCACTTCATGGTCAAGTCACACAAATCTTGATTGCCCACCGTCTTTCAACAATCGAACATGCAGATAAAATTATCTATCTAGAGCATGGGGTAAAGATCGCTGAAGGCACTAAAGAAGAGCTAATTGAGAGCTGTCCAGAGTTCAAGCTCATGTGGGATACTATGTTCCGTACAGAGAAAAGGGTTCCAGCTATAGAGGCTGAAGTAGCTCCCGTCTAAATTATGGTATCATTACTTCCTCCCTTATCAGGGAGGGCTTTGAATCTAGTGCCTCATAAGGTAAATCCACGAATAGATTTACCAAGGGAGCTAGCCGACCACGAAAGGTTGCTCGCTCGCTTAGTTGCGCTTGTTGAAGAAAAACTCCCCGTTACTTATTCAGCTGAAGGTTATGAAGAAAGGCAAAGGCTATTTACTGAAGCGTATGAATTGTCTGCTAAAATTGATGCTTTTATAACTCGAGTGAAACCTTTTGCTGCCGCCTATTCAAAAGGTTCTGCAATTCACATAAAATTTCAAACTATTAATAGGGAGCATGGTAAAACTGGGTCCATGCTCATGGATGCGCAGTATGAGTTTAATCTCTTGAAAAAACTGCATGAATTTGAAGAAAGTGAGAGGATTTTGCAAAGTCAGATAGATAGATTATGGAATCAGCCCACATTTCTTATGCAAGATTTCGAAACTTTAAAAAGAGATCTTTTAAACTATCACCATAAGATAAAGTATGAATCTGAATATTTTGAAGAGTGTAAAGTTTCTAAAAGATCGTTCGATGAGCTAAGGGGAAGAAAAAAAAATCTCTTTTTCTGGTTCGATAATATTATATGGAGATTCATCGATCTAAATTATTCGAGGATGTTGCAAGTAGATTCGTATGTACATGGTTTATTTCAGAAAAATGATTTTAGCATTGATGAGCTAGAAGAGATTAGATCCGAGATCGCTATCCTTAAAAGAATAAACGAAGCGAATATGCAAAGATTTTTCCTTGGTCTTTTGCCAATCAGTTTTACTTTAGATTATATAGAATCGAGGCTTTCTATGATCGAAACAAGCTTCAAAAGCTTTCTTTTTAGGTTGGATCCTATGTGGCTTGGCTCTGAGCTAACATCGTATCGCAGTTTTGCTACTCTTTCGGTTATACCCGAAGTTCAAGAGTCTGAATAATTTTTTTTCTCGTTGTTACTTTGTTTCCTTATCAGATTCGATTGGATTGTTGTTTTTTATCTAAAAGCATAACCGCCTATATCGAAGTTTTCGTATTTTTTGTTTTTTTCTTGTTTTTTCATGAAATAAAAATTATCACTTAACATAGTAGCTATTTTTTTAAGGTGATGGGATGAGAGCAAAAAATGCAGTGTTTGGGTTGCTGGTATTAAATGCGAATGTATTTGGGGATTCAGGAAGTTGGAATCGATCTGGAAATGAAAATTGGCCCGTTAATGGAAATTGGACCGGTGGGGCTACTTACCCGAATAGCACTACTGATATTGCAACTTTCCCGGATATCGGGGGAGGTTCCACTGTAGAAGTGTATGTAAACTCTCCAATAAGTGTAGGTGGTATAACTTTTACTAATACAAATTCCCCCACAACTTATAACATTCTTGCAACCCCTGGCGATCCTAGTCTAACTCTTTATGGGCCAATAACTGTAAATTCTGGAAATAACATACTTTCACAAGCTATTGTAGTACCTGCTACTATTGCCATAAACATGCTTGGTACTGCTCAATTACAATTAGGAGCGATTTCTGGTGCAGGAGGAATTACGCTCAACGGAGCTTCTGGTACAGTACTATCTTTAGCAGGAAATAATAGTTCCTACTCTGGAGCAATAACGATTAATGGTGGAACTCTGCTAGCAGATGCAGGTCTTGCTGTAGCTAATTTAGCATATACCGTTAATACAGGTACTCTCGATTTTGGGGGCTATAATACTATAATCCCCAGCATTTCTGGTTCTGGAGGTGTTGTAACAAGTTCAGGTAATGTAACTCTAACTGTCGGAAATTTTACGGATTCGACTTATTCCGGTACTATCCAGAATGGGGGCGGTACTCTATCGATTATAAAGCAAGGGACAGGGACATGGACTCTTTCAGGTACTAATACTTACAGTGGAACAACAACGATTAATTTAGGAACACTGAAAGCTGGTTCAACTGGGGCCTTTTCATCTGCTTCAGAATTTACCCTTTCTGGACTTGCAGTTACTACTCTTGACCTTGGGGGCTATAACAATACAATCTCCAGCCTTTCTGGACTTGGAGGTACTGTTACGAACAGTGGGGTGGGCGCAGCAACTCTAACTGTCGGAGATTCAGCGGATCCGACTTATTCCGGTACTATCCAGAATGGGACCGGTACTCTATCGATTATAAAGCAAGGGACGGGGATATGGACTCTTTCAGGTTCTAATACTTACAGTGGGGGTACCACGATAAGTGCGGGACAAATCACCCTAGCTAGTACTAATGGTCTTGGAACTGGCTCACTTACGATGGAAGCAGCAACAACTCTTGGACTAAATAATGGAATCGCAGCTACTAATACAGCGACTTTAAGTGGGGCCGCTACCGTTACAGTAGCAACCGGTACTGCAACCTTATACGGTGCGGTTGGAGGTAATGGATCGCTTACAAAAACAGGGGCTGGGACTTTAGTTCTTTCAGGTTCTAATACTTACAGTGGGGGTACCAACTTAAGTGCGGGACAAATCACCCTAGCTAGTACTAATGGTCTTGGAACTGGCTCACTTACGATGGCAGCAGCAACAACTCTTGGACTAAATAATGGAATCGCAGCTTCTAATCTAGTGACTTTAAGTGGGGCCGCTACCGTTACAGTAGCAACCGGTACTGCAACCTTATCGGGTGCGGTTGGAGGTGCTGGATCGCTTACAAAAACAGGGGCTGGGACTTT
>Ga0247841_10014051_pt1 | contig 10092 bp, 11 predicted proteins | sample LaCruzMarch2015__2_FD_192410 | JGI IMG/M metagenome (GOLD analysis project Ga0247841, IMG submission 192410) | Freshwater microbial communities from meromictic Lake La Cruz, Castile-La Mancha, Spain - LaCruzMarch2015_18m | ecosystem: Environmental > Aquatic > Freshwater > Lake | place: Spain...
GTGACCCCGATGCACTTTGTTTCGAACACTTCCTCCCATGGATTCACAAGTTAATGCTTGCTTATCCCAAGATATTCGAAACCAAAGAAACTCCTAAAAGTATTCCATCGAGATCTCTTTCCCGTCATTATATTAAAAAATTAAATTAATTAGTAGATATGTCTTTATTTTGGACAAAAAAACCTAGTTTTAAAACAAAGCTCTACAATGAGAAAACTTTCTATGAACAGTTCATTAAAGATTTAGTTAGAGCTGACCACAAAGTAATTATCGAAAGTCCATTTATCACTACCTCAAGAATGGAGTTACTTTATCCGGTATTTGTAGGATTGCTTGCTCGACAAATTATGGTCTACCTGATTACCAGAGACCCTGTGGATCATGATGATGAATTCATGCGGAATCAATCAACCAATGAAATATTGCAATGCAAGGAATTAGGTGTGAATGTTAGCTTATTGAAAGGTCATCATCACCGAAAATTAGCAATTATTGACAGCGATATTCTTTGGGAAGGAAGTTTAAATATTTTATCCTTTAGTAATAGTCGGGAGATAATGAGACGAATTGAAGGCGAGAAACACGTTCGGGAAATGCAAAAGTTTTTAAAGCTCTAAAAATTAGTTATTTGCTTCTCAAAGGTAATTTTACTTCTATTTTTAAAGCTTTTGCTATGTTTTCAACAATATCAACACGAGGGGTTACTTCGCCTCTTTCCACTCTGGCGTAGTAATTAAAATGAATACCCGCTTTTTCGGCTACTTCAGCTTGGGTCAATCCGGCTTTTTCGCGAGCTGTTTTAAGAATTTTGGCTAATTGTTGGTCTTTTGTTCCCATATTTGTATTTTACTTTGTAATTATACAACTTTACGAGATAGTTTGCTAAATCTTTATTACGCATACTACCAGCTTTTAGGCATTTTGAGCTATAATCTGGGTATGTCAACGAAAAAGAAGGTAATTATCGAGCCAGATTTCACTATACCCCTTCCAGAAGGGGTTACGTTGCCTGAGTTTATTACCCTTATCAATGGAGAAAAGAATCAACAGCTTCTTAAGAAAATAAGTCCATTAACCTTCAAATATATTTTAGACGAAAATAACCATTCCAAAGTAATTAAATCTCTATTAAAGACCTTAAAACAAACCGATCTTAAAAACGCAACGAAAGAATATGCCGAAAAAATGTTAGGAGCTATGCGGGAAGTAGCAAGGATAAGCATAAAATCAAGTTAAATTAATTTCCTATATGGAAAACCCAATCGTAAATAAGATAGACAAAAAAGAGGCAAGGCTGGGTGTCAACTGGCGAGATAAATGGATCAATTTCTGTTCTGTTAACTTTACCAAGGATGGTTCATTCATTTTTAGTTCAAAATTCCATAATGGAGGAGGTCCAATCGAAATAGGTTCTTCTGAGTTGGCAAAGCAAACCTTTGTTAATCACAAAAAGGAACAAAGTTACGTAGTAGCTAACAGATGCCATATTTCTTTACACCCGGAAAAACAAGTGATGCATTTTAGAGAAAACTTCCCCGGAAAGATATTATGTAAAAGAGAATTTACATGGTTTCCGGTTAAAGTTCCTTTTAATCTCTTATATCTATACTCTCCTTCGTTGGATATGTGTCTTGCTGACAATAAAAAATGTCCATTTTTCACTCCTATTCCCAATAACTATACAAGCTCAGTTCAGCTTAAAGTGGATGTATTCCCAAGGAATACTCAAGAACACTTTCCTAATAAGAATAGTATTTGGATATTTTGGGGATACTGTCCGGACTATCTTGTTAGAATTAGTTTCAATTTAATAAATCAACGAGTTCAAGCGTTGATTTATTGGCCTGAAAATAAGATATTAGGATTGTAACAATGATAACTAAAGACGAAATTGATCAAAAAGCAAGGGAATATGATATCAACCCCACTGACGTTGAAAAGGATTATGTTTTTGGGTGGCTTTTGAATGCTTTATATTCGCAATCCGCACTAAGCAATCATCTTGTTCTTAAAGGTGGAAACGGACTACGGAAAGTATATCTTCCGAATACTCGATTTTCTAAAGATTTAGACTTCTCAGTTGAACAACAAATTGAAACGGAACTTCTACGTGACGAGCTAAACAAAATATGCTCTGTTATAAATCAGCAAACAAGTATTCAATTCGAATTGAACAGAACGTTAATTAAACCTAAGGATATCCCAATTCCAAACACTGACGTATTAGAAGCACGGTTATATTTTAAGGGTTTTTATGGTGAAGAAACGATTTCTTTGAGAACGCAGCTAGATATTACACAATTCGATAAAATTTATCTACCTGTTCAAACCCGACAACTGATACACCTCTATTCCGATAAAGATCAATGCATCGCTTTAGTTAGGTGTCAAAAAGCAGAGGAAATTTTAGCTTCAAAGCTAAATAGCTTATTACATCGTCAAAAAGTGGTAGATCTTTTCGATTTATTATATTCGATCATATTTTCGAAGGAATTTACAGTAGATAGACTTGAAGTCATCCGTACTTTTCTAAAGAAATCAATTTATGAATCTTCTCCAAATTCTGCTAAAGAACAACTCTTGGGTGTTCAGCTTGAAACATTCAGGCCATTTTGGAGTACATTGATTACCCCTGTCACAAGTCTTTTTCAGTTTGACGTTGTGGTAGCAAACTTTAGTCAATTGATTGATACTCTGTTCGCACTTATACCCACTCCTCAACCCGTAAGACCGGCATTTGCTCCTGCGTATGGATCATCACGAAGTTATGGACGTAGTATGGGCGGTTTTTATTCTGTACCCAGTTATTTTTCCTCCAGTGTAAGAAGCACAATTATAAATGCAGGCAGAGAACAAAAAATGGTGGAACTGTCCTATGACGGTTATGATAGATTGGTTGAGCCGTATTCAATGGAGTATTATATTAGAAAAAAAGACGGAGTTGGTCAAGAATACTTTTGGGGATATGACACTTCGGGTGGTAAATCAGGCAAACAGTCTATAAAAATGTTTATTTGCGATAAAATCGAATCTGTCCAATCAACAGACAATAGCTTTAATCCACGTTTTGCAGTCGAATTTTAAGGGATCACATCAAAATAAACTTTATTTATTTAAATATATTTTTCCTTCTTTTCTCACCCCTTTTCCACCCTCAATCAAATAGTAGCTCTCCGTGTTGTTATTGAAAGCGCTTTTTAGTGATGCCACATAAGGTTTTGAATCCATTTCATAAATAAAACTTGCAACATCTGTGAATTCAATCTGATCTTTGCCTATCAATAGGTAATTTTTTTGAGTATAAAGATCGTTTATACCCAAATAGGTGACATTATTTATGACTGATACAGCGGTAATCAGATTTTTGGAAGTGTAAATATCTTTCTGCTTTTTTGTAACAATATCGATACTAATCAATTTATTCTCTGAAAAATTGGGATCAACTTTGGTAACACATAAAACCTCATCTACGCTTTTAATAAATCCCAAATCACACAATATCCCTAAATTTTCCCGATTAAAAAGCGTGTCTTTGCCAGTGTTATAGAGAATATTGTTGCCATCATAATCTAAAAGTGATTGCTTAATTTCCTTTTCCTTGCTTTTAGTCGACAGATTATAAACATGGCTAATCTGTTGAGAGGGCTTAACGACCAATAAATAAGGATAGTGCATCAAAACTTTATCCGGGTACTGACTTAGTGAATAGGTATCGTCAAATACATATAAATTTGTATTTTCTAAATATACAGTATTGTTTTTTAGCTTAGATTCCGGAGTTTTCTTTATCAATAAAAAGTAACTGATTAAAAATATCGACAGGATTAAAGCGACTCCAATTTGAAGTAACTTTCGTGTTTTTAAATTAATAGGATTCAGTTCAACATCTTTCATATTATTGAATATAGTTTAATGGATTAACTGCCCTCCACGTGTTTCCATCTTTAATCCGTATTTCGTAATGCACATGATCGCCAGTTGAAAAGCCGGTATCACCCATAATTCCAACTGGCATTCCTGATTTTACGATACTTCCATTATCAACCAAAACTGAATTAAAATGAATATACTTCACTTTAAACGTGTTGTCTGTATTTATTATTTCTACTGTTTCTCCTCCATAACCATCAATATAGTGATTAACACTACCACTAATCGTAGCAAATATGACGACTTTATCTGTTTCTTTATAAATCTGGCTATTTTCGTAATATGCCAAACTAGGGACAAGATCTATGGCTGGATGCTGTTTCCCAAATTGCAGGTAATACCCGGGGTCTAAAAAATACGAGGTAACTGTGGTATAAGACATACCCGTACCACCGAAAGGGTTTTTTCTTGGGACTTGAGTATCTCCGAAACTGGTATCTGATGGAATATTCGAATTGTTTGAATCAGATACCGATGTAATATTGGTTAAAATGCTCGATCCTAAAATTACCGGCGACATAAAAATAGTGCCGATAACTGTAAGCATAAATAAGAAAAAAATAAGCAAAGTAATCAAAAGGCAAGCAATTGGCTTTTTAAACTGGGCTACCAAATCACCAGCTAAAGGAAGTGGAATCAGTAAATTAACGATAAAGGTGATGATTTTATCAATAAAAAATCCAAAGGGGTCATCTTTAATTCTGTTAAGTTGCAGTGGGAGTTTGGCAACTTTCATATCCCATTGTTTCCGCCATTAAATACTAAAGGCTCTTCAAAAGGCAGGACAACAATATTTAACCGGATATGTTCATCTTCCCGAAATAAGACCACTTCTCCAATATTGAGGTATCCTAGTTGTTGTTTCTCATCATCAGTCATTGGATATATGGTTCCAATTTCTGAAAGAGCGGCATAAGATTGCTTGAGAAGAATTTTAGTTTCCGAGTTGGTAATAATTGCCTTACCGTATTCGTTATGTAAAAAGTCTTCCACATCCTGAGTCACAGAAACGACTCCAATATTACGTTTTCTTGCTTGTTTAACTAATTCGCGATAAAAGACGGCCACCTCCGGGTCAATTAATAGTTTGTGGGCTTCATCAATAAATAGAGCTCGCCTTCTGCCATTATGATTATTTACCAAATTCCAAATTAGAGAAGTTAATAAATACATTGCCGGATCTCTTTTTTCATCCTTTTTTAAATCATGAAGATCAAGCACAATAATGTCATTGTCCAGCTCTAATCGCCTGGTTGAATTAAACACTCCTCTTAAACTTCCGCTACATAAGACGCTTAAATCCTTTTGCATAGGATGATCTCCGAGAAGATCAAGTAAATTTTCGAAACTTGGGGTTCCGGCATCATATAGTTTAATCAGCTTCTCATCAAGTAAGGCACTGTCGAAATGAGCTGGAGGAATAAAAAATTTGAAAAATGTTTTTAAAGTAGAAATATGATCTAAAATATCATTTTCTTTTGAACTATTAATATAAAAAGGGTTGATTCCGTTTTCTCTTGAAAACTGGATGACTTCACCACCTAATGCTTTGGCCAGATTTACATATTCCCCTTCAGGATCAATAGCAAGAATTTGAACTCCTCGCATATAAAGCCGATTCATTAAAATTTTTGCCGTGACACTTTTACCCGATCCTGAAACACCGAATATATTGACGTTATTATTTCTTGAGGTAAAAGGATCAATAAAAACTAAAGAGCTATTGTAGGCATTTACTCCCAAAAATATACCGTTTGGATCTTGAAGTTGTTTAGAAACAAATGGCATTAAATAAGAAGCCGCAGTTGATTGTAAAATTCTGTTTTCTTTTAGATGATCAGTGGTAAAAGGCAAAAAGTTTTTGTAGGCAGTTTTCTGACCAAAACTATAGCGGTTAAAAGTTAGATCCATTGATAAGCTTAAATCTTGGAGTTGCTTGTGAAGAGAAGACAACTCTTTTTCGTCCTTTGCTTCCAGTTGAAGATACAGCGAATAAATAATGCCTTTTTCTGCTTCATGAATTAATTCATCTACAAAACTTGATACCTCTTCAATATTTTTATCTATCTGTTGGTCACGGATTTTACCTAGTTTAAGCCGTTCGTTTTGTTGCATTTCCAAAACCGAAAGACGTTGTTTAGCTTTCTTCAATAATTCACTTGAAGGCGAGGGCTCAATAAAAATACTTAAAGTAAATGGAAGTGAGGAAGTAAGCAGTCTAAAAAAGACATATGGGCTAAGGTACGCCGGAATATCTGCCAGATAATAAAAGCTTTTTATCGTGTCGCCGGTTTGTACATAGGAGTTACTTTCTTTAATATACTCACTTTTATATGACCGATTATGCGTTTTTTCAACCGCTATAGTATCGATATTTTTTTCCAAGGTTAGATGAAACTCTGCTTTTCCGCTCTCTGCCACGGCTTGTTTATATTTTTTCAGTTCTTTCTGAAAATCTAGGTAATTTTTAATTAGTTTAACTGGATTTTTATTTGGTCTAAGAGTGGGCCTACGAATGTTGGAGATATTACTGCTTAAAAAATTATCCTTTTTTATTATTTCCTCTTGACCGGCGACTATCCTCATTAGCCGGTTAACTTCTTCTTTTAAAGCGTCGGTAGCTGCATTTTTTGGCATTCGGGACTGACCATTGAAAAATTCCTTTTCCGCTTTTAGTAACCCTTCATTTTTCTTTTTAATGAGGCTATATTCCCGCCTTAATTTCGCGAGCTCTTCAATTTCGATATTTTTATCATAAGAAAGATCGGCAATTTGTTCCTTCAATTCCCGGGTTAAACTAAAATTACGAATATATTTATATGTCCTAATGACCCGTTTATGGAATTTTTTTATTAAAGTTGTTTTCATGGTCGTAATGTTGAACTCATAACTCGTATTAATTCTTGATTAGCCAATGGTTTTACCGTTATATTGCAGGCCGACAAAGCGCCGGCAAAACTAAGACTTAAGTCATTTAGTTTTTTTATAGCCACAGTAAAATCTGATATTTTACTAACATTACAGCTCATAGATAACACCGCGTAATGACGAGTAATAAATAAGGTGTCAGTGCTTATGAATTTTGACAGGTCATTAATATAATGGGTGATAAGGGATTCTCGATTAAGTTTTGCTCCACCATAGAGTGAAAAAAAGTGTTTAGTATAATCCTTAACTTCGGCTTTTTCTTTTCGGACAATCAATTGCACCGGTGTCGGTAGTATATTTATTGCCTGTTTAAGTCTAATAAAAAAGTTTTCCCGATCTTGTTCATTTAGCAAAGCTACATCAAACGGTTCAATCGCCAACATTTTGACAATACTACCGTTTCTGACAATTAGATTATCTTGAATGGTAAAGTCAGTAAAATACGGCTCAATATCTTTGTAGCGTTTTTCTCTTTTTCTGGATTTAAAAGTAAGCAAACGTGGCACAACTTTATATATTGGCTGGTTATCAATATTTTGAGTAATAAAGGCGATAAAAAAGATAGTTGTAACAATCACCGATGAAAGGTAATAACTCCATTTAAATAAGTGGAGAACATGATAAAAAATTAAATATAAAGATAGGGCTATGATCACAGTCCCAGCTATCACTAGAACTGAATCTGTAAAAAACAGACTTCGCAGTATGTGAACCCTAATATCGTCTTTATATATTCTTACGTTTTTCATAGTTTTTATGAGAATAGATCCTAATTATTGGAGCCGTCCCTTTTTTGGCTTGACGCTCAACTATCACCCCGGAAATACCATAAGCTTTGTTTCTGCTTTTTGATATTTCCAAGAAGTTTTTAACTCGGTGGGGTGGACTGGCTTGATTGATAAAGGCATAATTAATTTCTTTTCCCTGGCGTTTTGATTCTTCCATCGCATTAAAATTATGCGGATTAGGATTATTTTTGCCAAAGCTGGAAAGGTCAATAAACTGCTCGTGGTCAAAGGTTACTTTTTGAAGTTTATCTTCTGATATGCCATCCTGTACTGCCTCTGATCTGGATGGATAGTATGAAACCAAGGCGTTTTTCTTGTCATCATATTTATATGCATCACCACTTACCGAAACTACCCCTTGCTTCGGATTTTCTGTTTCTATCACCAAACCTTTACCTGTTAGACTTTGAGAAAAAGGCGGAACAATGATTTTTTCTTTACTTTGTGGATTTTGGTTATTCCCCTTACTGTAAATATTTGTTTTCTGATTCGAACCGGTGTTATCAGGGTTTGTACTTTGTCTTCTATTGTCGCTATTATCACCCGGCTCTTTGTTTTGAAATAACGCTCTGGTTTTATGTCCTAATTGACTACTAATAGTTCCGCCCATAAAACCTTTAGTGAAATTGCCAATTGGCGATGTTACCGCTTTAGATAAACCCCGATATGATATTGCTGCATACATATTGCCAGACATGGCACTCCAAACATCACCAAACATTTTGGCAACCAATACATTAACACTGCCCAGGAAAAACAGAAAACCAGTGTAAAAGAAAAGCATCCCCACACTTGGACCTTTAGAGTTTAATATGCTGGTAAAAATATCAGTCGCAATCGCAAACCCCAAAACAAAGGCCGGCTGTTCAATCAGGAAAGTAAACCAGGATTTAAAAAAGGTGTGTACAATCCCTTCTGTTCGTTCTGATAAGGCAAAAGGAAGGATAATTGGATAAAGCACCCCTAAAAACAATAATGAGGCGAAGCGAATTACAAACTGAAATCCTATGTAAATAAAGCCACATAGTAAAAAAATAAATGTTAAAGCAAAAAGCAGAATCTGTACAATAAACTTTCCAAGTGAATGGAAAATTCCACCCCTAAGAGATATATCAAATGATGGAATACCAAAAGTTTCTGGTGGATTATTATTTTCAACTATCTCTTCTTGGGATTTATTAAAATAGTCATCTAAAAAACCGGTAAACTTTTGGGTAGTTGAAATTTTATCAACCAAAAGATTATTAAATTGGATACTGTAAGAAAGTACGGAGGGTACCGTTACAAAAAGAACGATAACAATAAGCAAGCGAACAAAAAATGATTTCAGTTGTTGGGCATTATCAGAACCAAGCTTTAACATAGCAATACCGGCAATGATTATGGCAAGTATAGGAATAGCAATCTGATAAAAGATGTCTCGGTATTTAGTAACTCCCGGAATTTCTGAATTATCTTTAAGTTTAATGGTATCGGCCAGGGGATCGGGAGTATAGAAAATAAAACCACCCAAAAATGAATCGAATCCGGCAATAAAGTTTTTAAGCAGTGAGATTATTGAAGACGGTTCGTTTTGAACAGTAAATTCGTTAGTATACTGAATGATAGGGGCTGGTGTAGGTGTCGGGGTTTCTTGAGCTAATACATTTTGCGAATTTAGAAGTAAGCCAATCAATGTAAAAGCAATTATTAATGCTATTTTCATAAGGCGGCAGACTAATCAAATTGTTGGCTCTTAATTTGTGCCGCCGACAAACTGTTTCAATATACTTGCAAGACTTGCTGCACCAAAAACTAAAAGACCACCAATTAAAATATTAAAAATCCATCCCTTAAGCCTTGCCTTTCTTTCGGTATCATCTCCACTGGCAATAAGGGCAATACCGAGTGCCGCAATTGAAAGTGCCATAACCGGCAAAGAAAAATATTGAAGAGTCTTAACTACGCCCCACAATAATTGATCAAGACTTTGAAATTGGATGGGTTGAGCGTTGTTATAAGCTGTGATATCGTTTGCCATATTAATAGTCGGAATTATATACAACCATATATTGAAAGTCAACAATAAGACCGTAGGGATAGATATAAATGCATTATGCTCCATGTCCCCATGCTTCTTACAAAGAAAAATATATAAGTCCTGTTAGTTTTTACTATAATCAAAAGAAGACTATTTGCCTAATAACTCCAAGTTTATTCGTATCTTAAGGCGTTAAGCGCCGATATTTTCGTCGCCCGTCTGGCTGGATATATTCCGGTTACAATTCCCACCAAAAGTGAAAGAAGAATGATCACAAAAACAAATGGAATTGGCAAATAGGAAATGTCGATAAAACCAATGCCTTTAAAAACGGAAAAAAGAGATAGGATAATTCCTGCCAGTTTTCCCAGGATAAATCCTAAAATGATACCTAACGTTCCGCCGAAAAATCCCATAATCATAGAT
>Ga0247841_10014053_pt1 | contig 10091 bp, 9 predicted proteins | sample LaCruzMarch2015__2_FD_192410 | JGI IMG/M metagenome (GOLD analysis project Ga0247841, IMG submission 192410) | Freshwater microbial communities from meromictic Lake La Cruz, Castile-La Mancha, Spain - LaCruzMarch2015_18m | ecosystem: Environmental > Aquatic > Freshwater > Lake | place: Spain...
GAGACACTACTGAACTTGAGACTGGGAGGGGTTAGAGGTATTTTATGGGGAGCGGTAAAATGCTATAATCCATGAAAGACCACCTATGGCAAAGGCATCTAACCAGAACAGTTCTGACTGTGAGGGACGAAGGCCAGGGGAGCGAACCGGATTAGATACCCGAGTAGTCCTGGCAGTAAACTCTGCGAGCTAGGTGTTGCATAATCCACGGGATTATGCAGTGTCGTAGCGAAGGCGTTAAGCTCGCCACCTGGGAAGTACGGTCGCAAGACTGAAACTTAAAGGAATTGGCGGGGGAGCACTACAAGGGGTGCGGCGTGCGGTTTAATCTAACTCAACACAGAGAATCTCACCAGAAGCGACGGCAGAATGAAGGTCAGTCTAAAGGGCTTACCTGACGAGCCGAGAGGTGGTGCATGGCCGTCGCCAGCTCGTGCCGTAAGGTGTCCAGTTAAGTCTGGTAACGAGCGAGACCTGTACCTACAATTGCTAACGGCTGAATTTCAGGACTGAGAACATTGTAGGGACTGCCTTTGAAAAAAGGAGGAAGGTGCAGGCAACGGTAGGTCTGTATGCCCCGAATCCTCTGGGCTACACGCGCGCAACAATGGTAGGGACAATGGGATGCAACTCCGAAAGGAGAAGCTAAACCTCTAAACCCTATCCTAGTCCAGATCGAGCTTTGTAACTCAGGCTCGTGACGTCGGAATCCCTAGTAATCAGATTTTATCAAAATTTGGTGAATATGTCCCTGCTCCTTGCACACACCGCCCGTCAAACCAACCGAGCAGGGTTTAGGTGAGTATTACTTTTCTTGAGTAATCCGAATCTAAGCTCAGTGAGGTGGGTTAAGTCGTCACAAGGTAGCCGTAGGGGAACCTGCGGCTGGATCACCTCCTTTTTTTTATTAAACACTCCCATTATATTCATGAATGGGCTCGTAGCTCAGCGGAACTTCACGTAGAGAAAGTTTACGCGAAGCGGAAGAGAGCGCTGCCCTTGCAAGGCGGAGGCCTCGGGTTCAAAACATTTTTCGGAAGAAAAATTGTGAACTTCCCGACGAGTCCATTTTATATTTATAATTTAGTATGATTGTCAAATTCATTTTCATTTATTCAATGAAAGTTATTCAGTCATGAAAAATTGAATAGCTGGCTGATATTTATGAGGCCGTGCATAAACTAAGCTTAAATTAAGATTCTACTACGCTATTAGGTGGATGGCTAGGCTCATTATGATGATGAAGGGCGTGGCAAGCTACGAAATGCTCTGGCTAGTCGCATGCAGACATTTAACCAGAGATTCCCGAATCAGACTTCTGTTTAAATCCGTAAGGATGAGAAACGCAGGGAATTGAAACGTCTTAGTACCTGCAGGAAAAGAAATCAATTGAGATGCTGCTAGTAACAGCGAGTGAACACAGCATAGAGCAAACCGAATTCTTTATTGAAAGATAAAGAGCATGTGGGGTTTTGGACCTTCTGTATGTCCTAACTGACTGAGCTGAACTTCTCTGAAAAGGGAGACATTATAGGGTTACAGTCCCGTAAGTAAAGGTCAGTGGATTTGGGAGGTATCCAGAGTACTGTTTACCGGATACTAAACAGGAAATTGGGAGTCATCAACTTCCAACTCTAAATACAAAATGAGTCCGATAGTGTATAATAGTACCGTGGGGGAAAGTTGAAAAGAACCCATAACAGGGAGTTAAAAGATCCTGAAACCTAATAGTTATCGAGGGATGCGGCTCTAAGGAGTTGCATCGTCCGTTTTGAATAACGTACCAGGGAGTGCATTCTTGTGGCGAGAGTAATTCTAAAAAGTACTCGAAGGGAAACCAATAATCCGTAGTTTACGATGGATATGGTTTGAAAGAGCCATTAGTCACAGGAGTTTGACCCGAAACCAGACGATCTAACCCAGGGTAAGGTGAAGCCGCTGTAAAAGGTGGTGGAGGCCTGAAGAGGTGCTACGAGCAAGTGTTCTTCTAACCTTGGGCTAGGGGTGAAAAGCCAATCGAGTTTGGTGATAGCTGGTTCCTGCCGAAGTTGGCCGCAGTCAAGTCTCGAGGGAGATAGTCAGAGAGGTAGAGTACAGATTGGAGGTTTAGGGTTCGAAAGGACTCGGCTTCTTGTCTAACTCCAAATGCTTTGACGTCTAAGATCTCGCGAAACGGGGGCTCTAGGGGTAAACTTGAGTCCCGAGAGGGGAACAACCCAGACTATGGTTAAGGTCCCAAAATATTGATTAAGTGTTAAAGGGTGAAGAGTGTCTATAATCACAGACAGCGAGGAGGTTGGCTCAGAAGCAGCCACCCTTCAAAAAGTGCGTAACAGCTTACTCGTCAAGATTATAGGTCTCTAAAATGGACGGGGCTAAATCAATTACCGATACCATAGACTTCCGAAAGGAATGTGGTAGGCATGGCGTTCTGCTAGGGAAGAAGTATCTTTGAAAGAAGATATGGACCTGGTAGAAATGAAAATCCTGGTGGTAGTAGGATCATAGCAGAGTGAGAATCTCTGCCACTGAAAGGGCAAGGGTTCCTTGGCAATGCAAATCAGCCAAGGGTTAGGCAGTCCTAACTGAGCTCATAAATTGAGTTATCGGGAAAGGGCAACAGGTTAATATTCCTGTCCTATTAAGGTATTCGGCGACGACAGTCTAATTTCTGACTCTTCAGAGTAGATCAGCACTTGATCAAGAGTGTTAACTGAAACAAATCAAGGGAGTATCATAACGATGAGAACTTGATTAAATTTAGGATGAGTACCTCGTACGAGGTATCTGGTTGATCCCTGGAGACCGTGAAAAAGGAATTAGAATAGAACCTTAGTATCTGTACCAAGAACCAGCACAGGTGCCCCTAGGTGAGAAGCCTAAAGTGTGAAGGATTAATCTAAGCGAGGGAATTCGGCAAACTAGCCCCGTGCCTTCGGTATAAGGGGTCCCTGCATTTGTGTTTGTATGAATGCGATTGCAGGGTGCAATTACAAAGTTGGTCCGACTGTTTAACAAAAACTTAACCTCCTGCTAATCTGCAAAGACTTGTATAGGAGGTGACGTCCGCCCAGTGCCAGTACTTTAAACTCCTTTCCAAGGGAGCTAAGAGCTGGTAAACGGCGGGGGTAACTATAACTCTCTTAAGGTAGCGTAATACCTTGTCGATTGAATGTCGACTTGCATGAGTGACGTAACGAGATTGACGCTGTCCCCGCTTAGAATCCTCTGAACTCTCTTTTCTGGTGTAAAGGCCAGAGATTTCCAGTGGGACGTGAAGACCCCGTGAAACTTTACTGTAGTCTGTTGTTGCGATGTGAAACTTGTTGTGCAGCGTAGGTGGGAGTCGCTAAAGCTTAATCGCTAGATTAAGTGTAGACGTCGATGAAACACCACCCTTCAGGTTTTACATTGCTTACTTCTCGCAAGAGAAAGACATCAATAGATGGACAGTTTGGCTGGGGTGGCACCCTGTTGAAAAGATATCAACAGGGCCCAATGGTTGGTTCATCCGATTTAGAAATTCGGAGTAGAGTGCAAGAGCATAAGCCAGCCTGACTGGGATTCCAATAGAACGAATCTCAGAAACGAAAGTTTGGTCTAGCGAACCTCTATACCTCCTTGATGGGGGTTAGGGATGACTGAAAAGTTACTCCGGGGATAACAGAGTCGTCGCGCCCGAGAGTTCCCATCGACGGCGCGGCTTGCTACATCGCTGTCGGCTCTTCCTATCCTGGCCGTGCAGAAGCGGCCAAGGGTGGGGGTGTTCACCCATTAAAAGGGATCGTGAGCTGGGTTCAGAACGTTGTGAGACAGTTTGTTTAATATCTACTGGAAATGTCGGATGTCTGAAAGGAAGGAACTTTTAGTACGAGAGGAACAAAGTTTCGAAGCCTCTGGTCTACCGGTTATCTGACAAGGTACGCCGGGCAGCTACGCTTTAAGGGATAAGAGCTGAAAGCATCTAAGCTCGAAACCCGCCTTGAAAAGAGACATCCTTGGATACCTGTAAAAGACAGGTTTGATGGAACTGGTGTGTACATGCTAAGGTAACGAGGCATTCAGCACGCAGTACCCAACAATCCATAAATAAAATCTTTTTTTAAGCTGAAATATGCACGGTATTCTCTATTTTTCTAGAGATATCCGTTTCTAGAAATTTCTATTTTATTTTTTTGTTTTTCATAAGATAGCGTTAGCTCTGATTAGAAATTATTATAAATAATAAAAAATACTTTTATTTTGTGAAAGGGTTTTGTCAGGTTTTGATAAGTGCAACAAATAAAGAAGAGGCAAACAATATTTCTGACAGTTTAGTCAAGAAAAAATTAATTGCAGGTTCTTTGATTATAAAAGGTCCATCAAGATATTGGTGGCAGAACAAGATTGTTGAGAAGGAGTATTATACTATACAGGCATTTTCTTTAATTAAGAACAAAGAAAAGATTATTTCAGATGTTAAGAAGATTCACAGAGATAAATGTCCGATAATTGCTTTCTTTGAAATGGACGGAAACAAAGAATTTCTTGATTGGGTAAAAGACTCTGTTAAATAGTTTAAAAACAAAAAGCTTTTTATATATTTGTCATATTTCGCGAGATAAAATGAAAGGTTCAGCAGACTTGAAGAAAGAGTATAAAAAAGAATATCCAACATACATGTATGCAGGATTCACAGAGACACGGGATTTTTTGGATCAGGAAGGAACACTCGTTGATAAAATACTTAATGTTACTCATATTGGTGGTAAATACCATTACTATCAAAGTGATGTTACTTTAATAATATATGAAAACTTAAATATTTTTAATTTATTCACTCTGGGAAATAATAGAATTAGTTTGACTGTTGAATCAGATAATCCTACAAGGGCAAAAACTGCTTACGAAATTTTAGATAAGAAAATAAAAACTTTTGTAAAAGAAAGAGAATATTAGTTCTTTGTTTTAATTTTTCTCTTTTATCTTCATCTATTTCATATCCCTTATGAAAAAGAAATCTTCTTCCTCGTTCCAGACCAAATCAGGGAATTTCTTTATCAGATTAATATATTTTTTTGAAGTGAGAAGTTTTATTATGTATTTTTTGTAATCTTCAAATTCCTTGTTCTGCATGTTATTGATGCTGGGGCAGTAGCACTTTTCAAAGCAGACCAGATGAATGCTTTTTTTGTCCCTGCTCTTTGTCAGCATAAAAGGCCAGGTTTTGCAGTCGAAAGGTCGCTCATTGTATATTCCGCAGAAATGATTCTTCTCATTCAGGAAAGGGCAGACATAAAATTTCTTGTCTTTCTTTGATTGTACAAGTTTTATCTGGAAAACATTTTTCGAGCTGTTATATGTTTGGAAATATTTTGAGAAATTACTTTTGCTGACTTTGTCTTTTATTTTTTTTACCTCATCAATTGTAAACAAAGGGGCAAAATCTTTCTCGTGCTCTAAAAATTTGCAGCACTCTTTGCATGCAAGGCAGTGCTCTGACTTTGTTACTGTTTTCATGAGAATTAAAGTTTTCTGGAAAGTTTATAAAATTATCTATTTGATTTTTTTTAGAAAGGTAATATTCCCAGAAATGTTCAGTATTGTTTTTATTTATCCTGCTCGCCGTGAATATCCAAATGTCCTTCTTTCTCTTTAACTTCAATCCATTTCAGATTGTTTATTAGAATATCAGAACCTTCAATCAGGTAGCTTAGTGAAAGCTTGTTGATATTTATCTTGTGGACTTTTTCAAAGTCAAGAAATTTGAAAGGAACCTCTGATGTTTTGTGAGGGTCGTTTATCTTGAATAAATTTACAAATACGGGGCTGTTTCCTTCTTCGTCTCTCTTGCCTTTCCTTCCGACAATTGCTGATTTAGCTTCGCATTTCATTCTATATCTGTCTAAAAAGTTTTAATATTTAAATGTTTATGTTTTAGAAGAAAAAGAACCATTTCTGTTTTAATTTTACGTCTATAATGTTGTTTATTGCTTTTAATTTGTTTATTGCAAGATTAACCTGCTCCTGGTCTTCAATCTTAATTTTTACAGAAACAAGCAGATTTTCTTTTGCGGTTTTTATATTAATGGAAAGGACATTCAGTTTCTGCTCTGAAAATATATTCAGTATCTGCTCAATCAGTCCAATCTTGTCCCTTACAGTTATTTCTATTGTTTTTATTGTCCTGTCCTGGGTTTTCCATCTTATCGGAACAGGCTTGTTGTCGCTGAGGGTTGCAATGTTGGGGCAGTCTTTTTTATGGACGCTGACTACGCCCTCTTTCATGACAAAAGCAACAATTTCATCTTCATACTGCGGGTTGCAGCATTTTGATAATTTCAAAGGCGCTTTTCCGTCATAGTCAAGGAATTTCACAAGACTATATATTCTTTCATCGTCTTCCTGCTGCAGTCTTGCCTGTTTTGGATCTCTCTCCTGAGAAAGTCCTAATCTTTGTTTTATTTTTGTTTTTGCCCTGTTGGTTTTTGCAATATTAACCCAATTCCTGCTGGGCTTTGCATTTTTCTGCGTGATTATATATATAATGTCTCCGCTCTTCAGTTCATAATCCAGCGGAACAATTTCTCCGTTTACTTCTGCTTTTGAGCAGTAATTGCCGACATCTGTATGCACTTCATATGCAAAATCAACAGGAGTAGAACCTTCAGGCAATATAATAGGGTCGCCTTTCGGGGTGAATACAATAATTTCATCCTGGAACAAATCTATTTTCAGGGATTCAATAAATTCCTTTGCTGTTTCTGAATGCTGTTTCCAGTCCAGAATCTGCTTCAGCCATGCAATTTTCTGGTCGAATTTCTTGTCTCTTTCAGTTCCCTTATATCTCCAGTGCGCTGCAATTCCCTGCTCAGCCAAATAATGCATATCAATTGTCCTGATTTGTATCTCAAGAATTTCCCCTATTTTTGTTATAACATCCGTATGCAGTGACTGATAGCCGTTTAATTTGGGCACGGCAATATAATCCTTGAATCTTCCGGGAATAGGCTTCCACAGATTGTGAATTATCGCAAGAACAGCATAACATTCAGGAATTGTTTTCACAAGAACTCTGATTCCAATCAAATCGTAAATCTCATCGAAAGTTTTATTGTCCTTCAGCATCTTCTGGTATATGCTGTAGAAATATTTTGCTCTTCCTGAGACTCTTGATTCAATATTATTCTCTTTCAGCCTGTCCTCTATTTCCTTGATTATTTCCTTTGTTTTTTCTTCTCTTTCAGTTCTTTTCTTATTTATCTTATTTTTTAAATCCTGATAGACCCCGGGATCAGTATATCTTAATGACAAATCTTCTAATTCTCCTTTCCACTCCCACATTCCAAGCTTATATGCAATTGGGGCATAAATCTCAAGAGTTTCTTTTGCAATCCTTTTCTGCTTGTCTTCCCTGAAGTCCTTCAGGGTTCTCATATTGTGAAGCCTGTCAGCAAGTTTTATAAGCATAATTCTTACATCTTTTGTAGTGGCCAGAAGAATTTTCCGGATATTTTCAGCTCCATACTCTTCCCCTGACTGAAAATGTATCTTTATTGTCTTGGTAACTCCCTCGACCAAATTAGCAATTTCTTCTCCAAATTCTGATTCAATCTTTGCAATACTTGTTCCTGTATCCTCGACAATGTCATGAAGCAAGGCAGCGCATATTGTTTCGGAATCAGCTCTCATCTCGACAAGAATTCTTGCAACCTCCAGTGGATGAACAATATACTCTTCCCCTGACTCCCTTTTTTGCTCTCCGTGGGCTTTTCTTGCATAGGCATAGGCTTTTCTGATTAGAGCAAAGTCAGCATGCTCATCATATCCCCTGATTTCATTGATTAGCTGCTCTATATCAACCATAATTTTAAAAATGCTTTAAGAATTTATAAATTTTTATAAAAAAATAAAAATAATTAAATGTCTAACGGATCCTTTATTAAAAAATAATTTTTCTTAATTGTGTCTGTTGGTTCTTTCTGAATATTGTTTGTTCCATCTCTTTTAATGGTTTTATACTCCAAATCAAACGGTTTTCTAGTTTGTTTTATTTCATACATCATTTTAACCTCCATTTTTAATCATCAGGACAAAACATTGGCAGAACCCATCCCTCTAATTCACTTGGGGAAAAAAGTTCTATTAGTTTGTATTTTAAACTGTCATAAACAATGTTTAATTCTTTTTTAGTTAGTTCTCTGTATTCAGTGCTATATTCAGGAAAGTCATCATCTAAACGACCAAAATATCTCTGTTTTTCTCCTTTTAAAACATCATCCAGATTAGAAAATTGATATATTTTTGGGTCTCCTTGTTCAAGCCCATAATATGTTCCTTTAATTCTGAATTCAATTTCTTTGTTAAGGTCTTCTATATTCTTTACTATAGTGTCTCCATCACTCTCATAAGATTTCCAATCAGTCCACGATATTACGTATGCAATATTATTCATGTCAAATGGTGTTTTTTTCATTTTAATCCCACCTGTTAAACATCGGACTATAGTCTGGGTCAGGCTTTCCTCTTCTTTTTCCATAATCTTTTTTCCATTTTTCCTGGTTTTCAAGCAGATGTTCCAGATTATAATAGTGTCCTGGTCTTTCTTTTACTTCAACAAAGATCTCGCTAAGTTTTGTATTTTCTTTTGATGCCTCAAATTTATGTTCCAGACCTTCGTTGCCCATATACATCTTTGATTTCCCTATTTCAATAATTTTACATAATCCCCCTGAGAAGTCATCTACACCATGGCCAAGATAAAGTTCTGATCCAATATATATGTCATCTCCTTTTTTCGGGATTTCTTTATTTTGCTTTTTCATCTTAACCACCTTATACCTAATGTAGTCTAATGCATATAAATAATTTAAACTAAAACAAAATATCTGTAATATTACAGATTAGAACAATCAAAAGATTTAAATAAAAGTTTACATTTCTCCTTTTTATGGAGAAAAAACTGACAGCGCAGGGCCCAAAAGATAGAAAATCCTATACAGTTACCCTTCCTATTGAATGGGTAAAAAAAGAAAAACTTGACAGGATAAAGCAGGTTGAACTGGATATTGTTGGCAATAAGATAATTATCTCGCCACACAAAAATATCAGGGAACAAGTATTGATTAACGGGGATGATTACTGCAATTGCATAATAAAAGTTATTCAGGGTTTATACAGGTCAGGAGTTATTGAAATTAAGCTGTTTTTTTCCGACAGCAAACTGCTAAACCAGATTACCCAAATAGTTGAGAAATTAATTGGCTATGAAATTATAGAGCAGAAAAAAGATTATATTATAATAAAAGAGATAACAAAGGAAAATGATGAAGATTTCAGGGTTATTTTCAGGAGAATTTTTCTTTTATTGCTTGGATATTCAGAAATAGAAGAAATTGAACAGGCAGATCTCCTGGACAAGAATATAAAAAAACTGATAAACTACTGCGAAAGAATTCTTATAAAAAAAGGCCATACTGAATTTACAAAAATACCTTTGTATTATTTAATACTCGACAGGTTTGAAAAAATCAGTGATGAATTTGTCTGGCTGCTGGAAACTGATGCAAAGGAAAGAAATAAGCAGGACTTCAGGGAAATTAACAGGCTTTTAAGAGACGCATACGAGTTATTTTATAAGTTTGATGCAAAAAAATACAATATTTGCCAGTACAAAACCTATCAGCTGAAAAAAGAGATTAAATCAGGCTTAAAAGTTGATATAGCATCAATTCATGTTCATAATCTGTACAGACTATTGAATTCTTTATACGGAGATATTTTTACCTTGAAGTTTGACGAAGGCAATTAATTTAGCAAGTTTTAAATAATACCAAAAAGTCTTTTTCTGTATGAAAGTATTAGGCATAGAATCAACAGCTCATACATTCGGAGTTGCTGTTATTGATGAGAATAAATGCAAAGTTAGTGTTTTGAGCAACTGCAAGGATGTCTACAAGACAGAAAAAGGAGGGATGATTCCTGCAAAAGTGGCAGAGCATCATGTTGAAGTCTGTGATTTAGTTTTAAAAGATGCATTGGAGAGGGCAAATACCAAATTAAATGAGATAGATTTGATTTCATTCTCCCAAAGCCCGGGATTGGGACATGCT
>Ga0247841_10014054_pt1 | contig 10090 bp, 8 predicted proteins | sample LaCruzMarch2015__2_FD_192410 | JGI IMG/M metagenome (GOLD analysis project Ga0247841, IMG submission 192410) | Freshwater microbial communities from meromictic Lake La Cruz, Castile-La Mancha, Spain - LaCruzMarch2015_18m | ecosystem: Environmental > Aquatic > Freshwater > Lake | place: Spain...
GTGCCGGCCCTGGAAGGCTACGGCGGCATTTTCTATCGCAACACGATCGGTTCGGGATACATCCCCCAGATCACCGCCATCATGGGACCCACCGCCGGCGGCGCCGTTTATTCTCCCGCCCTTACGGACTGGGTGTTCATGGTCAAGAAGAGTTCCTACATGTATATCACCGGTCCCGATGTCATCAAGGCCGTCATCGGCGAAGAAGTGACCCATGACGATCTGGGCGGCGCCGTGGCCCATGCCACCAAGAGCGGCGTCTGTCATTTCGCCACGGAAAACGATGAAGACTGCATCAACAGGGTAAAGATGCTTCTGTCTTACCTGCCCGACAGTTGCCACAGCCCCCTGCCCATCGCTGCCTGCACGGACAGTGCCGACCGGGAATGTCCGGAGCTCGACAAGATCATCCCCGACCGGGCGAGCCGTGGCTATGACATGAAGCAGATTGTCATGGCCGTGGCGGACAACAATGAAATCTTCGAACCTCACGAGCTGTGGGCGAAAAACATGCTGGTGGCCTTCATCCGCATCATGGGCCAGCCCGTCGGCGTCATCGCCAACAATCCCAAATTCGGGGCCGGCGTTCTCGACGTCAACGCCTCCGACAAGGCCTCCCGGTTCATCCGTTTCTGCGACGCCTTCAACATTCCCCTTCTGACCTTCTCCGACGTCCCCGGCTACATGCCCGGAACGGCGCAGGAATGGTCCGGCATCATCAGTCACGGGGCGAAGCTGCTTCACGCCTATGCCGAAGCCACCGTGCCCAAGATCACCGTTGTGACGCGGAAAGACTACGGCGGCGCCTACATCGGCATGTGCAGCAAGCAGTTGGGAGCCGACTATGTCATGGCCTGGCCGTCGGCGGAAATCGCCGTCATGGGCGCCGAAGGGGCCTGTAACATCGTTTATCGCCGGGAGATTAACGAGGCAGCCGATCCCGCCGCCAGGAGGACGGAGCTGGTCGCCGCCTATGAGGAGCAGTTCAACAATCCTTATTTTGCCGCCTCCATGGGGATCATCGAAGAGATCATCGCCCCCCGGGAGACCCGGAAGCGCGTCGCCGCACTCCTCGACGCCCTTAAGGACAAGACGCAGGTCCGCCTGCCCAAGAAACACAACAACATTCCGCTGTAATTCTCATGCCCGAAGCGGGCATGCATAACGAAGCATGAAAATCCCCCCTTACCCCCCTTTGTCAAAGGGGGGATGGGGGGATTTTTTGTATAAAGTTACGGAGATCCTCTTGTCAGATACATGACCGGAGGCTATCTCCATTTTATTCCGGTTCTAAATCAAATATGAAATCAAGGCGGCGAGGAAGCGGCGACGCAGGTGTATTGTTTATAGGTTGAGGAGCCGATGACGATGCCAACGAAGATAGCGCTTTGATTTAGAATCGGAATTAATCCTACTCCGTCAAATTACCCCATCCCCCTCCTAACCCCCCCCTTGAAGGGGGAGGAATGTAGATATCATCCCGCGATCTAAATGAACTTTGGGGGCAGGGCGGGGCCGCTGGCCAGGCCGAAACCGGGAAGGATGATCAGTGTGGAGGTCCCGTGGGCCACCACCCGTCCCTGGGCATCTTTTACCGTCGCCTCGGCGAGGCCGAGGGTCTTCCCCATCTTGATTCGCTTGCCTTCCGCCGTCAGTTTCCCCGTCTTGACCGGGGCCAGGTAATTGACCTTCAGATCCACCGTGGTGATCCCCGTCCCTTCCTCAAGTTCGCAGAAAGCGGACCAGAACGCCGCCGTATCGATGGCGGAGGCATAGACCCCGCCATGAACGTAGCCGAAGGCCTGCAGGTGCTCCGTATCCACCTCCAGATCAACAACGGCGCTGCCGATATTCATCTCCCGGATCGTCATGGACAGATGCCGGAAAAAGGGACTGTCGCTGACCGCCTCCCGGACAGCCTGCACATAAGCCGGATTAAGTTTCTTCAAAGTTCCCTCCTATAATTAGGGACAGAGCCCCTATTAATTTTTTGACTGTCTTCAATAAAAGGGGACGGTTCTATTTTCTTCCCGTTAAACTTCTGTTTTTATTGAAACAAACTTTTGATTAAGATCTCGAAAATAGAACCGTCCCCATTTTCCCATGTGGGGAGTTTATGTCTTGGGGAGGAAAACCCTCCAACCCCATCCCCACCCTTACCCTCCCCTTGAAGGGGAGGGATAATACCATCATTCAATCTCCCTGATTGATACTCGCCGTTTTTTTATTTTTTACCACCTTGATTTCGAAGAGGTGCGGCCACATCTTCCCCGTTACGAAGAGGCGGTTTCCGGCCGGGTCGTAGGCGATGCCGTTGAGGACGTCGACCCCGGAGCGGGCGTCAAAGGCCGTCAGGAGACCCGCCATATCAACCCAGCCGGTCACGCTGCCGGTCCGGGGATTTATCATGACAATCCGGTCCGTCGGCCAGACGTTGGCGTATATCGTTCCCCGGACGTATTCCAGTTCATTGAGCCCAGTGACGGACCCGCCCTCGTCCCGGACCTGGAGGGCGCCTACCTCCCGGAGGGTCTGGGGATCGATAAAGTGCAGAGTCGCGCTGCCGTCGCTCACGATCAGCCGCCGTCCGTCGTGGGTGATCCCCCAGCCTTCATGGTCATAGCGAAAGGTCTGGAGGCGCCGGAAGCTGGACCGGTCATAGACAAAACCTTCCCGGTTGCGCCAGGTAAGCTGGAAGATCCGATCCTTCAAGACCGTGATTCCTTCTCCGAAGAAGCGGTCCTCAAGCCGATATTCCTGAAGAATCCGGCCGGTCTTCAGCTCCACCCGGCGCAGTGACGAGTGTCCCTCCCGGCCGATTCCCTCATAGAGATAACCGCCGGCAAAGGTCAGCCCCTGGGTGTAGGCGCCGCGGTCATGAGGATAGACATTGACAATCCGGTAGCCGTAAACGGGAATTGGTGCGACGGGTTTTCCAGGTTCGGCGTAAACAGTTGAGGAAATCGAAAAAATCAGGGATAATAGGAAAAGAGGTGTTCGGACTGCAACGATAATCTGCCGAAAGCTTCTAATGATCACCATGAATCACCCAATTTTAATTAGGGACAGAGCCCATATTCTTTTTTGTTTGGTGCGAATTAATAGGGGCTCTGTCCCTAATTAAATCGGTCTTGAGATTTGATCGCTGGTGTGCTAAACGCCCATGTCATGGAGATTATAACCAATGATACGACCCCCTGCGGGCGTTGCGGCAAATTGCCCGCGGTGATTTATTGCGACGGCTGCCAGGTCGCTTTGTGCATGGAGTGCCGAACCTTTGACCTTTGGGGTTACGGGTGCGGTCATGTAGATCCCAAGGCTTTCTGCTGCAATTGTTTACATGACCCTGCCGTCAATCCCTACAGTGGTTTGCCGAGTGAGTAGTTGTTATGAACCCTGTTTGCGGCGTCTGTGGCCGTGACAACTTTTTTACTACCTGCGCCGATTGCCGGGTGCCGATGTGTGATAGTTGCGCCCGCTTCGAATTGCTGGCGGAAGGTTGCGGCACCGTAGTACCCGCCTATTTCTGCCCGACCTGCGTGAGCAACCCTCTTGCCAATCCCAACGCCATCTTCTGGCAGATGAAAGAATAAATTATACCCCATCCCCACCCTAACCCTCCCCTTGAATGGGAGGGAACTGAATGGCAATGAAGCTCGTTATTCCCCCCCAACCAAGTTTCTCCCTTCAAAAAGTGAGGGAACCAAATGAGTTTTATTCCTCATAGGGTAGGGATTCCCGGATTGGCGCGGGGATCCGGCCGTAGCGGCCTTCGAATTCTTCCAGGAAGGCCTGTCTCCCCCGGAAAAAGTCTTCCACCCGCCGCCGCGTTGCCTCCCGATCCGTGAACAGCCGGTGGGCGTTCATCTGATCGAGGTTGGCCCGGTCACACTTGATGGGGTAGCGGTATCCCAGGCAGTCCCCGTCCTGGCTGAAACGCAACTGGGTCCGAACCAGATCGTTGTAGGCGGCGAGGGACTGGCGCAGGGTCACCTTTGTTTCCGCCGGTCCGATGCTCCCCGTATTGGCCAGGTAACACTGGATGCCGTTTTTCTTAACGATCTCATGGAAAATCAGGGCGTGTTCGAGACGGTCCCCGGCGATGAAGGGGTCGAGGAAGACGACGCGCTTGAACTTTCCCGCCTCTTCCGGGTTTCCCCCTGTACTTTCGATTGATTCTCCGTAAATGAACTGCATCGTCGCCTGCTCCGGCGTGAGGCGGCTGATGACGTTGGCGAGGGGATTCCGCGTGAGCATGACGATGTAATGGACCTTTTCCGCCCGCAGCGACGGGGCGGCGATTTCCAGATGCTCCCTGGTGACGATGGCCCGGCCGTTCCCCGTCTTTGTAATATCGCGAAAATCGGGGATATAGGGATATTTGGTGACGGCGACGTTTTCCAGGAAGGCGTCCCGGGATTCCGCCGCCCGGAGGATCTCCGGCTGGCTCTCGTCCAAGCCTTCGGTCTTCACGTAAAGGCCGCCGATCTCGAAAGCTGCGTAACTCCCGTCGAAGCCCAGGGTCCCCCCGTCGTCGCCGATCATCTCCGAGCTTTCCTTGGGGAGCTTGGCAAATTTCCGGCACAGCGTCGTCGTCTTCCCCGTGGCCGTGAGGCCGGAGATGGCCGTCACGATTTCCTTTAGCTCCGGGCGTTCCGTCTCCGGATCGTAGACCCACAGGTAGTCCCGCCGCGCCCCGGTGTGCAGGAAGATCCCCGTTTTGTCGATGGCCTTGACGCGCCAGTCTTCGAACTGGAAGACCCCTTTCTTTCCTTCCCCCAGATAAATCGTATTCCGGCAGATCTTGACCTGCTCCCCCCGCCGGCTCCCCATGGCGAGGCGGACGGTGATATCCTTGTCCACCAGTTTCTTTTTCTTGTTGAACTCGAAGGCCTCGTCGGTGAAATAGATGATCGTATAGGTCGGGTCTTCCACGGTCCGGGCCGCCGGCTGGTCGAAGAGGAGCTTCAGCCCGTAAGCGATCTGGGCGTATTGTTCAGGGATGAGGAAGCGGGCGGTGACGCCGTCCCGTCCGTCCCCGATGATCGTATCGAGGGCGATGATCCGCTCCCCCCCGGTCCCACTTACGCCTCCGCCCCCGCCGCGACCCCCGGTTCCACCCCCATCTCCGCCCAGGACCGCGACGGCCTGCTGGGCCAGGGCTTCTTCAGCTTCGCCGAAGGGATGATCGATACTGTTGCGGGTATGGGGCGCCGAACGGGACATGGGCTCCGAATCGGCGGCGACGGAACCGAACTGGGTCTGGATGACCCCCTCCTGGCGAAGGGCAATTTGCTTGAGCTCTTCCAGGGAACGGCCGGCGATGAGGCGCCTGGACTCGCGGGCCTCCGCGTAGATCTGACGGGCAGCACGGTTGAAAGCATCCATGGCTTGATCCTCCTTAATTGAATCTCTCCGGGTTATATTCCCCGAAGCTTGCTTCGTTCCTTGATGTCTTGGATACCTCGCAGCAGGTTGCGGGGTAGTTCATTTGGAGCTTGTCAGTAAATATCGTTACCTGAGAGCGGGTTTTCAGATCCCCCCGTGATCGCTTAAGAACTGTATAGAGATCACAGGGCGGCCTGTCAAGCTGGAAAAGAAGAGCAGTCGCCCTGAGCGTTTCGCTTGCCCTTGGTTAATTAGGGACAGAGCCCCTATTTCACTGCAGCGCCGCCGGAACGGAACAAATTAATAGGGGCTCTGTCCCTAATTAAAGGCTCGCCCTTGTAAAAATGTCCCTTTGGGTGTATGAAGACGCCGTCCTGTCCCCCGATTATTGTCATTTTCTCTCTCCCCTTCAAGGGGAGGGTTGGGGTGGGGATGGGGTGAATTATCCCTTGCATGAAAATTGATCCTGTTTTCGGAGAAAAGCTAAAGAAAGCAGCAGAGTCTATGGCGGCAAAATTTTCGCAGAAAACGCTCAGCATCGCCCGGGCCCTCATCGAATCGGTCCATGACGGGATGTTCATCGCCGATCACGAGGGCTACTACCTCATGGCCAACGAGGCCTTCGAGCGGATCACGGGAATCAACCGTCAGGAGCTGGTGGGCCGCCATACCCAGTATATGATCGATAACAACTGGGTGCCCCGGGCGGTGAATCTTGAGGTGATCAAGGATTTCCAGACCCGGAGCCGCATCGTCCAGTATCCCAGCGGCCGGCGGCTCCTTGTCACGGCGGCGATGCTCTGGCGGGACAACGGCATCCCCGCCGCCGTCGTCAGCACCCTCCGGGACCTCACGGAACTCAACCTGATCAATGAGGAACTGAAAAATTCCCAGGTCATGATCGAGCGTTTCAAGAAGCGGATCGAGTATCTCGAAGAAACCCTCGGGAGTACCAATAAATTTTTCATCGGCCAGAGCACCGATTTTCGGCGTACCCTCTCCCTGGCGAAGAAAGTAGCCGGCTCCGACGCCACGATCATGATCACCGGGCCTTCCGGCGTCGGCAAGGACGTCCTGGCCCAGTTTATCCATTACCAGAGCCGGCGCAAGAACAGCGGGTCCTTTGTGAAAGTCGATTGCGCGGCCCTTCCCGCCAATCTTCTTGAGTCGGAGCTCTTCGGTTACGATAAAGGGGCCTTCACCGACGCCCGGACCCAGGGCAAACAGGGAATGTTTGAGCTGGCCAACGGCGGCACCCTCTTCCTGGACGAGATCGGCGAATTCCCCTTCGAGCTGCAGTCGAAACTCCTCAATGTTCTCCAGGACCGGCAGATCAAGCACCTGGGGGGGCTGGCGACGATTCCCATTGATGTCCGGATTATCGCCGCCACGAACATGAATCTCGAACAGATGGTCCGGGAGCGGAAGTTCCGGGAGGATCTCTACTACCGCCTGAACGTCATCCCCATGTTCATCCCGCCCTTGCGGGAGCGCCGGGAGGACATTCTCCCCATGATCAAGCATTTTCTCAAGATCTATAACCAGAATTACAATACGGGGAAGTTTCTCTCCATCGAGGCCTTGAACGCCTTGATGAATTACGACTGGCCGGGAAATGTCCGGGAGGTGCGCAACGCTATCGAACGGATGGTCGTGACAAGTTCCGATGATGTTATCACCCACCATGATCTCCCCGGAGAGATCAGGAAGGCTTATCGTAAGGAACGTCCGGAAGGGGGAGGGGGGACAAACCTGCTGAACGCTACTACGTCCGCTTCCCTACCTGCCGCCGGCCCTTTGAAAGAGGCCCTCAACACGGTGGAAAAGGAACTGATCCGCAAGGCCCTGGAATCCTCAGCCACGCTGGCCGAAGCCGCCCGTCTCCTGCAAATCGATCTTTCGACGCTGACGAGAAAGAATAAAAAGTACGGCCTGACAGGCAGCCGTCACAAAGAGGAATGAAAATTAACCTATAAAAAGGGGGTCAGGCTTTGACCCCCTTTGGCCCTTATTTGCCTTGAACTCGTTTCAGATTCGCTTCGCAACGATCCTTCAGGAGTTTGCCGTCCCATGCAGGATCTCCACCCTTGGCAATCCTTAAATCGCCCGCTTTGTCCATACATTCCTTGTAGTGGGAAATGGCCTCGGCCTTGTTGTTGTCCATCTCATAGACGACCCCCATATTGTTGATTACATAGACATCATCCGGGTTTAGATTATGCGCCTCGGTCACAAGGGCCTTGTACTTTACAACGTCTCCCTGCTTTTCCGCATCGACAGCCTCTCGCATTTTAAGCGTCGCCTGATCCTTTGCCATGCATCCGAACATCACAAATGTAATAGTAAACATAATTAACAGTAACGATCCCGATTTTTTCATGAAATCCTCCTTTTGTTATTAATGTTTATTCAGCGTGCTCGAATTGTAGAAATAGTTGCGAGATAAGTCAAGAAAAAAACAGGTTCGAATAATAGAGAAAGTACGGCCTGACAGGCAGCTGTCACAAAGGGGAATGAAAATTAACCCATTCCCAACGCTCCACAAACTGAAGAGCCCCCTCTTTGACAGAGGGGGCTCGCAGGGGTTGAAAAGAGGCGCCTAAATTTATATGAAAATCCCCCCTTTATCAAAGGGGGTAAGGGGGGATCTTCATGCTTCGTTGTGCCCGCTGCGGGCATGGAGATTAATAGGGTTTCTGTCCCTAATTAAATCGTCCCTAATTAAATCATCTCCAATACTGTGGCTATGGACACGCCGCCGCCGCCGCAGAGGGTGGCCATGCCGAGGGTCTTGCCCCGTTTCTTCATGGCGTGGAGCAGGCTGACCATGATCCGGCAACCTGTCGAGCCGACGGGATGTCCCAGGCCGCAGCCCGACCCGTTAACGTTTGTGATCTCCCGGTTCAGGCCGATTTCCCGCTCGCAGCCCAGATACTGGGCGGCGAAGGCCTCGTTCAGTTCCACCAGCTCGAAATCGCTTATTTTATAACCCGACTTCTTCAGAAGGTTGGCCACCGCCGGGACGGGAGAGAGCCCCATCACCGAGGGATGGTTACCGCCGTAACCCACCGCCTTGATCCGTGCGATCGGCTTCAGTCCCAGCTCCTTCGCCTTATCTGCCGACATGATGATCATGGCGGAAGCCCCGTCGTTGACCCCCGAGGAGTTCCCCGCCGTGACCTTGCCGATCTTTCCGATAAAGGCCGATGGCAGCTTCGCCAGTTCCTCCATCGTCAATCCCGGACGGAAATGCTCGTCCTTGTCGAAGATCTTCGGCGGCTTTCCCTTTTTCTGGGGCAGCTCGATGGGAACGATCTCCTCCTTGAAGTCACCCTCCACCGTTGCCCGCTCCGCGTTGTTGTGGCTTCTCAGGGCCACCGCATCAATCTCTTCCCTGGTCAGGCCATGCTTGTAGGCGATGAGCTCTGCCGTGATCCCCATGATGTAGGGTTTGCCGCGGAAACGCTCCACGATCTCCCCCTCCTTGATGGGGCCCAACTCCAGGCCGGGAAGGATATGGGATCCCGCATGGAGGGCGTGAACGATATCATCCACAAAAACCTGATCCTGGAAGCGGCAGCCCCAGCGCGCCGTCGGGACGGAATAGGGAATCCCCGACATATGCTCCATTCCTCCGGCCAGGACTGTATCCACCAGCCCCGCCTGGATCATCGCCATCCCGGAAACAACCGCCTCCATCCCGGAGATGCAGACCCGGTTCACCGTTACGGCCGGCGCTTCCTCGGGAATTCCCGCCAGGAGAGCCGAAATCCGCGTCGTGTTCAGCGAATCCACGGGCTCCCGGCAGCAGCCGAAACGCACATCCCCGATGATCGCCGGATCGATCCCCGCCCGGCTCACCGCCTCTTTCATTACCACGCTGCCCAGCTTCGACAGGTTGAAATCCTTCAAAGTGCCGCCAAACGCGCCGATCGCCGTTCGGCAGGCCGATACAATAACTACATCTTTCATAATTATCTTATCCTCCTTATATCTTAACCTTATTTCGACATCAGGTAACGGCCGACGGTCATGATTTCCGCTTCCTTGGTTCCCTCATAGAGCTCGAGGATCTTGGCGTCGCGGTACCATTTCTGGACCGAATACTCGTCGATGTAGCCGTAACCGCCGTGGAGTTCCACCGCGTTGTTGGCGCAGAAGACCGCCGTCTGGCCGCTGTAGAACTTCGCCATTGCCGCCAGGGTGTAATCGGGGGTGCCTTTATCTACGAGCCAGCCGGCCTTGTAAATAAGTCCCCGCAGGGCCTCGATCATGATGGCCATCTCGGTGAGCTTCTTCTGGGTGAGCTGATAATTTCCCAGGGCCGTCCCGAAGGCCGTCCGCTCCTTGCAGTATTTGACGGACGTTTCCAGACATGCTTCGGCGAGGCCCAGACCTTGGGCCGCGACCATGATCCGCGTCGTGTCGAAGAAGTGCATAAGCTGATAGAAGCCCTTGCCTTCCTTGCCGACGAGGTTAGCCTGGGGGACCCGGACGTCCTCAAAGGCGATTTCCGCCGTATCGGAGGCGCGGATTCCCATTTTGCCGTGGATCTTGTTCCGGGTAATGCCCTTAGCGTCGGCGGGGATGACGATCAGGCTGAAGCTGTTGTATTTCTTCTCTTCGGGATTGGTGATGCACTGGGTGACCATGAAGTCGCAGACCGTCCCGTTGGTGATGAACATCTTGTTGCCGTTGACGA
>Ga0247841_10014057_pt1 | contig 10089 bp, 18 predicted proteins | sample LaCruzMarch2015__2_FD_192410 | JGI IMG/M metagenome (GOLD analysis project Ga0247841, IMG submission 192410) | Freshwater microbial communities from meromictic Lake La Cruz, Castile-La Mancha, Spain - LaCruzMarch2015_18m | ecosystem: Environmental > Aquatic > Freshwater > Lake | place: Spain...
TCCAGATGGACCTATGCCTCAAACAAAAGAGCACATTCTTTTGGCCAGACAAGTTGGTTTGCCATCATTGGTTGTATTTATGAACAAATGCGACATGGTTGATGACCCAGAAATTTTGGATTTGGTTGAATCAGAAGTTAGAGAACTTTTAAAGAAAAACGGATTCCCAGGAGATGAAACTCCTATTATAAGAGGATCAGCCACAGAAGCATTAAAAGCAACTTCTGCTGAAGATGCATCTGCAAAACCAATCGTTGAATTATTAGACGCAGTTGATAATTATGTTAAAGAGCCAGCAAGAGAATTAGACAAGCCATTCTCTATGGCAATCGAAGACGTTTTCTCAATTGAAGGAAGAGGAACAGTTGCTACAGGAAGAATTTCAAGAGGAGTTATAAAGCCAAATGAAGAAGTTGAAATAGTTGGTATTAAACCAACTCAAAAAACTGTTGTTGTTTCAGTTGAAATGTTCCAAAAATCTTTGGATCAAGGAAACGCCGGAGACAACGTAGGAATTTTGTTAAGAGGTTTAAAGAAAGAAGATATTGAAAGAGGACAAGTTATCTGCAAACCTGGTTCAATTAACCCTCACACAGAATTTGAAGCAGAAGTTTATGTCTTGTCAAAGGAAGAAGGAGGAAGACATACTCCATTTTTCTCTGGATATAAACCACAACTTTATATTGGAACATCTGATATTACAGGTGACGTAACTTTGCCAGCAGGAATCGAAATGGTAATGCCAGGAGACACAGCTAGCTTTACAGTCAAATTAATTTCTCCAGTTGCTATTGAAGAAAAAGGTAAATTTGCTATCAGGGAAGGAGGAAAAACAGTCGGATCAGGAGTAATAACAAAGATAATCAAGTAAATCCCATCCAATGCCTGCAACTAAAAAAGCAACAACAACCGTAAGAAAAAAAGCGGTAAAAAAGACGGATAAGGTTGAAAAGCCAGAAATCCAATTAGGTCTCAAATTGCGCATAAAGCTTAAAGCTTATGACCATAAGATTATCGATAATTCTGCCAGACAGATAATTGATATTGCAAATAGATATGGGGCAGAGGTTTTGGGTCCAGTGCCATTGCCAACAGAGATTCTAAAATATACTGTAAACAGATCATCTTTTATACATAAGAATGCCAGAGAACAGTTTGAGATGAGGGTTCATAAAAGAGTGATCGATATTTTAAATCCTAATCAAGAAATTATAGAAGCACTGAGAGATCTAAATTTGCCTTCAGGCGTTGACATTACAATAAAAATTTAGTAAGATAGTTAATTATAGACAATCGTTAACTTTCCGCCTCCGCGGCGGATAACAACATTGCCATCGAAATGGGCAATTTAAGCCCATTTTTAGTTAATAGAAAATCATGAAATTTATACTTGGCCAAAAAATTGGAATGTCCCAGATGTTCGATAAAAATGGAAAATTGACTCCGGTTACTTTGATTTTGGCTGGACCTTGCGTTGTTTTGCAAAAAAAGAATAAAGAAAAAGAAGGATATGAAGCCTTACAAGTTGGTTTTAGAAAAATTGAAAAGAAAGACAAAATTGGAAAATCAATGAAGGGAAAGGAATATAAAGATATCAAAGAATATTTAGGAGCAGACGAAAATTTAAAAGTTGGAGACGAGATAAATGTTTCCACTTTTGAAGAAGGGAATATCGTAAAAGTTTCCGGAATGTCTAAAGGAAAAGGATTCCAGGGAGGAGTTAAGAGACATGGTTTCCATGGCAGAAACGCCACTCACGGAGTAAAACACGAGCACAGAACAATTGGTTCTACCGGTATGCGTTTTCCCCAACACGTAAGAAAAGGAAGAAAAATGCCAGGCCGTATGGGATATGAAAGAGTTTCAGTTAAAAATCTAAAAGTGATGAAAGTTGATAAAGACAGTAATTTATTAGTATTAAAAGGAGCAGTTCCAGGGAGAACAGGAGCTTTGCTTGAGATAAGAAGCTAATATATCGCTACGCTACATAAATTTATGAAATTTGATTTGTACAATCAAACGGGAGAAGTTTCTGGATCCGTCACCTTACCAAAGGAGATTTTTGAAGTTGAGTTTAATGCCGATTTGGTGCACCAGGTTTCAGTTTCTTTATCGGCAAACAAAAGACAAATTTCAGCTCACGCTAAAATTAGATCAGAAGTAAGAGGTGGAGGTAAAAAACCACATGCGCAAAAAGGAACAGGAAGAGCAAGAGCCGGATCTAATAGATCTCCAATATGGAAGGGTGGAGGAGTTACTCATGGCCCAAGAAACGACAGAATTTTTGCGGTAGAAATTCCAAAGAAAATGAGGAGAAAAGCTTTATTTATGGTTTTATCAGATAAAGCAAAAAGTAATCAATTAATTGTTGTAGATAAATTTGATCTAGAAAAAGGAAAAACAAAAGAAATGGCAGCATCCCTTTTAAAGTTACCATGCAAAAATACAACCACATTAATTGCTATGCCAAATTACGACAAAAAAGTTTTTTTAGCGGCAAGAAACATTAAAAAAATAGATATAGACGACGCAAGAAATTTGAATGTTTTAGACTTATTGAACCACAGATATTTGTTATTGACTAAAGACAGTATTAAAACTATTGAGAAAACCTTTACCCCGTCAAATACCGCGAAGCGGTAATTTCGCCAGAGGCGAAATTATTTGACAGGGTGGATAAAATAGAAACATGGCACTATTAGACTTTTTAAAAAAGAAAAAGGATATTGAGAAATCAAAACCAGCGAAAAAAGCTGAGAAGGTTTCGGGTACTAAAAAATCCTTCGACAAGGCTCAGGGTAAATCAGAAAAGCCAAAAGTAAAGGCGGAATCAGAATCTCCATACGTAAAACCAGCGAATAAAGCCAAAAATTCAAAATTTTCATACGAAGCCATAAAAAAACCACATATATCAGAAAAAGCCAGTTATCTATCTGAAAAAGACCAATATACATTTGAAGTTTCACCAAATTATAATAAAAACGAAGTTAAAAGGGCAGTCGAAGGTATTTATGGGGTAGATGTTTTGTCAGTTAATGTAATAAAAATTCCCGCAAAAAAAAGAAGATTAGGAAAAACAGAAGGATTTAGAAAAGCATACAAAAAAGCAATCGTAAAAATTAAAGAAGGTCAAAAAATTGAAATACTCTAATGAAAGTTTATAAACCAACAACACCAGCCAGAAGGGGAATGACAGGAATAGACTTCTCTTTGCTTACAAAAAAGCAGCCAGAGAAGAGTCTTATAAAATATGTCAGAAGAAGTGTTGGTAGATCGCCATCAACAGGGAGAATAACAGTAAGACACAAGGGTGGCGGAGTTAAAAAATATTACAGAATTATTGAATTTTCACAGACAAAAATGAATTTACCGGCGAAAGTGACTGCTCTAGAATATGATCCAAACAGAACAGCTTTTATTGCATTAATAGAATATGCAGATAAAACAAAACAATACATTATAGCTCCGCAAGATTTAAAAGTTGGTCAAGAAATAATTTTTGCAGAATCAGCACCATTAAATCCTGGTAATAGGGTAAAGTTAAAGAATATTCCAGTTGGAACAGCAGTTTATAATATTGAATTAGACCCAGGAAGAGGAGGAAAAGTTGTAAGATCAGCTGGTTCTTCAGCACAAGTGTTGGCTCACGATGGAGATCACATTAACTTAAAAATGCCTTCAACAGAAGTAAGAAGATTTAAAGGAGATTGTTTCGCAACAATCGGAATGGTTTCCAATCCAGAAAACAGGTTTTATAGAGTAGGAAAAGCTGGAAAAAATAGACATAAAGGAATTAGACCAACAGTCAGAGGCTCTGCAATGAATCCGGTTGATCATCCACATGGAGGAGGAGAAGGTAGGCAGCCAATCGGATTAAAACATCCAAAAACTCCTTGGGGATTACCAGCATTAGGAGTTAAAACAAGAAATAGAAAAAAATGGTCAAATAAATTAATCATTAGCAGAAGAAAGAAAAATAAATAAACTATGGCAAGAAGTTTAAAAAAGGGACCATATATTGACGCTAAATTGCTTGAAAAAGTTTTAAATCTTAGAAAAGACGAAAAAAAGATTATTAAAACTTGGGCAAGACACTCTACAATTTCTCCAGAAATGGTGGGACACACATTTGGCGTGCATAATGGAAAAGAATTTGTTCCGGTTTATGTTTCAGAAGATATGGTTGGTCACAAACTAGGAGAATTTTCAGCAACAACAAAATTTGTAAGACACGGAGGTAAGATGCAAAAAGCTATAGAAGCAGGAGAAGAACAAAAGGCAGCTGCCAAAGTGGAAGCGCCAGCCGCTCCAGTAGCTAAAAAATAGAAATAAAAAAACATGGAAATCAAAGTAAGGTTATCAAATTTAAGAACTGCGCCAAGGAAAGTCAGACAAGTGATCGACTTGGTAAGAGGAAAAAGAGTGCCAGAAGCGCAATCTATACTTTTGTTTACCGTGAATAAATCAGCAAGGCCAGTTTTAAAACTTTTGAATTCAGCGGTAGATTCAGCAAAGAAAAATTATCAATTAAACGAAGAAAATTTATTTATTTCTAAAATTACTGCCGACGAAGGTCCAAAATTGAAAAGATGGCATCCAATGTCTAGGGGCAGAGCCTTTCCTATTATAAAGAGGACGTCGCATATTGTTTTAACAATATCAGATGGAAAAACAACAGAGAAAGGGATAAAGCAACCAGTAAAAACTGAAGTAAAAACAGAAGCAAAAGCAGTTAGAAAATCCGTTAAAAAAGAAGCTAAACCAAAAGTTAAGAAAACAATAAAAAAATAATATGGCACACAAAGTCCATCCAAAATCATTTAGAATAAAAGGAACAGGAGATTGGAATATCCGCGGTTTTTATGGTAAAAAAATGCCTCGATTTTTAGAGGAGGACTTTTTGATAAAAGATTTCTTAAGAACAAAATTGAAAGATGCATCAGTTGCAAATATAGAAATAGAACACTCAGCAAACAAATTAAACATTATAATCGAAACAGCAAGACCGGGTTTGATAATAGGAAGGGGCGGAAATGGGATAGAAGCCCTAAAAACTGAAATAGAAAAGAAGGTCGCAAAGAAGATTTTTTCTTCTGGTAACGCAGAAAAGAAGACAAAAAGAGAATATAAACTAGAGATTAAAGAAGTAAAAAATCCTTGGATTTCATCTGCTTTGGTTGCTCAAATGGCTGCCCAGCAAATAGAGAAAAGAATTCCATTTAGGCAAGTTTTAAAAAAATCGATAGAAAGAGTAATGACAAATAGAGAGGCAAAAGGTATAAGAATGGAAGTTGCAGGAAGGTTAAATGGAATTGAAATCGCCAGACGTGAATGGCTAGCTCAAGGAAGATTGCCAAGAAACACAATTAGAGCAGATATTGATTACGCACAAGACGAAGCGCAATGTACTTATGGAAAAATAGGAATAAAGGTTTGGATATATAAAGGAGATAAATTTGAGTAACTACTACTATGGGAATATTAATGCCTAAAAAAGTTAAACACAGAAAGTGGCACAAGGGTAGAGGAAGAAATAAAGGTGCCGTTGAAACAAGAGCAACCGAAATTAACTTCGGTAGCTTTGGACTGAAGTCTTTAGATACAAAATGGATAACAGCAAGACAACTAGAAGCAGCTAGAAGATATATTATAAGATATATGAAAAAAGGAGGTAAACTTTGGTTAAGGGTTTTTCCAGATAAACCAGTTACAGCAAAAGGATCTGAGGTGGGAATGGGATCTGGAAAAGGAAACGTTGACCATTATGTTTATCCAATAAAACCGGGAAGAATGATTTTTGAAATCGATGGATTGAGAGAGGACATATCAAGAGAAGCCCTAGAAGGAGCAGGCAGAAAATTGCCGATAAGAACAAAATTTGTTAAAAAAGACAGTATTTAATATATATAGTTATGAAAGCAACAGATTTAAGAAAAAAAGATAAAAAAGAACTGGAAAAGACGGTTTTAGAATTAAGGAAAAAACTAAGCGATCTTAGATCCAAATTTTCGTCCAACAAATTAAAAAATACTAAAGAAATAAGCAATTCAAAAAAAGAGATCGCTAGAATATTAACGATATTAAAAGAAACAAAGTAACATGGCCAAGAAAACATTACAAGGAATAGTGGTTTCAGATAAGATGCAAAAAACCGTTGTCGTTGAAGTTGAAAGCGTGAAAGAACACCCAAAATACAAAAGAAGATATAAGATGCATAAGAAATTTAAAGCCCATGATGAAAAGGGAGAATTTCATATTGGAGACAAGGTTGTGATAGAAGAGACAAAGCCATTATCAAAAGACAAAAATTGGATAGTTTTAAAAAAGATTTAATCTAAATATATGATACAGCCAAGATCAATGTTAAAAGTCGCAGATAACTCAGGTGCCAAAATCATCCAAGTTATTAATGTGCCTGGAGGAACAAGAAAAAGATATGCTCAACTTGGAGACATTGTTGTTGCTGCTGTAAAAAAAGCAGAACCAAGAAAGATTGTTAAAAAACACGATAAGGTAAAGGCAGTTATTATAAGACAACACAAAGAATTCAAAAGAGCAGACGGATCCTATATAAGATTTGATGATAACGCGGCAGTAATTTTGGGAGACGGAAAAGAGCCAAAAGGGACTAGAATTTTGGGTCCCACAGCAAAAGAATTAAAAGAAAAAGGCTTTGGCACAATTGCCATGATGGCCTCGGAATTACTCTAATATTATGAAAGTTAAAAAAGGAGATTCAGTTTTAATAATCGCAGGTAAAGATAAAGGCAGGACCGCAAAGGTAATAAAATCACTTCCAAAAGAGTTGAAAATTTTGGTTGAAGGAATTAATCTAAAAAAGAAACACGTTAGACCAAAAAGAGAAGGAGAAAAAGGTCAGGTAGTTGCGATTCCGGCACCATTAGATATTTCTAATGTTAAAATAGTTTGTCCAAAATGTGGAAAAGCCACAAGAGTTGGATACAAAACAGAAGGAAACACAAAAAATAGAATTTGTAAAAAGTGTAAACAGATAATATAAAAATGGAAAGCTTAAAAGAAAAATATAATAAACAGGTTGTGCCAGAGATGATGAAAAAGCTCGGCTTTAAGAACAAAATGGCTGTTCCTTCAATAAAGAAGGTAGTTATAAATAGTTCTTTTGGTAAGGCAGTTGTCGGAAAGTCAGCTTCAGAAAGAGAAAAAATTCAAAACCTTATAAGTCAGGACTTATCTTTGATTGCTGGCCAAAAAACAAATTTGGTAAAATCAAAAAAATCAATTGCCGGATTTAAGTTGAGAGAAAATTTAGAAATTGCAGCAGTTGTAACCTTAAGAAAAGATAGAATGTGGGATTTCTTAGAAAGACTTATTTATCTCTCTTTGCCAAGATCAAGAGATTTTAAAGGATTGGAGCCAAAGTCATGTGATAAAAACGGAAATTTATCGATAGGATTTAAGGAGCACATTTTCTTTCCAGAAATTTTTACAGAAAAGGAAAAAACGATTTTCGGGTTAGAAGTAACCGTTGTAACAAATGCAAAAAATAAAGAAGAAGGATTAGAATTATATAAATTATTAGGTTTTCCAATGAAGGAAATAAAATAAAAAACATGGCAAAAGCATCACAAGAAGCAAAAGCAAAAATGAAGCCAAAGTATCCTTCAAGGAAGATAAGGAGATGTTTTAAGTGTGGAAGAAGGCACGGATTTATGAGAGCCTTCGGACTTTGCAGAATTTGTTTTAGAGAGTTAGCAAATAAAGGAGAAATTCCGGGAATTAAAAAATCATCTTGGTAGCACGCTCAGGTACTTTGTTAAAAGAGATGCAAAATACCTTCGCTATAAAATTATAAATAAAAAAGAAACATGACAGATCCAATTACAGATTTATTAAATCAAATAAGAAATGCACAAGCTGTTGGAAAGACAGAAGTTTTGGTTCCCACATCAAAAATAAAAAAGGAGATAGTTAATTTATTGTCTAAAGAGGGATTTGTCGGAGAAATAAAAGCGGGTATGAAAGGAAAGATAAAAGCATTAAAAATCCATTTAAAATATGAAAACGAGATTCCTGCCATCGCTGGATTAAAGAGAGTTTCAAAGCCAGGACAAAGAATTTATGAAGGATTTTCTGAAATTAAAAAAGTTCATGGAGGATTCGGAATATCTATAGTTTCAACACCAAAAGGATTAATGACAAACAAAGAAGCAAGAAAACAAAAATTAGGAGGAGAAATAATTTGCCAAATTTGGTAGACGCTCAGGTATTTTGTTAAAAGAGATGCAAAATTTTACCAGCGTAAAATTTTGCTCAGCTCTCGGTCTGCTGTCCGCTTCGCGGAACCAAGCCAGCAAACCTCGAGGTGCTCTTTTAACAAAATACCTTCGCTAACGTTATAAAAATTAGAAATCGTAAAGAAAAATATCATGTCAAGAATTGGAAAAAAATCAATTGAAATTCCTCAGGGCGTAACCGTAGAAATTAACGAAAAAGAGATTACGGTTAAGGGTCCAAAGGGAGAGTTAAAGCAATTTATACATCCAGAGATCAAAATAGAAACACAGGATGGTAAAATTTTGGTTGCTCCAAAAACAGAGCTTTCTAAAAAGGGCAGAGGATTATGGGGATTATATAGAGCGTTAGTCTCTAATATGGTTGAAGGAGTAAGTAAGGGTTTTGAAAAGAAATTAGAAATCGAAGGAGTTGGTTTTAAGGCCGCTGTTGATGCCGAAGGAATTACTTTAAATCTTGGATTTTCTAATCCTGTTAAGATAAAAAAAATAGACGGAGTAAATTTTTTAGTGGAAAAAAACGTTATCACGGTTTCTGGAGCTAACAAAGAAAGAGTGGGACACATGGCAGCTTTAATAAGAAAACAGAAGAAAGCAGAACCTTATAAAGGTAAGGGTATTAAATATCAAGGAGAAAAAATTAGAAGAAAAGAAGGTAAAAAGGTTGTAGCATCTAAATAGTATAACAATAAATTTTTATGTCAGTAAAAACACTAAAACGCATAAGGCGCCACAAAAAAATAAGAAAAGGTATGCATGGTACAAAAGATTGCCCACGTCTTTGTGTTTTTAGATCAAACCAACATATTTACGCCCAGCTTATCAATGACGATAATTCAAAAATTTTAGTTTCAGTTTCGGATAAAGAAATAAAGGCAAAAAAAGGCGAAAAGAAATCAGAAATATCAAAAGAGGTCGGTAAAATGATTGCTAAAAAAGCAATAGAAAATAAAATTGAAAAAGTTGTCTTTGATAGAGGGGGATTTATTTTTCATGGAAGAATAAAAGCCTTAGCTGAGGGGGCAAGAGAAGGAGGACTTAAATTTTAGTTAATTCCGCAGAATTACAGCTATGTAATAAGCGGTTATAAATAAATATCATGGCAGAAGAAACAAAACAAGAAATAAAACAAGACAGTCAAGTTGTTCCAAAAGCAAACGATGGTTTTGTGCCAATTCCAACTGGTGAAGACACAGCTAAAAATTCAAAGAGCACTTATGCTCCGAGAGGCTTTGGAGGGCAAAGAAGTGGAGGCCAAGGTCAAAATAGAAGACCTGGTTTTGGTAGGGCTGGATTTGGAAAAGATAGACCAAAAGATGAATTTGAAACAAAACTTTTAGATCTAGCAAGGGTTACCAGAGTAACCGGTGGAGGAAAAAGGATGAGTTTTAGAGCAGTTGTAATTGCTGGAGATAAAAAAGGAAAAGTTGGTATTGGTATTGATAAAGGAAAAGATGTTTCTCAAGCGATTGAAAAAGCTACAAGAAGAGCTAAAAAGAATTTGATTAGCGTTGTTATTGTAGATGGGACTATACCACACGAAGCCACGGCAAAAGCAGGGCCAGCAAGGATTATGTTGAAGCCTCAGAAAAAAGGGAGAGGTTTGGTTGCTGGCGGAGCGGTTAGAATGATTTGTGATTTGGCAGGAATTAAGAACGTTTCCTCAAAGATTCTTTCAGGTTCAAAAAATAAATTGAACAATGCGAGAGCGACAATAGAAGCTTTGAAAAAATTAAAAGCAAGAACAAAGTAATATGCAAATACACGAATTAAAACCAAAACATAAAAAGCGAGATAAAAAAAGAGTTGGCAGGGG
>Ga0247841_10014059_pt1 | contig 10088 bp, 6 predicted proteins | sample LaCruzMarch2015__2_FD_192410 | JGI IMG/M metagenome (GOLD analysis project Ga0247841, IMG submission 192410) | Freshwater microbial communities from meromictic Lake La Cruz, Castile-La Mancha, Spain - LaCruzMarch2015_18m | ecosystem: Environmental > Aquatic > Freshwater > Lake | place: Spain...
TCCAGAGCCTCTGCCCGATCTGCAAGTTGCTCGAAACGGCCTTCTGCCATGCGGTACAGAAAATGAACCACCATCACCGGGATGTTCATGCCGCGTTTGTCTTTGGAGAATACAACCAAAGAGTTCAGAAATTTGCCCATGCGAAAACCGGCGTCCGTTGCCGATAATTCGTCGGCCGCTACCATTCCATTGCGCACCAGCAAATGCTGAAAAGCACCAAATATTTGCCACATCTCGCCGATCACCTCGGGCTGCATTGCAAAGCCGGGTTGCCGGTTAACCACCTGCCAAATCCCGTTGGCAGCCTGATATTGCCCGCTGTGCATGGCTATCAGGTAATACAACTCCTGCACTTTATACCAGTTGAAGGAGCCCTCTTCAAAAAGGTCCGTGTATCGCCCAATAATGGATTGAGCCTTCTCGAATGCCTTCAAATAAAGGCAACTCAACAACAAATGGTAGTAAAAAACCTGTAGCGAAAGGCCGCTTTGATAATTTTTCTGTTCAAAAAAGGTGATCGCGTCTTCACTCAGGGTGGCCACAGTCCGGTAATTATGCTTCCCGTCATAGATAGACAATTCCAAAAGCCGTCCAAAAAGTTGAAATTTGAAAGACTTTACCTCGTCTAAGTAAGGTGCAATTTCCTCGAAGTGGCGTTTGGCCTGATCGGCAATGGTCTTTTTGTCGCTTTTCTTGTTCACATGGCTCATCATCAACGACGCATACATGCTTTCCACCTTACGCTCTAAACGCCAGACCTCTTCTAATGCCGTTAATTCGGCTTCAGCAGACTCAAACTTCTTGACGTCTTCCATCATGCTGTAGTGCAGGCGCAAAGTGCGCAACACATCTGACGAAAGTTCTGTGAACTCAAAACGCCGGGTTTGGCGCAACAGTTGTTCTAATAAGCCAATGGCCACTGTGCGCGCACCGCGTCCTATGAGCATTTGAGCCGAGGCCATGCGCTTGCTACACTCGTGAAAAGCGTGCTGTCGGTCGGTGTATCCAGCCTCCTTAAAGTCCAACAGAAACACCAGGTCCAGTAACCGGTCTTTCAACTTGCTTTTAATCGTGTAGAGTTTGTTTGAATCAGCGGCAAATTCTGGAAACAGGCGGCGCATGTCATCGTCACTCTCTATTTCCTGGCGAAACAACGCACCGAACAACTTACCCATCTGGGTTTCGGGGTCAATAATGGCCTGCAAAAGGCCGTTGTTTCTAAACTTGGTGCGCCGAAACAACGAGGTGAGTTCAATGAGATCCTGCATAAATACGGATTGTTCTGGGCATATTAATAGGGATTACAAATGCAAAGAATAGGCCAAATGTAGGACTTAAATGACAAATAACAAGCTTATGAAGTATTCAAGTTGAATAAATTTAATATATAATAAATAAAAATATGTGTAATAAAAAATTTTGATCCAACCAAAATAATCCATTTATACAGAAAACGGACAGATTCTGGAATCATCTACGCCTAAAACCATACCAAAGGCTATTACCGGAATACGCATCAGGCTGCTTAATGCGAAAGTGCTGGCCGAACTGTTTGTCGATTTTTTTTGGGGAATAGCCTGCGCAGCAATTGCACCGGGGTAAATTCGGTACCCGGATAGAGCACTTCTACAAACAACAACTTCATGTTTCGTCCAGCACTAGACACCGCCATCACGACCACCGGAGTGTCTATGTGCTGCAGGTTGCGCACTTGAATGACTTTGTCTAAGCGCCAATCGTTGGATTGTATGTCGTCATCAGTCATAGCCGCTACCTCTGAATCCGCCAGACGATAGCCTTTTTCCTGAAACTGAAACAATATATCGATAAGTGGTGTATTCTTCAACATAAGCAGATTGTTTATCACATGAAGAACGAATGTTGTTGTATTTTCGTTGTTTCCAATTGAAAATCTTTTTCGTAAAAAAACGTCCCGACTCATTTGCCGGGACGAAGCCGGGTAACTACCTTAGAAGCCGGCATGCGTTACATGATGTTATGCACTACCAACCTGTAACATTTAAGTGCAAATGTAAACAATAAAACTATCTAATGCAATAGTTTTACTTTTTATCTTGAAGTTTTTTTTACATGATACACAAACTATGATGTACCAAACATTTACTTTTGCAGTTCAAAGAAAGAACAAATGTCATTTCAAATTCGCATACAAGCAGGTGAAAAACTTGCGCTGCGCGACCCTGAAGATACCGTCCTGGGCCGCAACATCGTCAGAAAAGGCCTTGTTTTGATGCATAAACTGGGTTTTGAGCAATTTACCTTTCGTAAACTGGCTGAATCCATGAACACCACCGAGGCCAGCGTGTACCGTTATTTTGAAAACAAACACCGCCTGCTCCTCTACATCCTCACTTGGTACTGGAACTACTTAGAGTACCTGGTGGTGTTTCAACTCCAAAACTTAGACAATACGGAAGAGAAGATCCGTCGTGTCATCGAACTGCTGGTGCACCAACTCCCGGATAGCCCCGACGATTCTGAGTTTGACAAACAGGCCTTGTATGGCATCGTCATCGCCGAAAGCAGCAAAGTGTACCTCACCCGTGAAGTGAATGAAATCAATAAAATCCAGCTGTTTAAACCTTACAAAGACCTGTGCAGCCGGATAGCAGACCTATTTACCGACTACAACCCAACTTATCCCTACCCGCGCTCCTTAGCCAGCACACTCATTGAAATGGCGCACTTCCAGCACTTTTTCATGAATCACCTACCTAACCTGACCGATTTTGCAGATGACAAGCAGGTTGAACGCATACAGGCATTCTTAGAGTCTCTGGTTTTTTCTGCTTTGGACAAGAAAGCATAAAGAACTGCAGTGGAAAAAATCCCCTATCCGTTGCTAATCAAACTGCTGCACCAACGCGAAAGTCTTTTTGATCTGCTCGGTATTGCCTTGCTCGTCAAACAGTTCAAAGTATAAAATGTAAATGCCCGGTCGCGCCAACACCCCCTCGTCGGTGTCGCCGTCCCACCGCAAAGCCCCGCTGCTGCCCAACAGCACCTGCCGTTGTATGTGCTTGATGGCCTGTCCGCCCGATTCGTAAATAATGGCCTCGCCACTGTATCCGGTAGACGGCAGTTCGTATGCGATTTCCAGGAAATCCTCAAAGCCATCGCCATCAGGCGAGAGGCGTTTCGTCAGCAATCGAATGCGGTCGTCCTGGCCAGGCACCAACGGCAATTCCGCCTGGGAGTTGGGCAAAGTCGGCGTGCCAGGTGCACCGGTTACCAACCTGGAGGCTGAAGTCCAGTTGTAAGCTACATTTGTAGGCCCGTCCACCCGAATGCGTTCGAGGGCCACGCCTTCCCGCTCCGAAACATTATACACCGCGTTGTGGTAGTCTTCTGTGTACGCGAAGGAGTCCAGGGTCACGCTTTGTCCGGCAGCTGTCCAGATCAACGTAGCTGTCCCGACTTTGTCGTCCATGCCAGGGTAATCCATTTCCACCACATTTTCCGGCACAATACCTGCAAACCGCGATTGAATGTCATCGGCGTTGGCACACACCACCACATATTGTTCAGGCAAAAACAGGCGCTGCAAGTCTACCGGTTTTACATCCGTACCGTCAAAAAAATTACCTAAGTAAAACTCTTTAAGGTTGAATGTTTTGTTGCTGCGGTTGTACATCTCTACATACCGCGAACCGCCGCTGGCCGGATTGAACATGATCTCGTTCACCACTACGTCTAACGGATCGGGCCTGGTAGGCAACCCAACCGTAACAACGGGATTGGATACCGAATTGCCGCTGCAATCCTGCACACTGGCGGCCAATTGCAATTGGTACAACTGACCAGCCTGCAAAGGGGCGTCCAAATACAACGTCGCCAACGTCAAGTCTATGTCATCCGCTTCAGCATCCACCACTCCGATGCCCGATATAATGGTGTAAGCCGACGCATCGGCTAACGAAACCCCGTCCATGCCTTCCGAAAAACGCAACTCCAGCGTTTGTGCATCGGTCGGAAAGGCGTTGAGCAACAAGGGCTGTGTTTGATCAGGCGTGACCAAATACGAGGTATTTTGCCTGCCCGGCGTGCCTCCCGGCAGCGACAAACAGGACTGCCAGTTTTCGCGCCCCAAACACGGCAACTCCGGATTGATGCGTTCCAGCGACCAGCCGCCGTCGCGCTTGTCTGTTTCGGCGTGCCAACTGATGCTGTACGATACCCGTTCTATGCGGGCCAAATCTGACACACGCTCCAGGATAATCAGGTCAGCCGTATTATTAAGCGAAGGCAGGTCGGTGGCCAACAGGTTTTCGGCAAATCCGGTGAGCCCTGCCACGCCCGCTGGTGAGGTGAGCGTCACGTACTGGCCCGGTGCCAGCAGGTAATTGGGCAGTTGAACGGCATCAGCCGTCTCGTCGCGCAGGGTCATCGAACTGAGGTTGATCAGCTTGCCAGAGCGGTTGTACAACTCAATCCACTCAAATTCCGGGAGACCCACATTGGGTGCCGGGTCCGACATGATTTCGGTCACCACTACGTCAAACAACCCAGGAACATCCGGCAAAACCACACTAAGCGGCGCGCCCGTGGCACCATTGCCGCTGCAATCCTGCACGCTGTTGGACACGCTGAGCTGGTAAAACTGCCCGGTTTGCAGGGGCATAGACAAAGTGAGGGTCACCTGCGACAGGTTGTCCGGGTTGATAGACGCCTCCCCTACCCCAACACTTGGGTTAAAGGTGTACGCAGCAGTATTCTCAGCACTTGCGGCGTCCAGCGCCTCCGAAAATTGAAGCAGCAGTTCTTGCGGACCATTCGTGAATGCCACCAGCAATTGTGGGGCCGTAATGTCAGGCGAGTTGTCCAACGAAGCGTTCGCGGCACCGGGCGTACCACCTGTTGGTGCCGGGCACGATTTCCAGTTATCGGCCCCTTTACACTCCAGATTGGGGTTGATGCGCTCCAGTGTCCAGCCACCGTCGCGTTTCAGGGAGTCGGTGTGCCACGCAAGGGTAAAAGCGATGCCGTCTACGCGGGCTCCATCGTTTTTGCGTTCCAGCGTGATGTTATCGGCGTCGTTGTTGAGCGATGGCATGGCAATGGCCAGCACCGTATCGGCGGCAAACGGTGCCAGTGCAGCGGCACCCGAAACGGTGCTAAGCACGGTGTAAGTGCCCGGGGCCATCACATAATCGGGCAGGGGAATGGGCGCGCTGGTCGCATCGCGCAGGGTCAGGCTGTTGGCGTTGATGAACTTGGCGGAGCGGTTGTACAGTTCTACCCATTCCACTTCCGGCAAGCCCGCTGAGGGCGACGGATCCGCCATGAATTCGTTTACCAATACGTCGTATAATTCCGCCTGATCGGGCTGAAAAAAGAAGAACGACTGTTCCTGGGTAGGCAGCGCGTTGCCCAGCAGGTCTTGTATTTGGGTGGCCGTCACGGTGTAGTTCTGTCCACTGCTCAAAGGGTTAGTCAATTGCAGTTGCACGGTTACCGCGTCGGGCTGGAGTACAGCAGCAGCCGGAGTACCCAGGCCGGAAACACTGTAGAGCGCCGCATTTTGACTACTGACCGGATCAAGCGCCTCGTCGAAAACCAGCTCCACCACACTGGCGCTCAAGGCCTGCGCACTCAGCAACAAGGGTGGCTGGGCGTCCGGCAAATCCTCCTCAATGAGTACGTTGTCGAAATAAAACTGATCGACGCGGGAAGCCGTAAACACACAATAAAAACCAAAAAACAGGTCTGAACCGCCTGTATAAGTGGCGTCTGTAGCCTGAAACTGGGCCACCGGTGCTCCGCCGGAGGTGCTCATTTCTGCCGTCCAGACCCCGGTGGAACTGCGTTTTACAAACACACGTGCGTCCACCGTATTGGCCAATGCGCCTGCCACACCAGAGGCGATCAGGGTAGCCGCACCACCATCCTGTCGAAACAGGCGCAATGCATCGGCTGTGCCGTTTTCGCCTATTTCTAAAAAATAGCCATTGCCCGTGAGCAAGTCGGCCTGGTTTGATTGCAGGTAAATGCGCACTTTGTTGGTAGCAGAAGGGGCAAAAGGCATGCGCACATCAAAGCGCCAGCGCAGGCTGTCTACCAGCGTACCTTGCACCGCCAACACAGCCGTGCCTGCCGCTGGGGCGTTCAACTGCAATTCGGATGCAGCATTGACGATAAAACTACCCGTCGTACCCGTCCAAACAGGGTTATTGGTAAAATCACCGTCGGTAAAGTCGTCGGTAATTTGGGCAGAAAGGAAGATGGGTAGAAGAGACAGGAGCAGTATGATCAGGCGCATAAAACCGGTTTGTTTTGCCGGTGGAAAGGTACAGTGAAAACACAAAATGGTTTTGTCGTTTGTATATCCTAAAAGTTAAATAAAAATCCGCAAAAGTCAACTGCCCGCCATTCCCACTTGCTGTTGCTATCGGGAAATATGCATAGCTTTACCTTTCGTTATAACCCAACGAAATTTTTCTGAATGGACCACATGATCGCGGCCTTTCCGGCCCAACTCGAAGAAGCCCTTGGCATTGCCCAAAACATCAACCTCCAAAAACACGAAGCGCCCTTGCGCAGCGTATACATCTCTGGCCTGGGGGGAAGTGGCATAGGCGGTAATTTTGTGCAGGATTTTACCCGCAACACCTGCAAACTGCCCATCATCGTCGGTAAAGGCTACCAAACACCCAACTGGATCAACAAGCATACCCTCGCAATCTGTTCTTCTTACAGCGGCAATACTGAGGAAACCCTCAGCGCTTTTGAACAACTGCGTGCGGCAGGTGCCAAAGTGGTGTGCGTCTCCTCTGGCGGCAAACTGATTGAATTGGCCAAACAATATGGGTGCGACCACGTGTTGCTGCCCGGCGGCTGGAGCAGTCCGCGCGCCTGCATGGGTTACTCCATCGTAGCCCAACTCGGGGTATTGCGGGCTGCCAAACTCATCCCCCTGACGCATTTCACCCAGGTCAAAAACAGCGTCAAATTGCTCAACAGCCAGTCGGCCGACATCCGCAAAAAGGCGCAGCAACTCGCCGGAAAACTCTACGAACGCACCCCTGTACTATACGCTCCAGACCACATGGAGGCTGTAGCCGTGCGCTGGCGCCAGCAAATCAACGAGAACGCCAAAATGCTGTGCTGGCACCATGTAGTACCCGAAATGAACCACAACGAACTGGTGGGCTGGCGCGATCAACGCCCCGACCTCGCCGTGGTGTGGCTCCGCAACCACAATGACTTTGACCGCACCGCTACCCGCATCGACATCAATAAAAACATCGTCGCTCAACACACCAGCACCGCAGTGGAAGTGTGGTCAAAGGGCAAATCCGCCATCGAACAGGCGTTTTACCTCGTGCATTTAGGCGACTGGTTGTCCTTTTACTTAGCCGAAAAACGGGGCGTAGATCCAACCGAGATCAAAGTCATTGATTTCCTCAAAGCCGAACTCGCTAAAATCTGATTGATGCCCCTTTGCGGTTAAAATATTAAACCCTATGCCTTTCATTACCCTCGACCTCTCCCGTGCGGCGCAGTTTATGAGCGCCGACGAGCTGAACCGCCTGGAACCGGCAACCACTGCCGCCGCCAAACTTCTGGAATCCCGCAAAGGCCCGGGCGCTGAATTCACCGGCTGGCTGGGGCTTCCCCGTTCTTACGACAAAGTGGAGTTCAAACGCATCAAAGCTGCCGCCAAACGCATCCAAAAAGACGCCGACGTGCTCATCGTCATTGGCATTGGCGGTTCCTACCTGGGCGCAAAAGCCGCCCTGGAATGCTGCGGACACAGCTTTTACAACAACCTGAATAAAAAACAGCGCAACAAAACACCGGAGATCTATTTTGCCGGCACCAACCTCAGCGGCACTTACCTGCGCCACCTGATTGATGTGATCGACAACCGGGACTACGCCGTAATCGTCATTTCCAAAAGCGGCACCACCACCGAACCGGCCATCGCCTTCCGCCTGTTCAAACAACTGTTGGAAGAGAAATACGGCAAGCAAGGCGCCAAAACGCGCATTTATGCCGTGACCGATAAGTCGAAAGGGGCCTTGAAAACCCTCGCACAACGCGAAGGATACGACACTTTTGTGGTGCCCGATGACGTAGGCGGACGCTTTTCCGTACTCACCGCAGTTGGCCTCTTGCCCATTGCCGCTGCCGGCATCGACATTGACCAACTCATGCGCGGCGCGGCCGATGCCATGAAACAATACAGCCTGCCCTTTGCTGCCAACGATTGCTACCGGTACGCCGCCGCACGCAACATACTGCTGCGCAAAGGCAAAAACATAGAACTGCTGGTCAACTTCGAACCCCGTCTGCAATACATAGCCGAATGGTGGAAACAACTCTTTGGAGAAAGCGAAGGCAAGGAAGGCAAAGGCATTTTCCCTGCCGCTGCCAATTTTACCTGCGACCTGCACTCGTTGGGCCAATACATCCAGGAGGGCCGCCGTGACCTGTTCGAAACCATGCTGGAAATTACCCAACCCGAACTCGACCTGGTCGTAGCACCCGAGGCCGACGACCTCGATGGCCTGAATTACCTCGCCGGAAAAAGCTTGGACTACATCAACAAAAAAGCTGCGGAAGGCACCCTCATGGCCCATACCGATGGCGGCGTGCCCAATCTGGTGCTGCGCATTCCGGAAATTACACCTTATTATGCAGGTCAGTTATTTTACTTTTTTGAAAAGGCCTGTGCCGTGAGCGGCTATTTGCTCGCTGTCAACCCGTTTGATCAACCAGGCGTGGAGGCATACAAGCGCAACATGTTCCGTTTGCTTGGAAAACCTTAATGCCCCATGAAAAAACTTTTGTTTGCGGTACTCGTCATGTCCTGCGCCCCCGGGAAAAGTGTCTTCAACAGCGGCCGACATTACCAACAGCACCAGGATTACACCAGCCTGCAACAGGTGGTTAACAAGATAAAATTAGGTGCCGATACCGCGCTGGTGCGCTCCGTGCTGGGTGAACCGATTGACATGGGGTTCGATTACCGGTACATCATTGATTCTACCGGGCCAAACGGCTGCACCATCGGCGCTGTTTTTCACATTGATGAAGCCGGGAAAATTGACCAGAAGTGGATTGGGGAGATATGTGAGTAAAATCCGCCTTTTTGCATTTCCAAACTTTTGCGGTTTTTCGGTTTTACATTTTGCGGTTTTGCGGTTAAAACAATTTAATATTTTTAATTTAAAAAAATTCTTAAAGCGATCCGATGGCTGCGAGCCATCGGATCGCTCGTACCGTCCTGTTCATCCTGTCTAAAAATATCCTGTCTAAAACAAACTCCTTCAACCAAAAGCAGCGCAAATTCCGTATTCTGTATTCCGCATTCCGCATTACTTGCGCGCTACACTCATCTTCCGCTCCAGCACCTGGCGGCCGTTCACTTGAAGATCATAAATATACAGCCCTTCGGGCAAATCACCCGCGTTGAGGGTGATTTGTCCCTCGCCGTCAGAGAGGTTGAAGCTGCGCAGCGTGCGGCCTGTGAGGTCGTACACCGAGATGACCGCCCCATTGGTTCCTGATGGCAGGGCGTAGCCGATCACCGTGCTGTTGCTGAATGGATTGGGGGCGTTTTGTTCGAGGATGAAACCCTGTGTGCCCTGGCTTTCCCGGTCGGCCTTGAGATCGGCTACCGTGCGGCGGAGTTCGGATAGTTCCGTTTGGAGGGTGCTGATGACTTCTGTCTGAGCAATCATTGTGCTGTCTTGCTCCTTGATGGCCTCGGTGAGCACCGGAATGAGCATCGTGTAGTTCACGGCGTAGTAGCCATCGGAGTTGAGCAAAGCCAGTTCAGGGATCACCTCGGCCACTTCCTGGGCTATGAAGCCGTATTGCTTGCCGCCGGAGAAGTTGCGGTCGGGGAAGTCTTTCGTATTCAGCGTATAAGTTGTACCGCGCATTTTGCGGATCAGTTCGAGGCTGTTCGGTATGGTCTCAATGTCTTTTTTGAAGCGGCGGTCGGAGCCGACCACCGTACGTTTGTTGCCTGCGGCGAAGGGGTTGACATTTTGGTTGTTGCGGAAGCTGATGAAAAACTTGTCTACTGCTTGAGCGTCGGCGATGGGGAAGCTGCATGA
>Ga0247841_10014062_pt1 | contig 10087 bp, 11 predicted proteins | sample LaCruzMarch2015__2_FD_192410 | JGI IMG/M metagenome (GOLD analysis project Ga0247841, IMG submission 192410) | Freshwater microbial communities from meromictic Lake La Cruz, Castile-La Mancha, Spain - LaCruzMarch2015_18m | ecosystem: Environmental > Aquatic > Freshwater > Lake | place: Spain...
CCCGAATATAATCGACGGTCTATTCCGACCAGTCCCACAAGACGACAGCAAAGCAACGTATTGCGAATTACTAGATAAAGAAAATATAAATTTAAAACCAAACGATGTGACAGCGACCAAGGCTGAACGCCTTGTTCGTGCACATCTTGACTTTCCGAGGACAAAAATCAGCGTTCTCGGTCATGTAGTAATTATTACAATGGCACATGTCTCGAACGATCAAAAAACTCCCCTCGACATTCGATGCCAAGATAATATTTATTTATCAATCGACGACCTAATCGCGCCAAGCGGTCGCAAAATGTCGGCTGCAGATTTCCTTAACGGCTACAGTTAGACTTCTTTTTTGCCCAAAATTACATCACGATTAGCAATAACTTCTTTTTTGAGGTCTTCAAGCACACTCGCAACGACTTCTCGATAGTCAGAACGATTGGTTTCAAGCCATTTGGTTGCAGCGTATTCTGATCGCAGATTAGCATCATTCACATCAAGCCCAGTCGTTTTTTGAAGTTGGATAAATCCAGCATCATTATGATAATCTGGCACAAATTTTGCTAACCAAGCACTGACAACATCGTCTTTGTGGTCAATAATTGACTCAAATTCTTCTAGTTGAGTGTCACTCATGCCATCTGACAATTTAGTGCCGACACGTAGTTCCAGCTCATCATAAATATGCTGCAAAAATGGTTTCTTTTGCTCTTCTGGCAATTCATTTAATCCAATATCTTGTAAAAACTTATCGTCTAATTGAAACATAATAAAAATCTCCTAGTAATTATTCTAGCAGATTATAGTCACGACTAGAAGAACTATTTACCGAACACGATTCGCAGGTACGGTATCAAACACGATACAGCTTTTGTCATCATTCTTTTTACTTGATCTAAAGAAACTCGCAACACATTCCTTTGGCGTTCGCTCTCGAAATGCATCTAAAAACTCTTCGTTGCTCAAGAATTGATGTTCCCAATCACCTGTAATACCATCAGAACATAGCATTAACCTGTCACCATAATCAAGCTGAATAACTTTAAATTGATCTGGTGCCTCAGCCGAAGCTGGACAAGGAAATGAGTTAAAAACGATATTGCCTCTTGATTGGTCTTGCGTCAATGGAAAATAGCTATCTGTCTTTTTGGAATATAGAAATAGCCGCGTGTCGCCGGCTTGGGCGATGCCAGCGTAAGTCTTGCCCTCAATATCGACAATCTTGACAGTCGTTGCCACTGTTGAACCACCCTTTCCGTCCTTCTTGACATCATATCGAGCTTGATTATGAGCATTTTTTAAATATGACACCAATTCCAACTGAGAACGAGGCTGAATATCTTTCAATGATCTATAAATTGAATTCGCACAAACTTGCGCAGCAGCATCTCCGTTCCTATCACCTCCTACGCCATCATAAACACCATAAATTCTGTGTAAATCGTCGACACCAGTAATATCTTGGTTCGGTTCGTTTTCGGCTCTTTTTTTGGCTTTTTCTGAATAATGCGCGCTCACAGTAGACAGAAGCATATCACGCCTCTCGGGAGATTTATTTATTTCGCTAGAGAAAAACTTGTTATCTCTTTCATTCATACCACCCAATTGTAACACTTTATTACTGAAAAGTCAATATTAGCTAAGTGTTCGTTTCACAATTTCGCGGGTGAATAATTCGAGTTTATCACCTGGTTCAAGTAATAATTTCTTGGTTGTTTTTAGGCTTAGGCCACACATATCGCTTTCAAATACTTCTTTGGCTTCTTGTTGTTGGCGTTGAACACTTACAACTTTTACTTCGGCTAGCTGTTCTTTGCCTCGTTTGACTCTGGCAAATACATCTGCAATGGCTTTACCTTTTGTCACTTCACCACCAGCAATAACTTCATCTTTAGCGGTCCTAAAAACGCCCTTGATAGTTACTGCACCAACCTCTGTCTCGACGATTTCTGGTGCCAAAATTGCTTCCATTGATTCGCGGGCATCATCAAGCAGTTTATAGATAACGTTAAAGATTCTAACCTGAACATTGTCACGAACGGAAAGTTGTTTGACGGCAGTCGATATATCAACGTTGAAACCGTAAACAATAGTTTCTCTATCAGAAGCTAAACGAATATCATTTTCAGTGATATTTCCAACACCACTACCTATAATTCGTAAGGCGATTTCACCTTGAGTATCAATTATTTTTAAACTATTAACAACAGACGTTAATGAACCCTGGACATCAGCTTTTACGATAACATTCAGGTCCTTGGACTCAGATTGCTGGCTCATCATTTTGAGCAAATCCGTACCCGTAATATTCGTGCTCGCAGCATTCTTTTCGTGTTCAATCCGAGCCATCGACACCTGTTGGCGGGCTTCTTTTTCGCTCTTGACGATAGCAAATGCGTCTCCAAATTGTGGCAATTCTTTGAATCCAGTAACAGTTACCGGCGTTGATGGACCAGCTTCTTTCAGAGTCTTACCAGCAAAATCAAGCAATGTGCGAACCTTGCCATATGTCGTACCAGCAACCAAAAAATGACCTGGTCTTAAAACCCCTTGTTCGACCAGTAGACCCACAACAGGACCACGACCAACTTCCATATGCGATTCAATCACCAGACCCTCGGCTGGCGTATCAATATCGGCCTTTAAATCTTCTAAATCTGCCACTAACAGCACCATATCCAGCAATTTGTCAATATTTTTGCCAGTTTTGGCGCTTACCTCGACCATCACGATGTCACCGCCCCATTCTTCTGGATTAAGACCTTGTTCGCTCGCCAGTTGAGCTTTAACGCGCGCAGGATCAGCCGCTTCTTTATCGATTTTGTTAATTGCTACAACAATTTTGGCATTTGCTGACTTTGCAAATTTAATAGCTTCAATTGTCTGAGGTTTTACACCATCGTCAGCTGCAACTACAATGATTACAACGTCCGTCAGAGCCGCACCGTGTTGGCGTAGGGCTGCAAAAGCCTCATGACCTGGTGTATCTAGTAACGTAATTGAACGATTGCCACGAGTCGTCTGATAGGCACTGATATATTGTGTAATACCGCCAGCCTCGCTTTCAGCGACCTTTGTTTTCAAGATTGCATCCAATAAACTTGTCTTACCATGGTCAACATGACCCATAACGGCTACAATTGGTGGCCTAGTGACTGCTAAATCGGATAATTGATGAACTTTCCTAGCACTCAGTGTTGCCGAGGCTTTCTTTTGAAGTTCAACATCAGTAATCCCAAGCTCTTCAACAATAATCGTAGCTGTTTCAAAATCAATCCGCTGATTAATCGTCGAAACAATACCATTTTTAAACAATTCGCCAATCAAATTCGCTACCGGTAGATTGAGCTTTTCGGCAAGTTCGCCAACAGTTATCGAGTCGGCAATAACAATAACTTTCTCGGCCATAATTTTAAGCTCCTTTCTACCCTTGCGGGCTAAATGTCTAGTTTATTCCTTCGCTTTTGCTTTTGCTTTAACTTTTGCCTTAGCTTCGGGTTTTTCTTTGGGTTTAGTTTTGCCATTCAAGTTATTCAAACTAAGTGAAATCTTGCGATTCTCTTTTTCGATTTCCAAAACCACAAATTCCTTACGCTCGTTCAGCGTAAAGACTTTTTCTGGATCAGCATCATCACCATCGCCAAGCTCACTAACATGAACCAAGGCTTCGACTGCTGGACTAATTTGAACAAATGCTCCAAATGGTGTAATACGCGTAACAGTACCATCGACTTTATCACCAGGTTTGAATCGATCCACTTCGGTCATCCATGGATCTTCAGTTAACCGTTTGATGCTGAGACTCAAACGGTCCTTATCGATTGCAATGATCTTGGCATCAATAGTTCCACCAACTTTAACATAATCACCTGGATTATTAACACGTTCCCAGCTAATTTCACTAATATGAACTAGGCCTTCGATACCTTCAACGTTAACAAATACGCCAAAGTCAACAACGCCAGTCACTACGCCCTTCACGCTATCGCCTAGCGTTAATTTTTCAAATCGTGCCGCTAATCCGTCCTTGATAGCCTCTTTTTCGCTAAAAATCAATTTATTAGCCCGACGATCACAATCTAGAATGCGAACAATCAGTTTTTTGCCAATCAAAACGTTCAGACGCTGTAAAATCTCGTCTTTATCACTACCGCCAACACGTGGATAATGCTCGGCAGACAACTGTGAAACAGGCAGAAACCCACGGACCCCGTCGTATTCAACCAATAGACCACCGCGGTTAGCATCATATGGCGAGACTTCAATGATTTCGCCAGCCTCCATTTTAACTATGACTCCATCCCAACCACGATCTTTAGCTGCCTTACGGAGTGAAAGTAACGAATATCCATTGTCAAGTTCGGTGTCAACAATACTGGCCGTTACCTCGTCGCCCACATTCAAGGCTCGATAAAAACCGACTTCACGGCGTGGCACAAGCCCGATACCCTGCGCACCCAAATCTACCAAAACCTCGTGTTTACGAATTAATAAAATTTTACCGGTGACTGATTCACCTTGCTCTAATTGCTTGACACTGTCATCTTCGGCAGCGAGCAATTCATCCATTGTTGTGGATTTAATCATAAGTCTTTTCAGACCCCTTCCTTAAATTTAATATTTCCGAGGCACATTTATAAAATAGACACCTCAAGACTGCCTATCATTTTACCTCAGATGAAACAACAAGTCAAAGAGAACGTGCTAATTTGCGTCGTGACGATATATAGCTTGCAATAAATACGGCCAGCAGGCAGGCACCAATTAACTCACTAATGGCTAGGTCGGAACCAGTGGCTGGTAGATTTTGCGAACCGGCCGTGGCCTCCTCTGAGCTATCCGACACTTCGCTATCAACAGTATTAACCGCGTCGGGCTTATCTGTACCTTCGGATTCAACTGACTCTTTGTCGGTCTGTTGCTGTTCATAGGTAGCAATCGCTTGTTCTCTGCGCACTTGTTCTCCATGTTGTTTCAAAAAATAGGCAGTACCAATTAGCCCAGACACCAGAATAACACCTACGATTACAAAAGTTGCAATCGAACCACCCTGATTTGTTCGTTGTATTGCTCGCATACACTACCTCTGTTTATAATATGTGCTTATTATGCATCTATTTCAGAAAAAAAGCAATACCAGGCAAATATGATAAACTTAAAGACATGATAGTAGCAGTTGATACAGGGGCAACAAAAACACTCGTAGCCAGTTTTGATAAAGACGGTATCTTGAACCAACAAATCAAGTTTGCGACTCCAAAAGACCCTAGCGAATATATTAAAAAACTTCGTTCATCGATCAAACAACAATACGGCGAAAAAACAGTCCAGGCTATCGTTGTAGCAATCCCTGGCGTAATTAAAAGTGGTGTGGTCATTGTTTGCGGAAACCTTCCATGGCATAACCTGGACGTCGCATCGAAATTGGCTGACGTCTTGGGTGAAACACCTATATATATTGAAAATGATGCAAAATTAGCTGGCCTCGGCGAAACAAGATTATTAAAAACCATCCCTGCGCAATCGTTATATGTAACAATCAGTACAGGTATCGGAACCGGTATTATCACTGACGGTCATATCGATTCAGCTCTACGCAACAGTGAAGCTGGACATGCATTGATTGAATATGATGACATTGTGCGTGAATGGGAAGATTTTGCATCTGGAAAAGCAATCTACAAAGCCTACGGAAAATACGCCCGTGACATTACCAGCAAGCGGACTTGGGACCAAATCGCAGATAGAATTAGCCGTGGTTTTCTAGCCGTAATTCCGATTCTACAACCTGACATAATTATCATAGGTGGTAGTATAGGCACTTTCTTTGATAGATACAGCTCACAGCTAAAAAACATTTTAAAAAAGAGATTGCCCCCTATCGCCCCTTGCCCTAAAATTGTGCAAGCAAAATACCCTGAACTAGCTGTTATTTATGGATGTTATTATTATGCCATCGACAATATCGATACTTTCAAGACTAAAAACTAATTATCCGCAATTTTTGTTCAAACTCGGTGATAATTTCCTATGGTCATCATCTGATAACACTATTTATTATGATAAAACCAGTAAAAACCAGTCAGTTTTCCTGCTTCACGAGCTATCACACGCTTTAATGGGTCACTCTAGTTATAAACGCGATATTCAATTAATTACGATGGAGCGTCAAGCATGGGACTATACGATGGAATTAGCCCCAAAATACCATGTCACCATCTCTGATGACATGGTTCAATCAACTCTGGATAGTTATCGCGATTGGCTACACGCTCGTAGCACCTGCCCAAGTTGCAAAGCGACAGGTGTACAAACCAATAAATTTGCCTATGTATGTTCAGCCTGTAGCCATAAATGGCGAGTTAATGAGGCTCGAACGTGCGATTTACGCCGTTACGGTGTCAAAACATAACAAAAAACACACATTTATAGTGTGTCTTTTGTTAAAATCGCTAGACTGGGTAGCTTAGGCTACTACGTTAGCTTTTTTTCGACGGCTAATACGGCCACCCTTGGCGCCAGCAATTCGTGCTAGCTCAGGATTGGCTGCAAAACCACCAGTGTTACCATTGCGACCACCTTTAGCACCAATCTTTGCATAAAACAAAGGATCTTTAGCTAAATTTTTAGCGGCTGCTTTTTGACCACCAGTTTTTGTTCCGGCCATGATTTCGTTCCTCCTCTTAATTAAAGAGTTTCCATGCCATAAATGGTATGAAAACCCTCTTTTTACCTCACACATGATATGTGTATGTTTAGATATTATCATAGCTTATGCTTTTTGTCAACGTTTACATAAACACTTTTTTATTTTAATTGTACTGTTGCATATATACTACTGGTGCTATATTATGGTTTAGCACCTGTTTGAATCCAAATTTAGATTCAAAATGCAAAAAACGACTACATCTGCGAGATTAGTCGTTTTTTAGTATTATATCGATCCCATAGAGTCTTAGAATAGGTCTTTTGTATATTCAACTCTTCTATCGACAAATGTGTCATCCGACGACACAATATCAATCTCAATATCAAAACTAGTAAATATTTTTGGTTGAGCAAAGGCTTGTTTTCGAGTCATCCATCTGTTACGACCACCTTCAAACTCCTCAACTAGCCCACCTTTTACATTTGTACAATGAACTACAAAAAATATTTTATCTTCCAACTGCTCCCCCGTTTCTTGCTGATAGACAAGCTCGTGATAAACTCCAGCTATCCTATAATCAGCTCGAAGACCAGTCTCCTCTGTTAATTCGCGTTCAGCAGTCTGCACAACTGTTTCGCCCCAACGTACTTTACCGGAGGGAAACCCCCAAAAACCATAATATGGTTGTTTGAGACGTTCTTGAAATAAATATTCTTTTTTACCACCCCTAACTCGCTCAACTGCCAAAATAACTGCTGTTTTCGGTTGTCTTTCGACCGTATTACTATCTGTATCTAGTTTGTTCGCATATTCCTTGCCTCTTGGGCTCAAGGAATATGTACCACGGGATACCTTTTCGACTAATTTTAATTCTACAAGCTTTTGTAGATGAAAATTGAAATGATCACTGCTCATTCCTGTAATTTTTTGCAATTTAGCAAAGCCTACACTAGGATGGAACAATAATTCCCGCAATATTACCATTTGCGCATCGTGAATATTAACTTCTAAACTCATAGTTCTCCTTGGATTATACCTTATAATTTGTCTCTACCCTAAGAATACATCGTAATTCAAAGACAAAAAAGTAAAGTCGACTTTAGCTTTTTATGCAAAAAAACGACCACATCTGCGAGATTAGTCGTTTTTTAGTCTATTATAATTTTTCGTAACTGCTATTTACATCTGTAATTAGACTTTTCGCCTGCAAGCCATTACTAGTGCTAATTTCGGTTAGTAATGGATAGGTTTTGTCCAAATTTGAATGTGCTTCTTCAAATTGTTGCCTGTTTTCGGCCAGATTGGCGCTAGAAAGTTGTTGCCAGGCATCAGCCATCTTTGTCAGATTACTGCCAGCAAGTGTTTTTATGGCCTTAAACTGGTCTGTATCTGTTAATTTTGATGTTTCCGTCACAGCCTGACGCCAAAAAGCTTCAATTACAGCCCATTTATCAGCTTGATTATTTTCGTCAGTTTTCGTTTTTGCAACAGATATAATGGTTGCCAGCTCTTGTTCGGTTTTCAAATAACCCGTTAATTCACCCAATTCAACTAAAAACCCACTAAATCGCTCCTTTTTTTGTTCACAATTCTTTATTTTGTCAGAATACTGGCTAATTATACTCTGCCATTTGATTAGCGAGTTAACTTCGCAATATGTTTTGGTTTCCTCTGATAGTTTGGTTTGGGTTTGAGTAATATTGTTTAATTTATCTGTCGATGTTTGCAAAATAGCCTTGTCTATATCTGTTTTTGCACTATCAAAACGTTGGTTATAACCAATCTCGTAATCATTCCAAATTCGTTGGCTCAAAAAATAACATCCAACAGATATAGCCAGGAATAATAATGAGAAAAATACGATGATTGTTGCTCGCCTGTGAGCACGTAACTTTAGTATGATTCGATAATCTCTAAGCTTAATCATATAATTAAATTCCTAACTGGCTCGACCAGATTTCATTATTAAGGGGCCAAGGATTAAAAACACATTCTTGCAAGTCCATCGATTGTTGTTGCATAAGTGGTGCCAGTTGCCCAGTCGTTCCGTAACAACCAGAGTTGTCGTGCCCATGCCCCAGCCAGTGACCTGTTTCGTGATTTATTACCATGTGCTGGTAATCGCGTAATGCTCCGCCAGCTAAGTTCCATGCATCAGATGCGCCATACCAACGATCTTGATTAATTATTACATAAGGGTCTATCTGACAACTCCAGTAGTCGCTACAAACATCACTATTGAAATCTGAGACCAAACTAGCTTCGCTTAGAACCAAAGTAAAACTTCCGCCACTGACTACCTCTTGAAAACTAACACCTAATCGAGCCCAACCTCGACTATCGTTCAAGGTCTGATTAGCCAAAGATTTAAATTCTGCCAAACCAGATACGCTGCCTCTTGTTTCGACATCGTACGTTACAACCCCGTTATTTACGTATCTGACGCTATAATTCGACTGGCTAGCCAGTGCAGCCGCGATTTCGGCATCTAATTCGGCCTGAAGCCAGGCTGGATTCGTTAACTCCGGGGCTTTAATACCACTGGTAACCGCAGGTAAGCCTTGTAAATCCTCTAGACTACTCGAAATTGTCTTCAGCGTATCTGCGACAGGAGTCTCGGCTTTAACCGAAGCTAAACCTGCACAAATCAACAGCCCAGTCACTAAAACCAAATAAATCTTCAAACGCATGACTCTATGATACCATCACTGACGAATCGCTGACTCGAATGAAACAAAAAGAGACCCGTAAAGGTCTCTTCATTGTATAATTCGGCACCGTGCTAGTTTCCCGCTTTCGGCAGTATAATCGCCGCTGCTGGGCTTGACTTCTGTGTTCGGAATGAGAACAGGTATTTCCCCAGTGCTATGGGCACCGATCACGCGCCTCTGGCGCGGGGAATGGGGTCTGGGAAATGGGTATTGGGAGATTTTATTCCCCATTTCCTATTTCCGAATCCCTAATCCCCGCGTCTTAATTTAAGACGCTTGAACGGTGTCCATACGATGCACGAATTATTAAAGATGTAAAAATTCAAAATTGACGTATTATCGGTGTGATTAACACCAAATACTAGTTAAGTCTACCCTATCACCTTTGTCAATGCAAGCATTAACATTGGTAATAAGGACATAAAAAGGCGATGGGACTATTAGTACGCTTTAGCTACACATGTTGCCATGCTTCCACCTTGCGCCTATCAAACTGATATTCTTTCAGTGTCCTCATAGGGAAATCTTATCTTGAAGTTAGTTTCGTGCTTAATATGCTTTCAGCGCTTATCTATTCCAAACGTAGCTACTCGACAATGCAGCAGGTGGCCACAATCGATACACCAGAGGTTTGTCCGCCCCGGTCCTCTCGTACTAAGGGTAGATCTTCTCAAATTTCCTAACGTCCGTACCGGATATAAACCGAACTGTCTCACGACGTTCTGAACCCAGC
>Ga0247841_10014063_pt1 | contig 10087 bp, 11 predicted proteins | sample LaCruzMarch2015__2_FD_192410 | JGI IMG/M metagenome (GOLD analysis project Ga0247841, IMG submission 192410) | Freshwater microbial communities from meromictic Lake La Cruz, Castile-La Mancha, Spain - LaCruzMarch2015_18m | ecosystem: Environmental > Aquatic > Freshwater > Lake | place: Spain...
GCATGCGGCGCAGAACGTGAGAGAGCCCTGGTTCTGGTTGCGGCGGCATCCGGAGGCGTTCACCCTTGTTGAACTGCTTGCCGGAGTTGCGGTGGTCGCGATTCTGGCCTCGGTGTCCTACCCTGCGCTGGCGCATGGTACGGACACCGCCCGCGCCTCCGGATGCACTGCGACGATGCGTCGGCTTGCGTCCGCCGTCCTGGCATACACGACGGATAATGCGGGGGCCTTCCCCCGCAGCTCCCACTCCGCGGGTGCTTACGGCGAGCCCGGCTGGGCGCGGTCAATCCTCCCCTATCTCGGCGAGGAGCCTTCACCGCCTCTTTCCCGCTGGAGGCAAATACAGCAGCGGGTCTTTCGTTGTCGCTCCGATACCAAGCGGGCTTCCGGACTCAGCTACGGGATCAACGTTTATTTCGAGCTGGATCCCGGCTATGACGACTATCCGGGTGCTCCCCAAACGTGGCGCCGGGTTGCCTCGCTGGCAAGACCATCCAGAACGCTCTTGCTGGCTGAGGTGCCATCGAGCGCGGATCACGTGATGTCGCATTTTTGGGAGGCGGGAGGAAGTGGTGGCGACGTTGCCGGGGTCCGCCACCAGGGGAGGGCCAACTATGCGTTTGCCGATGGTCATACCGAACGGCTGACTCCGAGAGAGGTGTATGATGCTGACACCGGGCTGGACCTTTGGAATCCCTCGTTGGCACGCTGAAATTTTTCCGAATGGAACGCCGGTTGCACACGGGATGCATTTCCGTGATGCCGGGGAAGTCGTACGTGCCGGCGTGTCCCTCGTCGCCGGTGGCGAAGAAACCGGTCCGCAGCATATTGCCGCAGCCAGCCGCGCACTCGGGCTGGTGCCCGGTGCCGCATCAGCCTGACGTCTGGCTCAAAAGCTCGGCCCGCAGGGCCGCAAACTGGGCGGCCATATCCTCGGGATCAACCGGCCTGTTCACGATTTCCTCGTAGCTTTCCTCCACGACTCCCTCGCCAAGAATCTCGCGGAGAAACGGAGACGGGCGGCAGTGCATGGGGCTTCCAAAGCGTGTGCGGGCGCGGCACCACGTGATGGTCAGCGAGCGCATGGCCCGCGTGATGCCGACATAAAAGAGCCGGCGCTCTTCTTCGATCGTGCCCTCGGCCTTCGAGCGTTCGTGGGGTAGCAGGCCGTCCTCGGCCCCGACAAGAAACACATAAGGAAATTCCAGGCCCTTGGCTGCGTGGAACGTGATGAGGGTGACGCCCGCCGCAGATTCTTTGCGGTCCTCCTCGCGCTCGCGATCGAGGCTGATGGTATCGAGAAACCCCGCCACACCCGATGTCGAGCGGCGGCAGTGATCGGATAACGCGCGCAGGATCTCATTGACGTTTTCCTCCCGGTTGAGGGCTTCTTCGGGCGTTTTGCAGGAACGTCGGAGATCGTCCCGGTAGCCGCAATTTTCCAGCAGGGCCGATAGAATTTGCGATGAGTCCTCACCGGAGGTGGAAGCACGCAGGCGGGCGACATCCACTTCATCGACAAATCGCTCGATGGCAGCGGCTGTCTTGCGCGATGTGGCGGCAAGGTGGTCCGGATGGCGCAGGGCCTCGTAGAGGGAAATGCGGTGTTCGGTGCTGAACCCCAGGGCCAGTTCAACGGCTCCCGCGCCAATGCCGCGGGGAGGGGTGTTGATGATCCGAAGCAGTGCCGGATCGTTGGAGGGGTTGACCAGCAGGGTCATGTAGGCTGTCAGGTCCTTGACCTCCCGCCGTTCGTAAAAACTTTTTCCGCCGACAAGGCGGTAAGGGATGCGGGCCTTGCGCAGCTCCTCCTCGAGCAGACGGGACTGGGCGTTCATCCGGTAAATCACCGCAAAGTGCTCCCATGGCAGTCGCCTGGAATTCTTGCAGGCTCCAATCTCCCCGACTACGAATTCGGCCTCCTTACGGTCATCAGGCACGCCAAGGAACCGCACCGGTTCGCCGGGAGTGGATTCGCTGATCAGCTTTTTCGGCCGGCGCTTGGGGTTGTGACGGATGAGGCGGTTGGCCGCTTCCAGAATCGATGGGGTGCTGCGGTAGTTCCGCTCGAGCCGTATGATGCGCGGGTCGGGGAAATGCTGCTCGAATTCCAGAATGTTGGATATCTCCGCGCCCCTCCAGCCATAGATGCTCTGGTCGTCGTCACCCACGACACAGACATCCGGAGGCGATCCCGCCGCCAGGAGAGTCACGAGTTCAAGTTGCAGGCGGTTCGTATCCTGGAATTCGTCAACAAGCAGGTGCTTGGCCCGGACCTGCCATTTCCCGCGGACAGTTGGATGCTCGGCAAGCAACTTGACCGCCTGGACAATCAGGTCATCAAAGTCCATCGCGTTCAGTGCCCGGAGTTCCTGTAGGTAGCGGCGGTAAACATCTCCCACAAGCGTGTCTTCGTTGAGCGGCCACGCGTTGTTCTTGATTTTGCTGATCAGGTTTTTCGCGAGATTGGGATCGAGTTTTTCGTCGCGGGCCGTGGCGCGGACAATGATTTTCTTGATGAGTCCGAGTTGGTCGCCCTCATCAAAAATCGAGAAATTTTCTTTGTAGCCAAGAAGCGAGGAATCGGCCCGAAGGATGCGCACGCACAGCGAATGGAAGGTGGAAGCCGTAATCTGCTTGGCGCGCTCCGGGTCGACCATGCCGGCGATCCGTTCTTTCATTTCGCGGGCAGCCTTGTTGGTGAAGGTCACTGCAAGGATTTTTGCCGGATCGGCACCCTGCGAGACAAGCCAGGCAATTCGCGCGATGATTGTGCGCGTCTTTCCTGTTCCGGCCCCTGCGAGGATGAGCATCGGCCCGCCCGGATTGGTGGCAGCATCCCTTTGTTCGGGGTTGAGGTCGGAGATGCGGAATCTCATCGGACCGCGGAGCAAAGGCTGGCAAGGACTCCCGGAAGCAATCGGTGTTCGGCTTCCTGAATTCTTGCATGCAGGGTTTCGGGCGTATCTCCCTTCAACACCGGGACCCGTTCCTGAGCAATGATCTCCCCGGTATCCATGCCCGCATCGACGTAATGAACCGTGCATCCGGTCTCGCGTTCGCCGGCCTCCAGCGCCTGGGCCCACGCAGAAAGGCCTGGAAATTTCGGGAGGAGGGATGGATGGATGTTTATGATCCGGCGCGGAAAGGCTTCGAGAAGTGGATTTTTAACAATGCGCATGTAGCCGGCGAGAACCACAAGGTCCGCCCCGGCTTCGAGGAGCCGACGGGCCAGAGCAGACTCCACTTCAGGTGACAGACGGGTGCGGTATGCCGGCTCATCGATCACACCGGTGGGGATGCCCTCATTGCGTGCGAGATCGAGGATTCCTGCATCCGGATTATCCGAGAGCACGAGAGAAACCTCGGCTTCGAGCCGGCCCTCATGAATTGCGCGCAGAATCGCCGCGAAGTTGGAACCTTTGCCCGAACCGAGTATGCCGATTTTGACCATGATGTCGCGGAATGATGGCTTGATTCCGGCGGGCGGCAAGCCGTTCCCGTGAAAGAATTCCAGTGGTCAGTGACCCTGGATCAGAGTCCGGTTCTTCCAGAGGTAGGCAATGCCGGAATACACCGTGAGAATAACGGTGATTCCAATGAGCAGTGGGGCCAGCACGCCCGAAGAAAATGAGAGGGAAGGGCCGGACATCAGGCCGGGCCAGTCCTTGACGGCCAGGAGGAGAAGAAAAAAGAGGATCGTTGCCATCTGCCAGCCTGTCTTGTGTTTTCCAAGTCGCTCAGCGGGAAGCACGATGCCCTTGGAGCTGGCAAGCAGGCGGAGGCCGGTGATCAAAAATTCCCGTGAGATGATGACGATCACCACCCAGGCCGGCACTGTTGGAATCAGGCAAATAAAGGCGGCTGCGGTGAGGATCTTGTCCGCAAGAGGATCCATCAGCTTTCCGAAGTCGGTAATCAAGCCGAGTCGCCTTGCGAGAACTCCATCGAGGTAGTCGGAGAGTGTTGCCAGCACAAACACCACAAGAGCGATTGTCCTCGAGAAGGGAAACTCAACTGTCAAGCATGCCACGAATACGGCCGTCAGACCCAGTCGCAAGAGCGTTAGCTTGTTTGGCAGGTTCACGAGCGGTGAATCAATCGCCTCTAATGAATCGGCACCTTGTTCCGCGAAGCGGAATTTCAGCAACTTGTCGCCGGAGGGCGCGCCCCCCCGTCCCGGATTCCGAATTTCTAACGTGCTTGGTTTGCAAGTCCGACAAGCTGCTGGGAGGAAGAACCCTCAACGGTGGCGGGCAGCGGCGGCCACCGAGTTCTTGTGCTGGATGGCTGCTCGTGCACGGGCACCTGATCCGACCAGGGAACGCCAGCCATTTGGCAGAGCACTCAGCAGACGCTGGACAAAGGATTTTTGTTTGTCCGCTTCGGCCTCGCGCAGAAGCACATTGGTGGGATCTTCATAGCCTGCAGCTTCGAATGCTTTGCGCCGGTGGATTTCGGCCATGGAGCGGAGGGTATTCCCCGTCCCAAGCAGGCTGTCAGCCATCCGAAGCATACGCCGGTTGGGAAGCATCTCGGGACATACGCTTTGCACAATTTGGAACGCGGTTTCCGGGGGATATCCCGCTGCGGTGAGCATCGTGATGGCGGCAGCCGTCGAGCGGCTGATCCCGGCTTCACAATGGGCAAGAAGCCCCCAAGCATCACGCTCTGCGAGGCTGCGTCCATAGCTGACAAGGCGTGCAACATCCTTTTCCTTCGGGGGGGTGTAGCGCGCGAAGCGGGGAAGGGTCACCTCGATGTCGTCGAGATCGCTGAACGCGAGGATTAAGCGGCTTTCTGTTGTCGGAGGAACCGGGAGCAACTCCGGGTCGTCACCGGGATCGACGAGGCTCACAAAATGCGTTACCGGCGCATCTTGGTAGTGCGGAACCTCGGTCCGAGGGCAAACCATCAGTCGCATAATTGAAACCTAGAATTATGTGACCCGTTCCACAACCAGAAACGCAGGGTTGGAGAAGATATTTTCAGGAGGTCCCGTAGAGAGCGCGAACGATCCGGCGTGTTCGTTCCCGTGGGAGCACGCCGGGTTCCATCTGGTTCATCACGTAGGCAAACGCAATGCCGTTTTCCGGGTCGGCAAAGGCGAGCGAACCGCCGGCTCCGGGATGGCCGAAGGATGAAATCGAGGGGCCGAAGGTCTCGCGGACCTTCACCCCGCCGGCGAGCGGGTCAAGCATGAAGCCGGTCGAAAATGCCGTATCCATCTGCAGAACCAGATCGGGGCCATCGCTAAGACGGAGTCCAAAGACATCATTGATGCCCGGTTGAAAAACACCATCCCCGCCATTGGCGAGCATCGAGTAGAAGCGGCCCAGCGCGCGTGCGGATCCGATTCCGCCGAGGGCCGGGAGACACGCAGATCGTACTTCCGGAGCATTCATGGCGGATGGGGAGGGGAGACCACCGGGAGTAGAGAAGGCGGAGTTGGCGAGCGATCCCGGATGTGCGACTTCCCTTTCGAATGCGGTTTTTTCTCCGGCGAGGGCGGAAGTCCTTGGAGGCAGAATCTGCGCTGCACGGGCGTGCTCGGAGGCCGGCAACCCGATCCAGAAGTCCAGACCGAGGGGTTCGGCAAAATGCCGTAGCCAATACTCCCCGCATCCGCAGCCCGCGAGTCGGAGGAGGATTTCCTCTACAAGGATACCGAAAACCCTGGGCCCGTAGCCATGCGCCTCTCCCGGAGGCCAGGCAGGTGCCTGGGATGCCAGGGCGGACGCCACCGCAACATGGTCAAAAATTCGCGGGCCACGGTCTTGAACCGCGCACAGACCGGCCCGGTGGGAGAGGATCTGGGCAAAAGAAATGTGCGCTTTTCCTGCGGCCGAGAACTCCGGCCAGATCCCGGCGACGGGTGATTCCAATGCGAGGCCCCTGGCTGCAAGTGCATGCACAACGCAGGCGCTGGCCGGTCCCTTGGTGGCTGACCAAACCAGCACCAGCGTATCAACACTCCATGGCATTTTCCTGGAGGCGTCGCTGCTGCCTCCTTCCAGATGGAGGCGCTCGACTCCGTCCTTCCAGATGGAAAGGCCCGCTCCACACTCAAGGCCAAGAGTGAAGTTATCTTCGAATGCGACTCGGACTCTTGCCAGGGACTCCGCTCCGCCCGGCGGTGCACTCAAAGGAAGTCCTTCACCGCGTGAAGGTCAGGGTCCAGTTTGGCGATCGTGCGGAACTTCCCGTCCATCTTGAAGCTGTCGTCGAGGTGCTTCTTCGCCCGCTCGAGATCGCCGAGAACAGCCGCATAGCAACCGAGGTTGTAGTGATAGGTGGGTTCCTGGAGCAACTCGCTGGGCCCGCCAAGAAGCAGCTCGCGGGCTTCCCGGGTGCGGCCCATTTCGTGGAGACAGAATGCGCCGTGAATATACCCTGTGGTATTGCCGGGCTCGGCTTCCCGCAGCCGTCCGCAGATCGCCAGCGCATCGTCCCAGCGGCGTCCGCGCATCAGAATAAAAAGCCGCATATGCAAAGCGGCTTCGGACCCGCGCTCCGGCTCGGGCAGATTGTCGAGTTCGTGAATGGCATCCTCGAACATCAGGAGTTCGATGTAACCCTGAGCCGCCAATAATCCCTTTTCACCACTCATATCTCTACGATCGCAGGAGGAGTTTTCCTTTTCAACCCGGAGGCCAGGCGAGTGGCCTGCCGCCCAAAACATGCACATGCAAATGCGGAACGGTCTCCCCACCATCGCGACCATTGTTGATGACGATGCGAAATCCGTTTTCGTGGAGGCCCTCCTTGCCGGCCAACTGAGATGCTGTAAGAAGCAAATGCCCGAGCAGAGTCTGCCGGGTGATGTCGGCTTCCGCAATGCGGGGGAGGGGTTCTTTGGGAATGACCAGGAAATGCACCGGAGCCTGGGGGTTGATGTCACGCACGGCAATGCAGTGGTTATCCTCGTGCAGAATCTCAGCCGGGATTTTCCTTGCGATGATGCGTTCGAAAAGAGTCATGAGAGCTGGAGCTGAACCTCCGTCGAGCGGCCTCTTGCCACCAGCTCGCCCCTTACAAAACCGACCACATCATCAAGCAGGCCGGAACAATCCCTCCGCCAGCTCTTCGCCGAACGCAGTAACTTGATCCCCCGCTGGGCATCGCAAATTTCCAACCGTTCGGTTTTCGCCGCGAGAGCCTCGTGCAGGCGCGAACGGAGAAGATCGAAGAAAAGCAGTTCATAGCCGTGACCGGCATCCCTTGCCAATTCCTCGAGCGAAATCCGCGCTGGAGGGGGGGCTGCCCGGAAGTGCCCGGCCACATCCCCGTAACCGATAACCTGAAGCACCGAGCGGACCGCTTTTTCAAGCTGGTCCGCCGCTATCGTCATCTCGTCAAAATCCTGTTGGAGAAAGGTTGCCACGCTCTCGGCGACATGCGGAGCAAGCCACCAATTGCGGTATCCGGCGCGGTCGGCCGCGGCCGCCAGTGTGAATAGCAGCCACTGACGCTCACACGGAACGATCTGGCCCCCGGCAAAACGCACGAGAGGAAGGTCATCTCTGAGCGCGATCACGAAAGGGTGAACTCCGGTTGTGCCGACGAACGTTTCGCGCGGCGTTCCAGCGATTGAATCTCCTCGATGAAATCGCCGACTTCTTCAAACTGGCGGTAAACACTCGCATACCGCACATAGGCGATCGGGTCGATTGCGTGCAGGCGTTCCATAACCTTTGCGCCAAGCAGGCGCGAGGGCACCTCCCGCTCGTCACCGACCGCGAGATCGTGGATGATTTCCTCCACAGCCGCTTCCACGGCCTCAATTCCAACCGGGCGCTTCTCACAGGCCTTTGTGATGCTCGCCATGAGCTTTTGCCGGTCGAAAGGTTCATGGCGTCCATCTCTTTTGATGACCCGAATCTCCACCCTCTCGATCTCTTCGTAGGTCGTATACCGTGTCTGACACGCCAAGCATTCACGTCGGCGGCGGATGCTGGTGCCTTCCCGGGAAAGCCGGGAATCGATCACCTTATCGTCCAGAGAAGCGCATTTTGGGCAACGCATTGTGTTGCAGAATAACTACGAGCCCATCCAACCACAAGATGTTGTGACGTCAAGGGGTTTTAGGAAAACTTTTTCACAAGGTGTTGACATCCTAATCCGGCGGGAGCCGGTGCCAAGGGTGGGGGTGTTGGCAAGGAGATCCGGTGAGGAACAGCCTGCCCACGCCGCCGGATTAGGAAATTTTGCTGCGCAAAATGCGGGCTATTCCCAGAAAATAACGTCGCCTGTGGAGGCGAGAACCTTCATCAGCCCGATGTATCTTGTATCCGGATCGTAACACCAAACCGACCAGATCGGGGAGGCTCCCTCTCCCTTTTGGTCGAGGAGGAAGCTCGCGCTGCCGAGTTTTCTGTTCCGGGCGGCCACGTAGCGTTTGGCAATGTCGTAGGCACCCCGTGAGTCGACCAGGACTTGGGAGAGGTTGATCGGCGTGAAATCCCCGAGCAAAACGCGGAGGTCCAGGGAGGTCTTTTGCTGGACGATTTTCCCGTTGCGAACGGTGATGGAAAGAATGCCGTCGGCGCTGTGTGTCGCACGGGAGACGAAATACCACTGAGGAGGATCCGGGGCGCCGTTGTCCGCCGAAATACGCACGATCTTCGAGCGGTAGCGGTCGGGCAGGGCCGATGCGGCCTTCCTGGCACTCTCGGCTGAAGCCACTCCGATCATGCAGACAAACACAGCAGCCATCAGGCCTGCGATGCGGGTGCGGGCGGCGGAAAATTGCATCTCAACAGGAAAGGTTTTTATGCGCTCCATCACAAAGCGGAGACGTTTTGGAATGTTTGCACTGGCAGAACCACAGGTCCCCGTCTTTCTCCGCCGTGTACTTCTGCGGTTGAAATCCCGAGCCTTTGTGGGAGCCGTCGCAAAATGGCTGTGTGGCAGAAAGCCCGCACGAACACCACCAGTAATCTTTTCCGCATTCAACGGTGACTTTCACGGGGCTTCTGGCTGCGATGGTCGGAGTCATGGTCGTTGTGTAGCTCCGGGCTCCGTTTGGCGCAAGAGTGGAGATTATGGCGCACGTTTTCCCACTTTGTGGTTTCCGCAGGCAATGGCCTCGCCTAAAAGAACACGCGTGGAGAACGATACACAATGAAAGATCCCGTGCCCGACGCGGCGCAGTTGAAAGTGACGAATCTGGGAGAGCGCCGGTTTCCCTCGCCGTTGGGAACACTTTTCGAACAGGAGGCCAACGCCCACGTCTTTTACACCGACGAGGCCCGTATCGTCGCCGACCATTCTCTCACAAGTATTCTGTCCTACGGCGACAGCGGGCTGAACCTGCCCTGCTTCGAAATCGCCGGCCCGCGCAGCAAAATCTATTTTGAACCTGCGAAGACCGTCTGTGCGGTCGTTACCTGCGGAGGGTTGTGCCCGGGCCTGAACGATGTGATCCGATCCATCGTTCTCCAGGCGCATTACCGATACGGCGTGGATTCGATCCTGGGGATCCGCTACGGCTTTGAGGGGCTGAACCCTTCCTACGGGCACGAAACGATCTCTCTCACTCCCGAGTTTGTAACCAGTCTCCACACCTTCGGAGGCACTGTCCTGGGCACGTCCCGTGGCCCTCAGGATGTCAAAGTGATGGTGGACCGTCTCGCTGAACTCGGCGTCAAGGCGCTCTTTGTCATCGGAGGTGATGGAAGCCAGCGCGGGGGCCTCAGCATTTTTCGGGAAGCCCAGAGTCGCGGGATGGAACTCGCGGTGGTCGGGATTCCGAAGACAATCGATAATGACATGATCTTCATGGACAAAAGCTTTGGCTTTGAGACCGCGGTTGCTGCCGCAGTGGAGGCCATCAATGCCGGCCACACCGAGGCCCGCGGATCCCGGCATGGTGTTGGACTTGTGAAGTTGATGGGGCGCCACTCCGGCTATATTGCCTCGTTCTCGGCGATTGCCAGTGGTGAGGTCAATTGTGTCCTCATCCCGGAAGTTCCCTTTGTTCTTGAGGGGGAGCATGGATTGCTGGAGTTCATTTACCGCCGGGTGGTGAGCCGGGGGCATGCGGTCATATCTGTCGCGGAAGGTGCAGGGCAGGAACTGCTCAACT
>Ga0247841_10014064_pt1 | contig 10086 bp, 5 predicted proteins | sample LaCruzMarch2015__2_FD_192410 | JGI IMG/M metagenome (GOLD analysis project Ga0247841, IMG submission 192410) | Freshwater microbial communities from meromictic Lake La Cruz, Castile-La Mancha, Spain - LaCruzMarch2015_18m | ecosystem: Environmental > Aquatic > Freshwater > Lake | place: Spain...
CCCTTGCTGGAATGGCCCTTACCTCGGGATCTTCCAAAGGTCCTTTTACTTCAAAATAGACCGTAATAAAACTTCCACCGTCATCCGTCAGTATCCAGCCCGCCACCGGAATCCTGCTGACAATCTTATCCACAGTCTGCAGGGGTTGCAGACCGACCTTAAAGTCAACGCTTTTCTGCATAAGGTCCATACTTCCCATGGCGAGGATATTCATAGTTTCACTGTCGATATAGAAATCGTTGCTCGTCATGATTCCGCTCTTGAGAAGCAGGCTAGCGGTAATGGAGTTATACGGCATCCCATCCGCTGTCATGTCGGGAAGTTTAAGTTTCAATAACTGGGACACATTGAGGACAGAAAATATTTTATATAACGCATTTAATTTTTTTATTATTCCTTTTTCGATGCTCATCTTCACTATGCCGGCGGCGGATGCTTTCAGCTCAGCGGTAGTTTTTCCTGTGGCAGTAATATTGCCTCTTGCCGTCAAGGTCCCCTTGACCCGCTGGTCTTTCTCCCCAGTCCAGAAAATGGCCTCTGCCGGCACCCGGTCAAGTTGGAATTCATATTGATGCCTTGGGGAACCTACCACAGGAAACCGGGTAGCACCTTTGGCGGCAACCCGTCCGCTCTGCATGGCCCATGTCAGGGACGAAAATTCAAGCTTGCCTGAATTATAGCCAAGATTGGCGTGAAGGTCCTTAAAGGAGAGATCATCGAGTTTACCCTCCGCCGCCTGGACGGTGACCTTTATGAAGGGGGCGAATTCGGGTTTGTTTGAATTATAGGTGAGGTCGGCGCCGAGGTCTGAAAAAGACAGCTCCCCGAGCTTCCCTCCTGCCGCCCGAACCTTGGCCTGCATGGATATTGGAGGGCCGCTTGTTTTCTTATCACCTACTTTCTCCATTTTCAGCAACGGCGCCAGATTCTCTTCATTGAGGTAAGAGAACGAAATGTTTCCATTGATGACTCTTTCCCGACCATCCTGAACAGTCCCTCTGGCCGTCACGATTGCATCATTTAGTCGGGCGGACAGCGAGCGAACCTGCCAGAGATCATTCCGGAAGGAAACATCACCGCTGATATCCCGTATCTGATACCCTGCCGGCAGGCTTCGATAACCGAAATCCTCGGGATGGACAAAAGGAAGGGAAAAGGTCAGGGAAAAATCCGGCGTTTTGAAACCAGCAGCCGTACCGGCCACAGTAAAGGGCGTCTCGCCGTAGCGTCCGGACAGCCGGGATGAGGTTAATTTGTCCCCTTCCATATGTATCGACCCCTTCACATCATTAACTATTTTAATGTTTTCCGCCAGATGGAAGGACATCCCCTGCAGGTAAATATCGCCGTGCCAACGGTCGCCTGTCCCTGTTTTTCCTTCCCCCCCTCCACTGATGACGGCCTGAGCCAAACCCTCCGCCTGACGCCGTTTGAGCTCGGGAAAGCATGTCTGGATGTCCCGCAAATTGACTGTGTTAGTGCGAAAAGCTATGTTAAATGACTGATTTGCATCCTTAAGGTGGGATATCAAGGTTCCGGACAGAACAAGGGGGCCCAAAGAATAATGAAACGGGTCCATCTTGAGTTTCCCGTCCCTGATCGCCGCGACAAAATCCAGGTGGTTTTCCTGCCCTGCCGGCTTGATCATGACGTCGCCATACTGGTAGCGGGCCGGCGTCAGGTTCCATTCGCCGTTCAGGCGATAATCGGCCAGTGGTCCCATACCGCTCAACTTCAAGGTTGTACTGCCGCTAAAAGACAGTTTTTTTAACAGATCCTCTCCAATTAGCCAGGCCAACTCGTGATTTGTTGGTTGCACAGTAGCGTTAAAGGGATAGGTGACAGGTTCCGAGAGGGGATATCCGGCAATTTTTCCGGTCAGGGTGACGGGTGAAGCCCCGAAATATCCCGTCATCTGATTGAATTGGATATCTCTTTCCGTAAACACCAGCTCTCCCGCGATGCCGTTGAATCTCGGCATTGAGCCGCCAAAATCAACGACACCCTTTAGCACGGATGTCTTCACAAGCAGGAGATTATCATGACCTGCCGCTCCCCACTTCCGCAGATGACTCAGGCGGCCTTTAAGGGCTCCCTCCTGCATATTGAAAAGTCCCCCCCGGATGTGTTCCTTGATAAACGTCGACGTTCCCGGGGGGATGATTCCATAGGGAACATATTGTCCGTATTTTTCCAGGTCAAACGGTCCCAGTGTGGCCGTAATATCTATGAATGGGTCTTCTTTCCCTAATTCCCTGATTGCCCCCTGCCCCTTGATCCTGACATCATCGACGGCAAGTTCGGCCTTGCTCAGGGAAATCTCACCGGGGGTGCGTTTCAGATCATATACCAGGCGCAGTGAGGACGGCGCCGGCGGATCAGGAAATACCTTGTGATACTGAAATCTTACACCTTTGAGTTCTATGGTTCCTGACGAGACAAACTCCTGTTTTTGACCTTTGACGACAATATCGGCATTCAGCAGCCCGGCCAACTGCTGAAAAGGAACTTTGCCACGGTAATAGGGCCAAGGAAGTTCGAGATCAAGTTCCTGAATACGGAGCCGGGAATCGATCCGGCTATTTATGATTGGTTCCGGATGTCGGGTAAGATAAAGAGATCCTTCCATCCCCAGCCTGGCTTTCCGGGTGTTTTCCGAGAGGACCGCTTCCAGTTGGAAGCCGGTCTTCTCTCCTCGCTGCAGATGATCTATTTTAAGGCGGACATTCTTGAAATCGGTTTGAATCCCTTGCGGGATTATCCATTGATCACGAAAGGTTACGGCGCCTTCCTGAACGCTAAGACCGCCGAATTCCAAAGGCGATTCCTTTTTCGCTTCCATCAGATCGTCAATATTCCACTTTCCCTGTTTGTCTCGGACAATGACAATATGTGGCTGTTGGAGATTAATTTCTCTCAGGATGATTTTCCGCTCCAGCAGATAGGGCAATAGGGCGACACGCACGGTCAATCGCGCCGAGGAGGCAAACTGGTCGCGACTATTCTTCTCCATGATCACGACCCTGTCAAAGGTAAGTGCAGGTGAAAAACCAAAGGAAACATGGCCCGATGCATATTGAATATCCCGGTCCAAGGCCTTTTTAGCGTAGTTCACGATGGTCGGCCGGTAGGCTTCAAGATTTTGGACTTGCTGATAGAAATAAACGAACAGACCGCCCGTAAGCAGGATGATAACAATGGCGAGGGGGAGAATTATCTTTTTCATCCGACAAGAGACCTTTCTCCCCTTCAAAGGGAAACTGCGCAATTTACTCCTTCCCCCTCAAGGGGAGGGTTGGGGTGGGAATGGTTTTTAGGATTGGACCCTTTGCGACGGCGTCAGTCTTTGCTGAAGGACATCTCCCCTATGTAACCTTCGGCATGACTCCTGGTGTTCTGGGAGTTAATGTAAAAACGGACTCCATGGGTCGCCCCCAGGGGTTCTCCCCCATGGACATCCCGGAAAATACGCTTGTAGTCTTCGTAAACATTTCTTTTCTCCGTATACCAGTCCCCCAAGTGGTCTGTTTTGTTGCGGAGGACCAGGTAGCGTATCTTCTTCAAGAAAGGCTTCGGGCTCCGGGCCGACAGGCCCTTCGGGGCTTCGTTGTCCCAGATATAGGTAAGGATTGGGGTATTGATTTTTTCCGGGAAACCCGTGGCCGGGAAAACCACATAGATCTGCAGAGCCTGATCATCTGTTGCGGATTTGCGGACGTCCCCTCCCTGGGGAAGTTTTGTCGCCCGCCATGTCCAGTTCAAATAGGGATACTCCTTGAGATCAACCCGCACGGGTCTTTCGATGCCAAATCCCGAACGGGGATCACTTTTCATCCTGACATAATAAGCATCTCCCGACCGGACCAGATTTATATTCGGAGTGCCGCTGTGTTTCATCAGGGTCCAGCCCTCCGGGACGCCGTTAACCAGCCGGGGGGATCTGTATTTGGCCACCACAACGGATTCTTCCAAGATGGGAAAGCTATCTTCCGCTGATATGACGACCGTAAGAAGTACCAAAAATATTATGGCTAAAAGCCGTTTATTGAACATTTTACTGCATCCATATACGATGAGCTCGTAAAGAGTCAAAGAATGACAATCGACGGCTTCGCAAAAAAGATTCGTAGGCAAGTAGCGCTGCATCCAGACTTTTTACGAAGCCGTCACATCCGGATTCCGGCGCCGCTTTTACCTCAGACCAAACGGTCAAGCAAGATCTTTTTTATAGACAGCCATGATTTCTGAACGTGTCACCACGGCATCCACCCTGGGGATATGGGCCAGGATGTTCTCCCTCCCCCCCTCTTCGCGATCGATGAGGGCAATCACCCGATCAATGACCAGCCCCGCCCCCTTTGCCTTTTCTATGGCCGTAATCGTGGAGCCTCCCGTCGTAATGACATCATCGAGGATCACCACCCGTTCACCAGCCTGGACGCCCCCCTCGATGGCGCTTTTTGTTCCGTGGTCCTTCACATCTTTCCGGACAATAAAGGCCTTGATGGGCTTTCCCTGCTGATATGAAATCACGGCCAGAGCATTGGCCAGGGCATCCGCACCAAGGGTCAGGCCGCCGGTGGCGGTGACATCGGCGTCGGCAAGCATCTTAAAGAGGATTCCCCCGATGAGGTTCATCCCTTCGGGATCGAGGGTCGTGGGTTTGCAGTTGAAGTAGAAGTTACTCGTCTTTCCCGAGGCAAGGGTAAAGGGTGGGTTGTCATGGTATTGAAACGATTTTTCGATGATAATCTCGATGAGGCGGCCTTTCATTTTATCTATCGTCATGGCAGCATTAATTCTCCTCAAATTTTGTTATTTCTTCTAATTCGGCACGCAATCGTGATTCTTTCAGTAACTTTTCCATCACCCGTACCGCCTCGACGCCGTCCCGGGCGTAAGACGCCCCCAGGGAGGTCGCATAAGTATCAGTGACGACAGCGCCGCCAAAAATAAAAGGGGGCGTCAAGCCTTCCCGGCGGGCCAGTTCCACAACGTCTTTCATGGCGATCATCGTCGTGGTCATCAGGGCCGAGAGCCCGACTACATCGGGTTTGCACTTTTTTATTTGCTCGATGACGGTCTTCGTCGCCACATCCTTCCCCAGGTCAATGACGTCATAACCGTAGTTTCTCAGCATCAGGGCGACAATGTTTTTCCCGATGTCGTGGATATCGCCCTGGACCGTCGCCAGAAGGATAACCCCCTTGCTTGTTCCCCCAGATTTTGCGGCCCGCAGCAGGGGCTCCAGATGGGCAAGGCCCTTCTTCATCGCCTCGGCACTGGCAATCAATTGGGGAAGGAAATATGTTTTCTGCTCGTAAAGCTCGCCCACCCTGAGGATGGCCGGAATCATGAATTCCTCGACAATCCGGGCGGCAGGGAGACCGGCGTCGCTTTTCATGAACCCCGCGATAAGATCAACGATATCATCACGATTGCCGGCGAGGATCGCCTGATGAACCTGTTCGGAAGGGGTAAGGGGTGTTCCTACGGCAGGTTTCTTCTCGGTTTTCTCCCCATCCCGGAAAGATTCGATATAGATCGCCGCTCCCCGGTCTTTTCCCAGGAAGACGTCGGACGCCTTTTTCATCGCCGTCAATTCCAGATTGGCAGGATTGACAATAGCCACCGTCAGCCCCGCAGACTGGGCCATAGTCAGAAAGGCGGCATTCAACCATTTCCGCTCCGGCATCCCGAAGGACACATTGGAAACTCCCAGCACCGTCCGGCAGCCGAAGGACCGGGAACACCAGGTGACGGTTTTCAACGTCTCGATGGGGGCGTCGGGATTGGCGGCAACGGTCATTACCAATCCGTCGACGATGATGTCTTCCTTGGTAAAACCATGGCGCCGGGCCGCCTGATAAACGTTACGGACAACCTTGCTGCGCCCCGAGGCCGTCTCCGGAATCTCTCCGTCGAGAAGGGGGAGGAGAATGAACATGGCCCCATATCGCGCCGCCAATGGCAGGAGTTTCTCCATCTTTTCCCGTTCCCCGGAAATGGAATTGAGGAGGGCCCGTCCCGGATAGAGTCGCAGGGCCGCCTCGATGGTATCCACCTTGGGAGAATCGATCACCAACGGCAGACCCGTTGCTCCGGACAGGGCGCCAAGAAGGGATTTCATGGCCAGGGGCTCATCAATGCCGGGGACGCCGACATTAACATCGAGAAGATCAGCCCCCTGCTCTTCCTGTTCTCTGGCCATTTGCCGCACCAGAGAGGTCTTGCCTTCCCGGAGTTCCTGCTGGAGTGCCTTTTTGCCCGTGGGATTGATCCGCTCGCCGATGACGAACAGGGGCTTGTCGCGATCAAGGATGGCATGTCCCCGGGCGGAACTTACCGCCGCCAGGGATTTTCTGCGCGGCGGCATCGGAGGGGTTTCCGCCAGTTCTTGCTTCAGCGCACCGATGTGATCCGGCGTCGTTCCACAGCACCCGCCCAGGAGATTTACGCCGGCGGCGGCAAAAGGTTTGCTGAAGGCGCCGAAGGCGCGGGCATCCATGTCAAAGGTTGTTGTTATTCCCACCAGGCGGGGTATCCCCGCATTGGGCTTGGCCGCCAGGGGAACGGTGGCGTAGGGCTTCATCGCCTTTATCCATGCCATCATCGCCTCTGGTCCCGCCGAGCAGTTGCAGCCCACAGCGTCGGCCCCGAGACTCTGGAGGGTAATAAGTGCCGTAATCGGGTCCGTGCCGTTCAGGGTGCGTCCATCAGGTTCGTAGGTCATTGTGACGATAGTAAAATAGTCACCCGTCTCTTTTACCGCCAGAAGAGCCGCCCTTGCTTCCTGGATGTCCATCATAGTCTCGATGACAAAAAGATCCACGCCCCCGGCCACCAGCCCCGCCACCTGCTCCTTGAAGACCGCCACGGCTTCCTCGAAGGGAAGGTCGCCGAAGGGCTCGACAAAACGGCCGGTAGGACCGATATCACCAGCCACCAGCACCCCGGACCCAACCGCTTGCCGGGAAAGGACGGCCAGTTTGCGGTTTATTTCTTTAACGTCGGTAACGCCGTATTCCAATAATTTCAGGCGGTTGCCGCCAAAAGTGCAGGTATAAACCATATCCGCACCGGCATCCCGATAATCCCGTTGGACCGCCTGGATAACATCCGGATTCTCCGTGCACCACCGCTCGGGACAGACGCCGGCAGGCATGCCCCGCTTCTGCAGTTCCGTTCCCGTTGCGCCGTCAAGGATAAGAATCCTTTTCTTGAGTAATGTCTTTATCCTGCCTTTATTCACAGTAATTCTCCTGATCAGACTTTTGATTTACAGACCGTCAAGGTCGCACGGACGGAAAGTCATATAACAAGCCGAGATCAAATGACAACAAAAAATCCTCACGCCGCCTCACCGCATCGCATTCGATTGTCATATTGTCCACTATGGAAATCATGGTTAACGCCCTTGTATAAAACAATTTTCTCCCTCACCCAATCATTCCCCTATACAGATAAAACAATTCCCGTAACGGCGGTTACAGATTTTTCAGGGACAAGAAGGCAGCTTTCCGTTATCTTCACATCCAATCTGCCCATTTCCAGGAGCCGGTGCATAAGCTGCTGATTTTCCAATGTAAAGTCACCATAACCGGCGGAAAAACGGCTGTTTAAAAGCATTTTCCCCTCCCGCCGAAGGGATTGCCGGAAATAGCCCATGATCCAGTCGAGACCAGCATCCACGACCTCACTGGCCGTTGCATCCAGAACCACGCCGCGGGTCACATTCCGTCCCCCGATGTCGGCCTGGATAGCCTCCATGATGGCCGTTCCCGCCGTCGCACCCATGAGGATTATTTCTTGGGCACCCTTGAGGAACCGGGCCAGTTTCCGGCTTGCAAAGGCGTTCCCCTCCGGCAGTCTGATCAGCGCAGGCCCTCCAAGCTCGATCGGCAAGCGCAAGGCGCTCCCCTTCAATTGGAGCAGCAGCAGGGCATCGGCAATATAACCTTCCACTTCCTGCCGTTGCCCGGGGCTGATCAGGGTGGCTTCCTTCCGATAGCCAAGACGCCTGTAGATCGCAGGACGGGGCAAGGTAACGGGGATGGATTCGAAAAACAAAGGGACCATGAACATGTCCTTTGGTCAAAGGTACGTCCTGACTTCAAAAGCTAACAAGCAAAAAGGTCACTCTGCCCTGATAAGGCGAAAACCGAGGAGGCCGCTGCGGTTAGCCGGACTGAAGTAGTCGCGGTTCGCTGACCGGCAGAAACGGGGAACGCTGCTCCAGGAACCGCCTCGCCGCATACGCTTCGAGCCCACTGGTGGTCCTGCCGGATCCGTAAAACTGCCGGCGGAATATAAATGGTACCAGTCCTGCACCCACTCATAGACGTTGCCGTGCATATCGTACAGGCCCCAGGGGTTGGCTGACTTCTGCCCCACCGGGTGTGTCTTCGATCCGGAATTTGCTTTTAGCCAACCGGCACGTGATAAATCATCATTGCTATTGCCCAAGTGAAACCTGGTCGTCGTCATCGCCCGGGCCGCATATTCCCACTGCGCTTCCGTGGGCAAACGGTATCTGTCTGTCCTCTCCATACTGTTCAGCTTCTTGATGAAATCTCGTACATCTTCCCAGGACACATTCTCCACAGGACAATCGTCACCGCAACTGGAGAAATGCGAGGGATTGTTCCCTGTCACCTGCTTCCACTGCCCCTGGGTCACCTCAGTTGTCTGCATGTAAAAAGGCCGGCTGATTATTACCTGGTGCTGGGGACTTTCATCGCTATCCCGCCCCGCCTCGTCGTGGGGAGAACCCATCATAAAAGTACCGGCGGGAATACGAACAAACTTCGCACCAAGCGTCGGGCTAGTGAAGGCGGCTGATCTTTTCTCTTGTGCTATTGAATAAGGTACTAAACAAAACATGGTTAAAGATATTACAAATAAAATCGATGCGAAATTTTTCTTAACCATTTATCAATTTGACAATCTCGTCTCCCATCGCCACCGTACCGACGAGAGTTGTCCCTTCCTGGTTGATATCTTTCGTTCTAAAACCGGCGCGAAGCACCTCCTGTACGGCCGCTTCTATGCGGCGGGCTTCTTCTTCCATGGCGCAGGAATACCTGAGCATCATGGCCACGGACAGGATTGTCGCCAGGGGATTGGCAAGGTTTTGTCCAGCAATGTCGGGGGCGGAACCATGGATCGGTTCATACATGCCACCCTTCACTCCCAGGCTCGCCGAGGGCAGCATGCCGATAGAACCAGTAATCATGGCTGCTTCGTCGCTCAGGATATCACCGAAAAGGTTGGTAGTTACGATGACATCAAACTGGGCGGGATTCCAGATCAGCTGCATGGCACAATTATCAACATACATATGCCGCAGATCCACTTCTGGGAAGCCCCGGCTGACCTCCGTGACCACGTCCCGCCAGAGTTGGGTGCTCTCCAGGACGTTGGCCTTATCCACGGAGACGACGCGCTTCTTCCGTTTCATTGCCGTTTCAAAAGCTACGATGGCAATCCGGTGGATTTCCTCCTCAGTATAGACGAGGGTGTTGACACCGATCCGCTGACCATTTTCCACCCGGACGCCCCGGGGCTTGCCAAAGTAAAGATCTCCCGTCAATTCCCGGATGATCATGATGTCGATCCCCCGGATAACCTCCGGTTTCAAGGGCGAGGCGTCAACAAGTTCATCAAAGACCCGCACCGGCCGCAGATTTGCAAAAAGTCCCAGCTTCTCACGCAAGCCTAAGAGAGCCCGTTCGGGACGGACGCTGTAGTCGAGGCCTTCCCACTTGGGACCGCCCACGGCGCCGAGTAAAACCGCATCGCTGCCTAAGGCCAGCTCCAAGCTCTCGACAGGAAAAGGCGTTCCAAGGGCATCATAGGCCGCTCCACCGATAAGGCCGTGGGCCAGATTGAAGTTTGCCCCTGAAGATTTGGAAATCACGTCAAGAACCTTCAGTGCCTCCCTTACAACCTCGATCCCGATCCCGTCACCGGGGAACACAGCAATTTTATAATTATTTTTCATCCCCCCGCCCTTTTCTTCACCAGGTAAGGCAACAACCCCCCCGCCGCGACCAATTCCTGCATGAACGGGGGAATCGGTCAGCT
>Ga0247841_10014065_pt1 | contig 10086 bp, 4 predicted proteins | sample LaCruzMarch2015__2_FD_192410 | JGI IMG/M metagenome (GOLD analysis project Ga0247841, IMG submission 192410) | Freshwater microbial communities from meromictic Lake La Cruz, Castile-La Mancha, Spain - LaCruzMarch2015_18m | ecosystem: Environmental > Aquatic > Freshwater > Lake | place: Spain...
AGGTATGGTCCTCCAGGTTCAGCGTCCCGGGGATCTCCACCCACTTCGCCCCATCCCAGCGGAAGATGACGAAGCTCTCTTCCCCCAGCCTGTGGTTGAAGTGCAGGACGATGGTCAAAGTCCCGCTCAGCCCTTCCTGGCCAACGTCGAAGAAGAGAGCGGAGCGCTTGCCAGTCTCCTGGACAAATTGACCCAGGTCGGGGTCGCTGGTGTACTGCGGATTCAGCGGCGTCACCCAGAGGGTGCCGGTACCGCTGCCGCCGGAAATCTCCAGCCAGGGATCGGAAGTGGTCAGGGTAGTTGTCCCGCCAATGTACGGGAAGAGGGTGGAGGTGATGGTGAAGTAGTCGGGTGAAGCGTCAGCGGTGGCATCTTGCTGCACGCGGATCTTGGCGTTGATGGTGCCGGGGCCAGCCACTGTCCAGGTATGCAGGAGGACATTGTAGGTCAATCCATGGGTGATAGTCTCGGTGAAGTGTACCCCGTCTCTAGCCAGGAGGATGGTGAGGGTCTTGGTGCTATCGAGACCGGTTGAGGTCCAGGTGATATTCTGATCCGTGCCGACCGCCCAGGTGGCGCCGGCAGTGGGAGAAGTGACGGAGATGGTGGCGGTCGATCCAGTCGAGCCATAGAGCCAGGTATCATTGCGAGAGCCACCAATGATGGTGGTGTCCTGTCCCCCGAAGAGGAGCACGTTACCCCCAGGGAGGGCAGCCATGGCGTGGGCAGCGCGCGCGGAAGGTGAGGACGAGCCGGTGTCGAGCAAGCCCCAAGTGTTGGTGACCGTGTTAAACAGCCAGGTTTCGCCGCCACCTGAACTTCCCCCGAAGAGGAGCACCCCCGAGGGGGTGGCGGCCATGGCGTGGCTGTAGCGCGCGGAAGGTGAGGCAGAGCCGGTGTCTAACAAGCCCCAGGTGTTGGTAGTCGAGTTGAAGAGCCAAGTGTCCTTTAAGCCGACACCACCATTTACACCTCCCCCAAAAAGGAGCACCCCCGAGGGGGTGGCAGCCATGGCGTGGCTGAAGCGCGCAGACGGGGTGTTGGTGGAGTCGGGATCAGTTGCGGTGACCTCAGTCCAGGTGCCAGTCTTGGTGTCGTTGTCATAAGTGAACAGCCAGGTTTCAGAGGAGAAGAAAGATCCAGATCCATCCGCTCCCCCGAAGAGGAGCACGTTACCCCCAGGGAGGGTGGCCATAGCGTGATCACAGCGCGCAGACGGGGAAGCAGAGCCGGTGTCTAACAAGCCCCAGGTGTTGGTAGTCGAGTTGAAGAGCCAGGTATCATTGCGAAGGCTACTGTCAAATCCCCCGAAGAGGAGTACGTTACCCCCAGGGAGGGCGGCCATAGCGTGACCATTGCGCGCGGAAGGAGCGGTGATGGTAAGAGTGAGATCGAGCTTGACCCAAGTGTTGGTGGCGGTGTTGAACAGCCAGGTGTCGTTGAAGTAGGTTTCACTTTGTCCATCATAAAAATATCCCCCGAAGAGGAGCACATCCCTGGAGTGGGTGGCGGCCATGTCGTGACCATCGCGCGCGGAGGGGGTGTTGGTCTCAATGATTGGGGTGTTCGTTTCGGTCCAGGCGCTGGTACTGGTCCCCCCCCGCAGGAGCGGCGTATGACGAGAAGGACCAAGGATCGACCCCTCCGCCGCAACCGGATCTGCTGAGGCCGCAGCCGTTTCCTGGCTGTCGGGTGGAGGGCTTTCCGCCAGGGTTGGCGTGGCTGCCGGTACTCCGAGAAAGGCGCCCGTCACTACCAACAAGGCCAGAAAGACGATCAGCGCTCGCCTCCCCAGGATGAACCTAAACTCTGTCATGGCTATTCTCCTTGTCACATCTATTTTGAATCCAGGGTTTGTTGGATCCTAGAAGCCAAGATCCCCGGAAAGGTTGGCTGATCTTCCTGAGATTCCGCCTCCCTTTTCAGCTACGATCCATATTCTGGCTAATATGCCGGGGTGGTTGTCAATCACCTCCCGCGAGGTTTCCTTTTTCAGGCCACCCCTCTCCTTCGTAAGAACCACCAGCCTCCCATCCCCAGGAGAGCCAGGGAGAGAAGGACCAGAGCCCAGGGGTTCAGGCCGGGCATGGCGGCTGGGTCTCCTCCCAAGGCGAAGGGAGTGCCAAGGAGGAGAGCAGCGTCAATGGTGAAGGTGAAGGTGTGGTCCTCCAGGTTCAGCGTCCCGGGGATCTCCAGCCACTTCGTCTCATCCCAAAGATAGAGCTGGAAGGTCTCTTCCCCCAGCCTGTTGTTGAAGTGCAGGACGATGGTCAAAGTCCCGCTCAGCCCTTCCTGGCCGATATCGAAGAAGAGAGCGGAGCGCTTGCCGGTCTCCTGGATGAATTGACCCAGGTCGGGGTCGCTGGTGTACTGCGGATCCAGCGGCGTCACCCAGAGGGTCCCCGTGCCGCTGCCGCCGGAGATCTCCAGCACAGGATCCGAGGTAGTAATAAGAGTGCCGGTGTATGGGTAGTATGCTGTGGCGATGGTGAAGAAGCCGGACGAGGCGCCCACGGTACCATCTTGCAGCACGCGGATCTTGGCGTTGATCGTGCCGGGGCTAGTCACCGTCCAGGTCCAGGAGGTGCTGCCGGCATCCACGCCGCAGGTCAGCGTCTCGGTGAAGTGTACCCCGTCGCGGGCCAGGAGGATGGTGAGGGTGGTGCTGTCAAGGCCAGTGGAAGTCCAGGTGATGTCTTGTGGTGTGCCGATTGGCCAGTGTGCGCTGGCGGCGGGGTTGACAACGGAGATGGTGGGTGTCGGAAGCGGACCGTAGAGCCAGGTGTCACCGAGGTTATGGCCAAGGTTAGTTCCCCCAAAGAGGATCACCTTTCCGCTCTGGCTGTCATAGGCCATGGCGTGGTCAGAGCGCGCGGACGGAGAGTTGGCTGGGCTGCGGTTGGTCCAGGTGCCGGTCTTGGAGACACCGTCGTTGGTGAACAACCAGGTGTCGTTGTAACGGCTGCTATCCGCTCCCCCGAAGAGGAGCACTCCCCAGGGGGTGGCGGCCATGGCGTGGCTACCGCGCCCGGGTGGGGTGTTGTTCACATTGATTGGAGTGTTCGTTTCAGTCCAGGCGCCGATCTTTGAGACGCCGTCGTAGGAGAACAACCAGGAGTCGTCGAGGCCGCCGCTGCCGACAGATCCTCCGAAGAGGAGCACATCTCCCGAGGGAGTGGCGGCCATGGCGGGGACCTGGCGCCCGGACGGTTGATTGGGAGGATTCAGGCTAGTCCAGGTGCCGGTTCCGGTGTTTTTGTCGTAGGTGAACAGCCAGGTGTCGGTGGGGTAACCGCCGCCTCCGCTTCCCCCGAAGAGGAGCACTCCCCAGGGAGTGGCGGCCATGGCGGGGAAGTAGCGCGCAGACGGGGAGGAAGCAGAGCCGGTGTTGAGCAAACCCCAGGTGCCGTTGGTCGTGTTGAACAGCCAGGTGTCGTTAGAGGAGATGCCAGATTGATTCATTCCCCCGAAAAGGAGCACATCTCCCGAGGGAGTGGTAGCCATGCGTGCGCTGTGGCGAGCGGACGGGGCAGTGATGGTATTGGTGAGTCGGCCCCAGGTGCCGCTGGTCGTGTTGAACAGCCAAGTGTCGTTGAAATATTGGTGATAGCCGTCTGAACCCCCGAAAAGGAGCACTCCCGAAGGGGTGGCGGCCATGGCGTGGTCCCGGCGCGCGGACGGGGAGGAGGGAGACAGGGGAGTGGTGGGCACGCGAGTCCAGGTGCCGGTGCTGCTTCCCCCCCGCAAGAGCGGCGAGTAGACGGAAGGACCAAGGAGTAGCCCATCCGCCGAAACAGGACCGGCTGAGGTTTCAGACACTTCATGGCTGCCAGCTGGGAGGCTTTCCGCCAAGGTTTGGGTCGCTGCCGGCGCTCCGAGGATAGCGCTCGTCATTACCAATAAAGCCAGGAAGACGATCAGCGCGCGTCTCCCCAAGATGAACCGGAACTCTCTCACTGGTGTTCTCCTTTTCCATCCTCTCAGGATGCGAGCTTGATTTGGCTTTGGGGAAAGATCGCAGGAAGGAACTGCGGATCTCCCTCCGGCTCCATCTATCTTCTTGATCACAGCCCGCATTGTAGCATTGGAAGGTGGTTGTCAACGATGTCCAGCAGGTAACGCAGCGACGAAGGGTCTACCCTTGAGCCTAGAACCAAGACGAAAAGCGAGATCCTTCACTTCGTTCAGGATGACAAAAAAGATGTTCAGGAGGACAAGAAAGGAGACCGGGAGGACAAAAAGGGCGGTCGGGAGGACAAAAAGGGCGGTCGGGAGGACAAAAAGGGCGGTCGGGAGGACAAAAATGTAGTCGGTGTGACGGGTATGACGTCTGTTTCCTATGGTTTTTCATAGGTCCCCTCTCTATGCAGTAACAATGATAATAAGCCGTTATATAATGATCGACCCGTCATAAACCCACTCCAGGAGACGCTTTGAAGGTTAATCACGTGCGTCACAAGCCGTTACGAACCGTCATCCTTCCAGGAAACCGAGCTTCCCGCACATCTCTTCATTCAGGCTGATCCCTACCCAGCTGCGTTGCATGAGGTCTCTGGTGCAAGTCAAACTCTCCGCTCCCCTACTGCAATAGCATGGAGAGACGAGCCTAGCTCAGCAGTTTCTCCCAGTCTTCCAGCGATCCCTCGGGCCAGGAGGCTTTCTTCAGGCTACCCTTCTCCTCCGCACGAACCACCATCCTCCCATTCCCAGGAGGGCCAGACAGAGAAGGGCCAGCCCCCAGGGGCTCATCCCCGGCATCGCCACCGGGTTTCCTCCCAGGGCGAAGGGAGTGCCAAGGAGGAGAGCAGCGTCAATGGTAAAGGTAAAGGTGTGATTGGCGAGATTGAGGGTTCCGTCCACTTTGACCCACCCCGCCCCATCCCAAAGATAGAGCTGGAAGGTCTCTTCCCCTAGCCTGTGGTTGAAGTGCAGGACGATAGTCAAAGTCCCGCTCAGTCCCTCCTGGCTGATATCGAAGTAGAGGGCGGCGCGCTGGCCGGTGAATTGGTTCAGGTCGGGGTCGCTGGTTAGCGAGGGGGTCAGCGGCGTCACCCAGAGGGTGCCCGTGCCGGTACCGCCGGAGATCTCCAGCACGGGATCCAGGGTCGTGGTGGGCGTGCCGTTGTAGGGGTAGTAGGCATCGGCGATGGTGAACTCGGGCGAAGTGCCCTCGGTCGCATCCTGCTGCACGCGGATCTTGGCGTTGATCGTGCCGGGACTGGTCACTGTCCAGGTATGCTGCAGAACATCGTAGGCCAATCCATGGGTAATAGTCTCGGTGAAGTTCACCCCGTCTCTAGCCAGGAGGATGGTGAGGGTGTTGGGGTTGAGGTCATTGGAAGTCCAGGTGATCTCCCGTGGTGTACCGATCGGCCAGTGCGCGCCGGCCGCGGGGGAGGTGACGGCGATAGTGGGAACTAAAGTTATCGGGCCGTAGAGCCAGGTGTCGTTGCGGGAGCCGCTGTCGTCCAGTCCCCCGAAGAGGAGCACCCCCGAGGGAGTGGCGGCCATAGCGTGTCTATAGCGCGCGGTCGGGGCGGAGTGAGAGCTGGTGAGCAGACCCCAGGTGTTGGTGGCGGTGTTGAACCGCCAGGTGTCGTTGCGGGGGGTGCTGTCATATCCCCCGAACAGGAGTACATCCCCCGAGGGAGTGGCGGCCATGGTGTGGAATACGCGCGCGGACGGAGAGGCAGAACCGGTGTCGAGTAAGCCCCAGGTGTTGGTGGCGGTATTGAAGAACCAGGTATCGTTCAAGGAGCTGAAGCTGCCATCCATTCCCCCGAAGAGGAGCACATCCCCCGAGGGGAGGGCGGCCATGGCGTGGAACTGGCGCCGGGGCGGAGCGGAAGAGCCGGTGTCGAGTAGACCCCAAGTGTTAGTGACCGTGTTGAAGAGCCAAGTGTCGTTGAGGAAACGGAGGGGGTAGCTGCTGCCGTCATCTCCCCCGAAGAGGAGCACCCCCGAGGGGGTGGCAGCCATGGCGTGCCAGTGGCGCGCAGACGGTCTGGTACCGGTGGTGGCAACCTGCGTCCAGGTGTTGTTGGCGGCGTTGAAGAGCCAGGTGTCGTCGAGCTTATTCTGGCCGTCATCTCCCCCGAAGAGGAGCACCCCCGAGGGAGTGGCGGCCATGGCGTGGCCCTCGCGCTTGGGCGGAGAGGCAGAGCCAGTGTCGAGTAAGCCCCAGGTGCTGGTGGCGGTGTTGAAGAGCCATGTGTCGTTGAGGAAGGGATCGAAAAAGGTACCTATTCCCCCGAAGAGGAGCACCCCCGAGGGAGTGGCGGCCATGGCGTGGACCTCGCGTGCGGTCGGGGCGGTAGTGGGGAAAAGTTCGGTCCAACCGTCTACACTCACCGTTTGCAGGAACGGCGGGGGACCGCCGGCTACTGTCTGCGCGCTTGCGGGGGCTCCCAAAAAGGCTCCCGCCACTACAAAAAACGCCAGGAAGACGATCAGCACACGCCTCCCCAAGATGAAGCGGAACTCTCTCACTGTTGTTCTCCTTTTCCATCCTTGCCGGATGCGAGGTTGATCTGACTTCATGGGTCGGGATCCCAAAGAGGCACCGCGGTTCTCCCCGGGATTCCTTCCTTTTTCAATCACACCTCCCTATCCTATCATTGGAAGGCGCTTGCCCAAGGTTTTCCGCGAGCAGGTTTTTTCTCTTCTTCGCATTTCCACCTCTCTACGATTCTCCGCAGAGCTTCCTTGCAACCCTGAACAAACAACAGAGCACCCTTTAAGGGTACCCTGTATGCAGCTAGCACATGTGATGAACGGCATTGCAGCGGTCCCTCGGGCCAGGAGGCGCTCTTCAGGCCACCCCTCTCCTTCGCAGGAACCACCAGCCTCCCATCCCCAGAAGGGACAGGGAGAGAAGAGCCAGCCCCCAGGGGTTCATCCCGGGCATCGCCACTGGGTCTCCTCCCAAAGCGAAGGGAGTGCCAAGGAGGAGAGCAGCGTCAATGGTAAAGGTAAAGGTGTGGTTGGCGAGATTGAGGGTGCCGGGTACAGAAACCCACCCCGTCCCATTCCAGAGATAGAGGACGAAAGTCTCCTCCCCCACCTGGGGGGTGAAGTGCAGGACGATGGTCAAAGTCCCGCTCAGCCCTTCCTGGCCGATATCGAAGAAGAGAGCGGAGCGCTTGCCGGTCTCCTGGATGAATTGACTCAGGTCAGGGTCGCTGGTGTACTGCGGATCCAGCGGCGTCACCCAGAGGGTGCCGGTATCAGTGCCGCCGGAGATCTCTAGCCAGGGATCGGAAGTGGTCAGGGTAGTTGTCCCGCCAATGTACGGGAAGAGGGCGGAAGTGATGGTGAAGTAGTCGGGCGAAGTGCCTTCGGTAGCGTCTTGCTGCACGCGGATCTTGGCGTTGATGGTGCCGGGGCCAGTCACTGTCCAGGTATAAATGTTTATTGCGGAGCTCAATCCCTTGGTGATGGTCTCGGTGAAGTCTACCCCGTTGCGGGCCAGCAGGATGGTGAGGGTGGTGCTGTTGAGGCCGGTGGAGGTCCAGGTGATATCCCGATTTGTGCCGATAGTCCAGCGCTCGTTGCCGGTAGGGGAGGTGACGACGATAGAGGGAGGCGGGCCGTAGAGCCAGGTGTCGTTGAGTTTATAAGTGTCGTAATCTCCCCCGAAGAGGAGCACCCCCGAGAGAGTGGCGGCCATGGCGTGGGAGAAGCGCCCGGACGGAGAGGCAGAGCCAGTGTCGAGCAAGCCCCAGCTGTTGGTGCCGGTGTTGAAGAGCCAGGTGTCGTTGAAGATGCCGCTGCCGTCCTGTCCCCCGAAGAGGAGCACCCCCGAGGGGGTGGTGGCCATGGCGTGGAGATAGCGCGCAGACGGGGCTGTGATGGTAAGAGTGAGCTCGAGCTTACCCCAGGTGTTGGTGGCTGTGTTGAAGAGCCAGGTGTCATTGAGGTAGCCCACGCCATGGCCCACGCCATGGCCCCCGAAGAGGAGCACCCCCGAGGGAGTGGCGGCCATGGCGTGGGAGTGGCGCCTGGACGGTGAGGCAGAGCCGGTGTCGAGTAGCCCCCAGGTGTTGGTGGCTGTGTTGAAGAGCCAGGTGTCATTGAGGAAGATCCCGCCGTCGTCCTGTCCCCCGAAGAGGAGCGCTCCCGAGGGGGTGGTGGCCATGGCGTGGTTACAGCGGTCAGTCGGTGAGGCAGAGCCGGTGTCGAGTAACCCCCAGGTGTTGGTGGCGGTGTTGAAGAGCCAGGTGTCATTGAGGAAGATCCCGCCGTCGCCCTGTCCCCCGAAGAGGAGCACTCCCGAGGGGGTGGCGGCCATGGCATGGTTACCGCGGTTGGTCGGTGAGGCAGAGCCGGTGTCGAGTAGCCCCCAGGTGCTGGTGATGGGGTTGAAGAGCCAGGTGTCGTTGAGGAAGCCGCTGCCGTCCCATCCCCCGAAGAGGAGCACCCCCGAGGGGGTGGTGGCCATGGCGTGGTTACAGCGAGCGGTCGGGGCAGAGGGGGACTGGGAAGTGGTGGGTACAAGAGTCCAAACAAACCCCCCTCCAGCTTGCAGGAGCGGCGAGTAGCCGGAAGGACCAAGAAGCGGCTCATCCGCCGCAACCGGATCTGCTGAGGCCGCAGCCGTTTCCTGGCTGCCGGGTGGGGGACTTTCTGCCAGGGTGCGGGTGGTCGCCGGCACCCCCAGGAGGGCCCCCGTTGCTACCAACAAAGCCAGGAAGACAATCAGCGCTCGCCTCCCTAAAACAAACCGGAACTCTCTCACTGTTGTTCTCCTTTTTCCATCCTCTCAGGATGCAAGCTTGATTGGGTCTTGGGGAGGGCGGGAACCCCGGGGAGGAACAGCGGATCTCCCCGAGACTCCGTCTCTCTTGGCAACCACGGATTTTATCATATCACCGACAGGCGATTGTCAACGATTTTGCGCGAGCAGTCCCCTTTTTTGATTTATTCATTTCAAGCGGGTAAACGGCCAGCCTGCGGCAGGAGAAGACATACTGCCGCAGGCTGTTTAGTCCAGCTTCCCTGACATCATGACGATGATGATCTTCAAGGGTCCCAGGAAAGCCGGCAATCTCTGGAGTGGTCTTGGTCCCAGGGACGGTCACAGTCTCGGGTTTGCCGCACTGGGGTGCGGCGGTCCCTGGGATATGGTTTACGTGTTGGTTCTCGTAGGGGCGGTACCAGCACTGTGTTCCCTCATTCCCCAGAATACCCTGCCGGGTGCTAGGTGGGGCCACGAGAACCAAAATAAATCTGTCCCCGTTGTTGTTTCCTTGGCCTTCAGGCCAGGCGTCTCCTTCGCAGGAACCACCAGCCGCCCAAGCCCAGAAGGGCCAGACAGAGAAGAGCCAGTGCCCAGGGGTTCAGGCCGGGCATGGCCGCCGGATCCCCGCCAAGACTGAATGGGGTGCCGTCGAGATCAGTTGCATTGATGGTGATGGTGAAGGTGTGGTCGACTAGGTTGGGGGATGGCGGGATGCCGGGCATATTGACCCATTCCCCAATTGTCTTGTCCCAGCGGAAGATGACGAAGCTCTCCTCCCCCAACTGGGGATTGAAGTGCAGGACGACGGTCAGGGTCCCACTCAGCCCTTCCTGGCCGATGTCGAAGAAGAGAGCGGAGCGCTTGCCGGTCTCCTGGATGAAGTGACCCAGGTCAGGGTCGCTGGTGTACTGCGGATCCAGCGGCGTCACCCAGAGGGTCCCCGTACCGCTGCCGCCGGAGATCTCCAGCCAGGGATCAGAAGTGGTGAGGGTAGTTGTCCCGCCAATGTACGGGAAGAGGGTGGCGGTAATGGTGAAGTAGTCGGGTGAAGCGTCAGCGGTGGCATCCTGCTGCACGCGGATCTTGGCGTTGATGGTGCCGGGACCGGTCACCGTCCATGTGTAATGGGTGACGGTGGAGGTCAATCCATGGGTGATGGTCTCGGTGAAGTGTACCCCGTCGCAGGCCAGCAGGATGGTGAGGGTGGTGCTGTCAAGGCCAGTGGAGGTCCAGGTGATATTCTGATCCGTGCCGACCGCCCAGATGGCGCCGGCAGTGGGAGAAGTGACGGAGATGGTGGGAGCAGCGGTGATGGTGAATTGGCCCGAAGTTCCTGTCGTCGTGCC
>Ga0247841_10014066_pt1 | contig 10086 bp, 8 predicted proteins | sample LaCruzMarch2015__2_FD_192410 | JGI IMG/M metagenome (GOLD analysis project Ga0247841, IMG submission 192410) | Freshwater microbial communities from meromictic Lake La Cruz, Castile-La Mancha, Spain - LaCruzMarch2015_18m | ecosystem: Environmental > Aquatic > Freshwater > Lake | place: Spain...
CTCGACGTACAGACCAACGGATCCCTCTCTGCCGAAGAGGCGGTGCAGTTCGCATCACAGCTCCTCAAGAGTTACTTCGAGTACTTCGGTTCCACCGAAAAGGTGGTGGAGCCCGAGTTCATCGCCGATTTCTCGCGCGCAGGTCCGCAGGTGGGTGAAGCGGGGGTCGATACGGGCGCGAAAGAGAGCTACACGCCGATTGAAATCCTCAATTTCTCGCCCCGCACGCTCAATGCCCTCATCAATGCGGGCGTTGGCTCGATCGAGCAGCTCACCAAGTGCACCGAAGCGGCGCTCAGCAATTTCCGCGGATTCGGTGCCAAGGCACTGGATGAAGTGAAGCAGACGCTCGGCGAACGCGGCCTCAAACTCTCCGAGGAATCTTTGGACAATTAAGCCTCATTTCCGTTACTCTGCCACGCCTGACATGTCAGGCGTGGCCTGCCACTTCTCTCCTTCATGCGTCATCGTCTCTCCCGCCACCGGCTCGGACTCAAACCCGCTCACGGACGGATGTTCAAGCGCAATCTGCTGACATCCCTGCTCCTGTACGAACAGGTCCGCACGACGAAGCGCCGCGCGCAGGTGGTGGCGCCCATGGTCGATTCCATCATTGCCATGGCCAAGTCCACCGAGCCGCGCAATGCCATCCGTGCCATCAATCAGGTGGTGACAGACAAGAATGCCAGCCGCAAGATCATGGAGGTGTACATCAAGCGTTTCGCCTCCGTGCCGTCCGGCCTGACGCGCATCGTCCCCGTGGGGGCGCGCGTGGGTGACGGGGCGTCTGTCGTGGATTTCATGCTTGTGGAAGGGGAGCAGGTCACTCTCGAACCGAAGAAAGAAAAGAAGCCCCGTTCCACTCCCAAGAAATGAAGACCTCGACCCCCAAACCGCAGGCACTCAAATGGCTGCTGATCGATGCAGACGGTATGGTGCTGGGCCGGCTCGCCGCACGCGTGTCGCTGTTGCTTCAGGGCAAGCACAAGCCCGCCTTCTCTCCGCATCAGGCGTTTGGCGATCATGTGGTCATCATCAATGCCGAGAAACTCTCGTTCACTCCGGCCAAGTTCCGCCGTAAGACGTACTACACGCACTCGGGATACCTGGGGCATTTGCGCGCGATCCCTCTGCAGAGGATGTTCGAAAAAAATCCGACGGAACTCATCAGAGGTTCCATCCGCAACATGCTTCCCCGTAACCGGTTGCGTCCAATCGCGCTCAAGCGGTTGCACGTCTTCAAGGGTGCCACGCACACGTTCGAGGCGCAGAAGCCCGCTCCCACTACCCTCCGATAATCTATGACTTCCGAGCAAAAGAAGCGGCAGTACTTCAACGGGATCGGCAAGCGCAAGACGGCCATTGCCCGTGTGAAGCTGTACGAAGGGGGTTCCGGTGAGGCCACCGTGAACGGACTCAAGATCAAAGAGTACTTTCACACCGTGTTTCTGGTCGAGAATGCCCTGTCACCCATCACGCTCTCGAATCTGAAGGGGCGCATGGATGTCGAAGCTTTTGCCCATGGCGGTGGCAAGGCGGCCCAGTCCGATGCCGTGCGTCATGGCATCAGCCGCGCGCTCCTGCTGCTCAATCCCGAACTCCGCAGTGATCTCAAACATGCCGGATACCTGCGCCGCGATGCGCGCATCAAGGAACGCAAGAAGCCGGGCTTGAAGCGTGCGCGCCGTGCGCCGCAGTGGCAGAAACGGTAAACGAAAGGAGTACAAGGAAAACGAAGAGTTCAAAGAGTACGAGGATTTCTCTTGTTCCCAATCTTTGTTTTCTTTGTATTCCTTGTCCTCCTTGTACTCTTCGTATCGTGCTCTTTCCTCTTACGCAACGCCGAGTTTGACGTAATACAGGCTCTTTCCATCCTCCGTATCCAGAATGAACCGCGCATCGAGGCTCATGAGTTGCAGGATCGTCTGACACATTTTGAGGAGCATGGCGGGCGGCAGCATCACTCCGGCCTCCAGACACGTCGCACACAGCCCTGCAGCGTCCTTGCAGCGCAGGTAGGGCTCTCCGCGGGCCTGAATGACCTCACGGAGCGAACTCTGCACTTCGACGACGTAGCGCTCGATATAGGGCTCCAGTTCCTCCACGGCCAGTTCCTGCACCTCAGGAATCGCCTCAATGATATCGAGGTCTGTATGAATGGCATGGGCGATGCAGGCGTCGAGGGTCATGGGTGTTTGTGTGAGAAATCCAATCATTATAGCAGCAATGCCCTCCCAGGAGAAGGCCTGAATGTGAAGGAGAGTGGACATATTGGAGAAGATTTTTCATGGTTTGGAATGGATCACTTGTCTGGCTTGAACACAGCCTCGTAGAAATCGCCATACCGCTCACGGAGCACTGCGTCCGCCTTTTTGGCGGCTTCAGCAGATGGTGTCCTACTTCGCATATCCTGCATACGGTAAGGAATTCCATTGCCGCCATATTGGTGGAATTCGGGGTCCCCATTGAGGTCAAACCGCCCTACGACATTTCCGGAGAGACGAATATCGTCGTCCAAGGTGTCTCCTTCGGGAGGTCGCAGGACATCGGCAAGTTCCCGATTCAGATAGTCCGCCACCAGCTTGGCCTTTTTTCCGTGGCCGATGTAAACAGTTGCTTCTTTACCGGGAGCTCCGGCCCGTTTTCCTCCTCTGTGGCCAATCTTCCAGCCTGCCACCAATGATTCCTGTTCGAGTTTGCGCAGAATCGCGGCTATGCGCGCCCGCACCGCGAAATTCTCTCCATCAAAATTCAAGTGGAGCTTCCAACCGCTTTCAGGACGCTCCTGCCGGACAGCTTCAGCGCGCAAGTCGCGAACGGGTGCCAGTGCTTTTCGAAATTTATCGGTGAGCGGTGCTTGTTCCATTCCCCGTGTTTCGTCAGTTCCGGCCAGGATGAGAGATCCATTCTTTGTGCGAAAGATTTTGACGACTTGGGGCTTAAAATCACCAATACGCTTACAGAGCCATACTTTTGTTGCGGGCTCTCCTACAGATGGAAAGTGCACTGCTTCGGGGTCCGGTTGCAGCCGCTTGCCTGTCTGTTGCGGAAGGGATGCCGCAGAAACTTTTGCCCGAAGAGCGCCGATTTCCTTTTGCATGTTTCCCGAAGGAGGGTTCCATTCGGCTTCCATGACAGAGCGCATGCCGTGTAATTGTTTTAGTTGTTCTTCTGCGGCGGTGAGTTCAGATGCTTTCCATTTATTTTTCGCCGCGCATGAACGCACATAGGTCATCGCTTCATCCAGTGAATCAGAGTAGATCAAATCTTCTGGCGTATCCGGATTGCCCATATTCTTCACATGCTCCCTGAATGTTCGGAATGTGGCATTCATTGCGTCGATTTTTTGTTTTATGTACACGGTGCCGCGATCAAGCGTTTGCCTGTTCGGGGCCACGGAGGGGCGATTTTCCTTTGCATCAGTGGCTTGATTTCTTTTGCGGGGAGGCGGTGGTTCCGGTGTTCTGCTTTTCCACCCCACGGCTTTCCAGTCCTTGATCGTGGAAGCAGACAGTGTGCGCCATGTAGTTTGGCTTAGATCAAGACTGTAATCGCCGGCGCGCTGGTCCGCAGGATCGAGAGGATGGAGTATCGGCTCCAGCTGACCCTGTTCCCCGCGGTTAAACCGAATTTCGTACGGCCGGTTCGTCGGAATTTCGACACCCTTGCGTGATGTTCCTTTCTCGACAATCACGATGTGGCCTTCGGGCAGCATGTATTCCTTTCCCTGATGCCGTACCCGGTAGACCGCCAGACCCTCCGGTGTTTTTGTTTCGGTTTTTTCCGCATGTGCCGGAGGACGCTCTTTGCGGAGCGGAGGAGGAGGCGGAGGAGGTGCCCCGCACAGCCCTGCGTCCAGAATCAATTTCGTCTCCCTCATCGCACGTTCATGTGCCTGCTCCACAGGCATCGTCTTCTCGTGTTCCGCGCGCAATGCGTCGTAGATCGGTCCTTCTTTGAAGATGTTTTTCGTCATGTTGCCCTCATCGATGGCTCCGGGTTTGCTGTGCGAAGCAAGAATGGTGTCTGCAACTTCTTTGGGGAGTGGGCGGCCGAGGAGCTTCTCGGCGAGTGCGATGCGGGTGGCGTCATCGACAGGATCGGCCTTCAGCCCTTCCTTGAGTTCGAGTGTCATCTCACGCTGTTCTTGCTTTGGCTTCGTCTCCAATCCTACATTTCTCTCGAAGATACGGTTGTCCGCCTTTCGCAGAAGGCGCAATGAATAATCGAAATCAGGCACCTGTATCTGATCCTGCTTCGTGTACTTCTTCTCGAAAATCTGCACATCAAAATGCTCGCGGAGGTACTGCCGTAGTGCGGGATTCTTCGTTAGAAGTTCGAAATGTTCCTGCGTTAGGGGGCCGAGGCGCGCTTCGCCTCCTGCTTTCAGCACGCGGTGCATCTCGGAGAAGAACTTGAGGAGGGCACCGGGCGATTTGATGTGCCATGGCATGAGGTAACAGGAAAGGTACACATCCACGGATCGGTCCGCGAATGGCAGGTGCTCTCCCGATGCGGCAACGAGTTTCACGCGGGATCCATCAATCGGTTTCTTGAGCGCATCCGGTGCTTTGCCCCACAGCGTTAAATCCGGCGAGAAGCCTTTCGGATGGCCGACGGGAAAACCCAAGCGCGGATCGACGCAGACGTACGTGGTTTCGGGGTACTCCATCGTGAGCCGGGTCCCCAATGAAGGTTCAAGGGCATGCGTGACGCCGCTTCCGATGTCCACGATGTACTTCCCGCGGAGCCGCTGCATGACTCCTTCCACACTCTCTTGCTCTGGAAAGAGAAATTCTCTGTACTCCTCATCCCGCCGCCCCGTTGACGGTATTGTTGACGGTTTTCCCAAGAACTTTCGCGCCTGCTCGGACACAGAGTGAAATGTACTCTTCACTCCACGTTTCCATCGCTCCATAGTTGTGGGGAGTCCGCTGAGGTCTAGAGTTTTGAAAGGAGCTGTCGGTGATATGGGAGGTTTTGGTGTGAAGTCGAATTCATTTCCTTCCCCGTTTCTCGCATGCCAAGAACCGTCGGGCAATTGCTTCACGGTGTAGCCCTCTTGCTGCAGGCGGATGACTTCGGGAGGTTTCACTTTCGGTTCCAGCTCGGGTGTTCCACGTTCCTTTCCCGCTGTTTCGGTGTCTGCCGGGATCTTCACAGGTTGCGAAGTACCAACATCAGTCTTCACCGTACCGTGTCCGATCTTCAAGGCTCTCACCCCCGCATGCCCCACTTTCAGCGCCCCGACAGAGATATATGAGTGCAGTAACTCGTCGCCGAAATTCTTGAAGAATTCGTCCAAATTTCCGTCATACGCGCCGTTCTGTATCGCACCGACGAGCATCATCGTCGCGGCCTCGATATGACCTTTCGCGAGAAGCTGCTTGGCGACCTCACGCACGGCTCCGTTCGAAATCCCCGAGAGATAGTTGCCGAGGAGCACGTCGCGCGTGACGGCCTTGCCCCCTTCCATCACGGTTTTGGAGAACAGGCGCTCGCTCAACTTTCCCGATCCATGAAACGCCCCAAGTGTGGCTGCGGACCAGAGAATGCTCGTGCCCCATTCGGGCAGACTGCGCTCGATGTCCCCCGTGAGTCCGGCATGCGCGAGCTCGAATGCCGCGCCTTCCGTCACCAATCCCGCGGCCGCGAGCGTGCCCCGTTTGAGAGCATTGGTTCCGGCCCACCTCGCAACGGCACTCGTGCCGATTTCGAGCGCGCTTCCGGATCCCGCTTCGATTCCTGCTTTCACTGCCTGCCTCACAAGAATTTTGCCTGCAATGAGGCAGCCTGCTTTGCTCAGCCCGGCCCGGGCCGCACTCGCAATCCCGCCACTTGCCATGATGAGCGGTGCATTGATCGCGACCTCATCGAAGATCTTGTCCCATGTTTCTTTCTTCGCCGCGCCGTTGGGATTCACGATATCGGTATAGTGACTCCAGAGCTCCGCCTTGGCCCCTGCGAACGTTTTGCCATCGATGTATTTCGCCGCTTCCTCGTGAATCAGAATGTTTTTCTTTTCTTCATAAAACCCCTGCTCCAGTTCCGCAATCTGCCCGTCGGTCATGGGTTTCGCTCCTTCATCCAGCATCTTTTGCGAGGGGTGACGCCACGCTTCTTCGTTCTTCACGCGGATCCTCTTCGCATGATCAAGAGCATCATGAACGAGCTCATAGTGCCGTGACGAAGAAATATTCTTTTCCGCCTCCCTGAATTCTTCCGGCAGAAGCTCCTCAACGAGCCGCGCTGCGCGTTCATAACTCTTAGTTTTATTGAGATAAGAAACAAGCTTCGTATATTGCCCCAAAATTTCTTCGTCGGTCTGGGCATCAACCACAGAGAGACCCGCTTCCTGCAGTATGGATTTTAAATACGGATGCCTGTCGACTTCGCCCATGAAACTATTCGCTCCCGTAAACAGATTCTGCCGCATCTCCGGAAGTTGCGTTTCGAGAGTGAATCTGTGCGCATCGTGCAGGGTTACTCGGGCATCTTCTTCCCGCTCGGCAAGCCCCATTGCCCGTGTCAGGGCGGGTATGTGCATTTTTCTCCGGACGTTCATGAAACGACCCCAGCGTGTTTTGGGCTCTTCGGTCTGTACGAGCTGATCCTCCAGAAGGGTGCGCGCGATGTCGAGCTGCTGCACTCTGCGGCGGATGTCCGGACTTAATTCCTTGCGCTCCATGATCGAACGAAGCAGATCCATCTTTTCGCGTGTATTCATTGCTTCCAGACCCTTCGAGAGATCCGTCTGTTGCGGCAATTTGGCAAAACCTGCCGGTCGTTCCGTCTTTGGAAGTCGTGAGAGAAAGGCGTCGGCTGAGCGGTTGAATGTCTGAATATCCTTGCCCGGATCTTCCTTTTTTTTTGCCAAAGAGAGTGCGTCTGAGCGTGACTGCCGGAACATCCCGATTAAATCCGGAGAGAGTCGTGGCGCCTCCTGCGCCCGGCGCAGGCCGGCGATGTAGCGCTCCAGCGCCTCGGTTGCCTGCCGTTTCATCTCCGGCGTCTGTATCACAACTTCGGGCATCTCGTTGCCGAGAGGTTGTTCCGGTTGCGCGCGTTGTTCGGGTGAACGATCGGGACTCATGTGGTTGTATCCAGCAGGGAAGTGGCATTTTCAATTCCACCACTCTTCTCGCACGCTTCTTCGGCGATGCGCACGTTGCGTTCGCAGGCATGGAGTAGCGTGTCGAGTTCACGCAAAAATGCGTGGTCATGCTGCTGCGCAGAGCGTTCGATCGCGCGGAGAACAATGTCATGGAGGAGGGCATCTTCTGAATGCAGCAATGCCTGCAATTCCTCCGCCTGACGCTCATCAAGCCGGTCCACTTGAGTGAGCAGGGCGTTTTTTCGGTCTTCTGTCAGAAGCACGGAACTTCTGATCAATCCGTCGAGAATCGTTCTGTATGTGAATTGGGGCATAAATCCTATTATTTTAGCACAAATCGCCGATCTTATTAAGATCCCGTTTCTTGGATCTTCAGCACCAAAACCGTATAGTAGGGTCCGCGCCGCCCTAGCTCAGTGGTAGAGCATCGGTATCGTAAACCGAGGGTCGTGGGTTCAAATCCCATGGGCGGCTCCAGAACATTGACAGAATGTAAGTATAACATATAATATGATTATGAATGAGATTCCAAATCCTGAGGATTTAGGGGTTATGCGTGGCATGGCGAATGAAGAAATGCTGAGAGATGGCAGAGTGCCTTCGGAAGTATTGCGAGGTGCTGTGAATATGAATTTCGCGCTCCTTGAGCGGCATTTCCAACGACAACCTGTACAACTCACATCCCCCTTTTCTCCCGAGAGGTATATCCATTACATTCGACATGGACAGAGCATGCCTGGAAGTATCTTGGGAGATCTTTCGCTTGTGCTAACTCTCGATCAACACACTGGAAAATACGAAGTCTTCATCACACAAATTCCCGCGAACGAATCAAGTAAACGAAAGAGTGGAGGTCGTCTCTACACCTCGGCAGAAATTCCTGCCTTTGTTGATACATTCCTTAATGAGAACACAGTGTCACAAAAACAGTTCTAACTTCCTCCATCAAGGAACTCCATTCAACTCGGCACTTCGTGCTTTGCTCGTAGTATTCGTTTCCTTTGGGAGTTTCGACCACTTATAACATGTGGGCAGAATGCCCCGAGCGAAGTCGAGGGGCACCTCTTTTCCGGCGAAGGGCTTTTGGGTATGCTTGCCTGCCTTATGGATCGCTCTACCGCCATCACATGGTCCTGGCTCAATATCCTCAACGCGAAGCGTCTCGGGGCGCTGCTGCAGGCCTACGGCGATATGACGAAAGCACTTCAGCATCTCGACGAATCGCTCTTAAAGAAACTCGGCTGCCATGACGACACCGTCTATTTGGTTCTGAACCGTCTTGAGGAATTCGATCCTGCATCCTACGAGCAGGAGCTGTGCAAACGGGATCTTTCGTTTCTCACCATGGATGATCCGGAGTATCCCAAGCACCTCAAAGAGATCGCCGATCCTCCTGTTTTTCTGTACTGGCGTGGCGATATTTCGATTGTGGATCAACCCTGCCTCGCGCTGGTGGGCAAGCGTGAGATGAGTGATTACGGCAGACGCGTCACGGAGAATTTTGTTCCTGTTCTTGTGCGGGCGGGGCTGGTGACGGTGAGCGGGCTGGCGCTGGGCATCGATGCCACGGTCGCGCGCGAAACCAATGTTGCGGGCGGCAGAACAGTGGCTGTTTTGGGTCAGGGGTTGGCCAAAATCTATCCGAAAGAGAATGCGCGCTTGGCCGACGAGATCGTCGAACATGGTGGGCTGATTCTCTCGGAATTCCCGCTGGATGCGGAAGGCGGCAAGTACACCTTTCCGGCGCGCAATCGCATCATTGCCGGTCTTTCGCTGGGCACGGTCGTGCTGGAGGCGGGCAAGGGGAGCGGCGCGCTCATTACGGCGGATCTGGCGCTGGATTACGGCCGCGAGGTTTTCGTCGTGCCGGGTCAGATTTTTGATCCCAATTACGCAGGGAGTCATGAGATCTTGAGCAAGGGGCACGCCAAGCTGGTCAGTGCGGCCGCCGATATTCTCTCGGAGATCGGTGTCGTTGCGCGCGAGGTTCCCCAAATAGCCTATGACCCGAAAAGCGCGGCCGAAGCGGCTCTCATCAAGGTTCTCACGGCGATGCCGCAGACGACCGATGATCTGATGGAGCGCTCCGGACTTGCTGCATCACAGGTGGCTTCGGCTCTCACCATGATGGAGCTTTCTGGAGCGGTAGAGCAGGCGGGAAACGGACAGTGGGTTCGAAGGTAGGGACGAGAATATTAGAATAATAGAATACTAGAATACTAGGGGAGTGTTTTCGGGCGTGTCCCATGAAGCAGTCTCCCCAGTATTCCATTACTCCAGTACTCTCATATTCCCTTCATTCGTCGTTGGTGTACACTTCCTTTAATTTCCCCCTTTTCTCATGACTGCTCCTCTCGGGCAACTGCTCTCTGATTCATGGAGTTCTTTTCGTCGTGCGCTGATGCCGATTGTCATCGGTGCCGTGATTTTCGGGCTCATTATGGCCGTAGGCCAGTCCTTTATCGGTCAGCGCGTGGTACAGAAGACGGGATCGGCGCTCGAGGGACTCGGGTTTGATCAGCAGCAGATGCAAGATCTGCAGCAGCGCATTCAGGCCGGAGATCAGGCTGCCATGGATGAATTCACGCAGCAGATGCAGGGGTTGGGCGGCGCTCAGGGAGAGGCGATGGCTGGAGCAGCGCTGTCGATGTACAAAGATCTTCTGCCTGTAATGGGGGCATCCATGCTCATCATGTGGGTGATTTCGCTCATTGCTTCCGCATACTTTCTGCTCATTGCTCTCGACGGCAAACTGACATTTCAGGCGGCTCTCGCCCGCACGCCGGGGCTCATCATTCCGCTCTTCCTTCTGTCTCTGTGGATCATGATTCGGTCGTTCATCTGGATTCCGATCATCGGCATCATTACAGCGATCATTTTGGGACCGCGCTTTGTCTGCGCGCCCGTGCTCCTTGCACGGGATCATAAGGGCATCTTGGAGAGCGCAAGCATGAGCTATGCCAAGACGAGCG
>Ga0247841_10014068_pt1 | contig 10084 bp, 4 predicted proteins | sample LaCruzMarch2015__2_FD_192410 | JGI IMG/M metagenome (GOLD analysis project Ga0247841, IMG submission 192410) | Freshwater microbial communities from meromictic Lake La Cruz, Castile-La Mancha, Spain - LaCruzMarch2015_18m | ecosystem: Environmental > Aquatic > Freshwater > Lake | place: Spain...
CACCTGTTCTACATACACCTTAAAGAGTGTGAATGGAGATTCAATAACCGTCGTGAAAACGTGTATCATATACTTCTGTCACTCCTCAGGAAAAAACCTCTCAGCGTATCTTGAGCCAATTTTATTGCTTCGGCACAAGGATGCTATTTGTTTGTGTTTTTTTGATTTATGGAACGAGGTCTTGTTTTGTGTGTTGTTTCGACCTCACCCCTTTCCCCTCTCCTCTTTCACTGAACCTCGCCCCCTCTCTTTCATTACACAATCCTCTCCCCCTAGCCCCCTCTCCCGTGGAGAGGGGGGATGTTTATTTTTTGTAGCTGTTTGGCTTCCAAAAGGAGCTCTCCCCTTCCTCCTCGGGAGGAAGGGGCTGGGAGATGGAGGTTATGTACAAAGAGGAAGGGGTTGGGGGTGAGGTCAGACAGAAACAGCACACAAACACAACCATCCACAAGTGGGGGGTAGGGGGTCAAGACGGAGAAAAAACAGGTCGTTCTACCACCCGGTAGAACGCCTTTAACCGCCAGTTGAAGACCATAAACCGCACTTCACGAAAGAATCTCTGTTGGAAGGTATTCCGCGTTGAAGGGTTTTCCTCTGGAATGGAAACACACATCTCATCCCTCCCTTACCTTCCTTACCTCTCTGCCTTTCCTGCCCTTCCTTACCTCCTCAATCCCCCTCCCCTTCCATGTCCCTCAAATCCCCTTCACGTTCACGCGCAGAACGGCATCTCACGCTCGAAAGCCTCGAATCGAGGCAAATGATGTCGGGTACGACTCTTGCATCGGTGCAGCAGGATACCGCCTATCTGGCCAATGCGGTGTTACGCGACGATCCCGTGACACTGCTGAGTGGAGAGAAAGAATTCAACGGATCAACCATGGAATGCATTGCAGATAGCCCCGTATTCACAGATGGATCGTTCACGCTCGAAACACAGATACGTGTGCATGCCATGAAGCAGCAATCCATCATCACCAAATACGATTCCGGAGTGGGAGACAAGAGTTTTCAATTCTCGATGCTCAATACCGGGCAGCTGCAATGCGATGTCTACGGCGCCCCAAACGGGAAGAACTATCTCACCTTTCAGACCACCGGCGCTCCGCTCACTGTGGGGCAGTGGCATACCGTGCGGGCAAGCTTTGATCTGGAACATCGCCAGATGGCCATCATGGTGGATGGGCAGGATGTTCCGGGCGTAATCATCCAGACGGGAGAGGACGTCACGGCGCTCTACGATAGCAAGACCGCAGTACGGGTGGGGGGCAGGAGGACAGGTGGTGGAGATGGAAATATTCTCGACGCAGACGTTCGGGATGCACGCTATTTCCCGGTTGATTCATTTGAAGAGAAAGCGGCAACACCACAGCCGCTCGAGAGCCCCGTGGTGGATGCGGTGATCGCAAAAGAGAAGGCCGTCCTGCCATTGACGGAGGCGGAGGCCGTGACAGGGAAACAACAACTCACTGAAGCATCGATTGATGCAGTCCTGCGTGCGGAGCCGGTGAAACTGTTTGAAGGAACAAAGGAGTTCAGCGGATCAACCATGGAATGCATCGCCGACAGCCCTGTGTTCACGGACGGGTCGTTCACGATTGAAGCCATGGTGAAGCCGGATGTCATCAAATCACAGACCATCGTCTCCAAATACGATTCCCGCGTGGGCGACAAGAGTTTCTTCCTCGGCATGCTCGGTGACGGACGGCTGCAATTCGTTGTGTATGGGGACAACGGGGTCTACCGCATGTACGAGACGAATACCGCACCTCTCACCGTCGGAATATTGCAGCGCCTCCGGGCGAGCTTCGACATCGATACCCAGAAGATGACGATCACGGTCGACGGAAAAGAGATTCCGATGACCCTCGTGGAGGGATCTCAAGAGGTAAAGGCACTGCATGACGGCGCAAGCCCCGTGCAGGTGGCGGCGTCCAGCTTCGGAGGCGGACCGACAAACTATTGGGATGGACCGATTGAGGATATGACATTCTTCCCGGTGGATCGGTATGGAATACCGGCGCCGGCCGCAGCTGTGGATGCAACGGTTACGGAGAAGGAGGCCGTCCTGCCATTGACGGAGGCGGAGGCGAAGGCGCTGACGATGGAACAGGAACGCACATCCGAGGAAGTGCGGGCGGTGCTCACAGAGAAGGATACTGCGATTCTCCGAAGCGAGTGGAACCGCGAGCAGGAGGAATTTCGAGCCGCCGAAGGAAGGACATCTGTGTTCCTCGACAGCATTGCGGAGGATCGCGACGCCTTCAGTAACCTCCAGGGAGACCTTAAGGACAAGCGAACGACGCTCGCGGAGAAGGAGACGAGCCTGAAGCAGTGCCAGGATGCGCTGGAGCCTCTCGCCGTCGAGGTTCAGCGCCTCACGGACCTCACGGCCTCACTGACGAATGAACAACAGAGTCTGCCTGGACGGATCGCGGTATTGGAGAAGCAGGTCGCCGACGGGCAGAAAGTACTGCAGGATACAATCGCGGCACGCGACGCAACCGAGCAGACACTGGCGAGTACTCTGCAACAGATCAGACAGAGTGAGAAAGATTATTCCTATCAATTGAAGGTCTATCAGCAGAACTGGCGAAACAAGGCGCTCCTGAACAAGGTGAATGCGATCCGCGAGAAAATCAACAATCTTCAAAAGCAAGCGCAGCTCCTCCAGGATCAATTTGTGACCTTGAGCAAAAAAGCCGTCGAATGCCAGAATTCCCTCTCCTCCACGAAAAACGAACTCACCATTGCGCAGAAGCGGCAGGCCGCGCTCCCTGCGGAACTGAGCGGAACGATCAAAGCCCGGGATACCGCTGAGGCGCGGCTGGGTACGCTCCCTGGGGAAGAGACGCAGCTGATATCAGAAATTGCCGCCCTCCGCGCATCTGTCAGTGTACAAGCCACTGAGGCCGACCTTCTCTCACAGAGAATCACAGGAATGGAGAATGATCTCACGACAGCCCTCCTCACGGAAGCGCAGGAGTGGCAGGACGTGGAACAGATGCGTCGAACCGTGGACGCATCACTGCTCGCCGTCCTCGAAGAGGATTCCGCAACTGACGGGACACCGCAACTGCAAGTGAAAGCCACGGAGGATACACAGTCGCTTTCTCTCACGGAGCGCCAGTTACAGCAGTACGAAACGCGGATGGCCGCGGCCAACGAGCGCCTTGCAGTCTGCGAAACAGCACTCACATCGGCACAGCAAAAAGTGCAGGCACTCGAACAGACGATTGCTACCGCAAATGAAACCATTGCCACAGCGGATAGCACCATTCAGAAAGCCGCTTTGGAAGCACAGTTGGAACAGAGCATCGGCACCTCTTCCTTCCGGATCGAAGGTCTATGGCCCAATCGCATCATTTCGCTCCGCTACCAGAATATCCCCGAAGGATACGACGCAATCACGTGGGGGAGCGGCTTCGAAGAGCGGGAAGTGATTCATGCAGGATCCGGCACCATTGATTTCGGTATCCCGCTGCTCGGCGTAGTCGACGCACAGATCGGCATCGTCAGGCATGGCACCAAAGAAGTCGTGGGCAAAATGGTGGATTTCCGCATTTTAAAAGGATACATCCGCGAGAACGTGGATGACCGAAGCATCACACTACCGAGCCTTGCGGTGACACGAACGATCAACGCAGAAACCATCACGGATCAGGAAAAGCAGAAAGCAAGCGCCACGGCAGTCAAAGCAGAAATAGAAACCTACCTGCCTCAGGCGCAGGCAGTCGAAGCGCAGGCCCTCTCTGATTGGCAGATCGCGCGCCGCGAGACTATCGCCTACGCCGGTATCACTTCGATCGAATCCAAGGTCACACCAAACAGTAACGGTTATCAAAATATTCACTTCTCCGTACACTACCGCACACCCGATGCAGAATCCCGCATGGAAGTGTTTCTGAACGGCGCACGTGTGAGATTGGTAGAACTGCAGCATCCCGCCGGAGAACTCGATGCCGTATTCTCGTGCGACTACGGAATGGAAAACTGGAGCGGTGATCTGGAATTCAGGTATTCGAGCCGAAACGAAAAAGAGGGAATGAGACAAGTGGACAGTGCAACAGCGAGCTTCAATGCGCGGGAATCCGTCCAGAACGCAGCCCACGTGTACACCACATTCAGTGATGTGGAATCTCACGACACCGGCCGCCTGGTGGATACCCCCCTTCCCTATTCCCTGAAACTCATGAGCACCAACGGACCCAATGCCGTGCTCCACTTCTCGTCACCGGATGATGAGAGCGTCATCACCTCGAGCACCGGGGGAATCTACGGGCAGAATTCCTATTCCCATTCGGGCGGCACCTCCACGGGCGTGACACTCATTACTTTGAATCCCAACAAGCCCGGCCGCTACTTCTACTCCCTCATTGATCACAACGGAACGACCCGCGACGTTGTCTGGGTGGAATGGGACGGATCGACGCTCACCCTTGTGGATCCGGAGGATCAATGGACATCGGATGAAGCGACAGCCATGCGAACGGCTTCTCTGAAAGCCAACAATCCGGATGCATCCCCAGCAATGCGCATCGCAACCGACTTAAGTGAAGAAGCTGCAGAAACTCTGGAGCAGGAACGACTGGAGCTTCAGATCAGCAGACAAATGGGCCTGACCAGCATCGCGGTCAGCGGTATGAATCTGGAACTGGGAAGAGTGCAGGCGAAGAATTTTTACGAGCGCTCCGCCCTCTTCGTCAACATGGAGACGATGCATGAGTGCTTCTTTACGGTGCATCCCGACTGGCGGCCCGAGAACTTTCAGGCGACGGTCATGCGCATGTGGCAAGATGGCGGCTGCAACGGACCCAGCGGCGATACACGCGACTGGCTCAACGGCGTGATCTTCGATCAACGGGAACGCTACGATCATGATCTCAATGTTTATGGTGCCGCCATGGCCGAGATCATGGAAAAAGGTGTGAAGACCTGCCTCGCCATTAGACAAGGTCAACTTGAGAGCCCTCTTCTTTTCGAGCTTGATCAACTCATCACCGCTCGGGGATACTGGGAAGCTGTGGGACGTCTCTCCGGCATCGGCGTGAAACTGCCATCACGGCAGCAGGTCATTACGGCATGCAAACTGATTGTCGATGACAAAATTCTGGAGCTCCTCCGCACGCAATCCGAAGACGCCCGCCTCATTGCCAACTTCGATCTGCGTACGCAGTACGATGCCACGTGGACGGCGGAGCATGGCGGTTTTACCAATGTGAGCGTGCTGAACGTTCGGGCCACCGTGGCCGGCGGCTACACGCAGAAAGAGGTGAGTGAGAGCGAGCAAAGGCGCATCGACCGGGCGCTACAGACATTCCAGATAATAGCAGGACTCGGCAATAATTCCCGCGTCCAGATGATTGTCGACGCCAGCAATCAACCGAATATCCAGCGTGAACGGCAATTGGCCAGTGGCATCACGCAAATCGCACTCACACCCGTAGAAGTCGACCTGATCGCCACGGAAATGGAAAAGACCTCACAGGAAAACAATGGGGACGCGACTGAAGTCGGAAATGGACTGGTGACGAACAAGGAGATTATTGCGATGGCAGGAGAAATGACGAAGCAGATAGAAGCGGACACTGCCGCAAGAGAAGCGATTGAAAATACCATCCAAGAACGTGTCGCTGCCCGTCTGAACGAGCGACTTCAATCCATGACCATGGAAGAACGAGCCAATGCCCGCGGTCTTCTCCGTTTGCAAGAGGACGGCAAACTTGAAGAATATCTCGCTTCGCTGTTCTCTGGTAAGACCAGTGAAGCAGCGGATGCGGCCATGGAAAGCTCCGAAGGATACAGTGTGTATTATTTAATTGATACTGAAGCAGTTCTGGGTGCTGGCCATGCTGCGATGATTATGGGATCAGAAAGCGAGGGATGGTATTACTTCTCATTCGGCTTTGGTGCGACTGAAGGGGTAGGGAAACTTCTCACCACAAATGGGAATATGGATGTTGATTTCTTTCCTACCCTAAAAGAAGCTCAAATAACCTTGGATCGATATGATAGTTTTCTACGTTGGAACGTTTCAGACGCGTCTTCTATCAGATCAGCTTTCAAAGAGGCTAGCAGCCATCTCATCAGTAATTACGACGTATTTACGCAAAATTGTGATGATATCGCTTCAAAAATAATACGTGCCTCTGGAGTACAGCTTCAAGATGAATGGGAACCAACGGATACACTCAATAATCACTGGGGGGAAGCTGATGAAATCGGAAATTGGAAACTATTTGTTCAATAACTAGTACATATGCGACATCGTCTTCTTAGCACATTCTTCGGAATTCTCATGGGGATCTGCATACCCCTATTCCTGTGGGTATTGCTCGTGGAACATTTAGCACTTTTCATTCTTCTCCCTATCCTCCCGATAATTGGCATTATTATCGGCTTTTCACTTGGGGCACTCGGAAGAATCCCTCCACTCAAGATTTGGATCTCCCTTTTGATATTCACAATATTCGTCGGAGCCAGTGCTGGTTATGCAGAAATTAGAGGCATGTTACTGCGCTCCCATAGAGAGAAAATTTCTCTGAGCATTTTAAGACAATATCCAAATATTAAAATAATTGAAACAAAGTACGGTGAGGGGAATGGCATGGAAATACCGCCAAACGTCACTGTAAAAATCGAAAGTAATGATTCTTTCGAAGAGATTGCGAAATACATCGATAATGTACTAGCAAAAAATGGTTGGGGACGAGAATTTGCTAAGTGGGCATCTCAACTCGCATGGCACAAGGATAGGAATGAGGCTTTTCTCACGAACAAATACGGTCTCTCTCCAACTATTGAATTCAGAATCGATTTTTGGGGGTATTGGATGACAAATTTTTCGAAAATATAGCAGAAATTGTTGGGTCAATGTACAAGATTCCGAATATGTACTACACATACCATTTATCATCGCTAATAGCACATAGATCCGCTAAATGGCGTGGTTCTACCACAATTAGCCGTAGATCTCTCAGGTTGTTTTGCCTTTCATAATAATCTTCAACCTTCTTTCCCTGTACTACCTCATTGTCCCCCATAATCAACCCACTTCGAAAGTGCTTTGCTCCAAGGACAACAACACCAACTTCATCTATTCGCCCATTTAACTCTGACATGAGAAATGGATGCAGATTATCAAACCAATCCGCCAAAGGTTGATGAATCAATCTTTCAAAAGTTGCATCATCGCAATCGAGTTTCGCTGTTTTTCTTATAGTATCTCTCAACTGTTCTTGCGATCTTCGAGACTCCTCAGCTGGAAGACCTAGACCATGCACACGACCACTCAAGTTATTCTGTTGGACAGTAGACCACTCCACATAACTCTGTTCTCCGGAACAAATCCTTAGTTCTCGCGCAACCCTCTCAAACTCACCCCTCTCAAAAAAGCTTGTTATCTCCTGAAGTGTTTCTTCAGGGAAGCAAGCGTTATCCTCAGTTCCCGTAACGTATTTTCTCAACACTTGAAGAAACTGTTCGGTATGATTCTGAATCGCAGTTACACTTTTTTGCCAACTCACGCCATCCCTGGACAAACCCTCAATAAAAAACTGTATCTTTTGTAAACCAACAATACTTGTGATGATCTGCTGCAAGCGAAAGATTGAATTTTGATGCCCCAAGAAAGCACGGATCTCTCTTATGCTTAAACTTTTTGGATCCATGGGGTTTATTTCGTTATCTGTATGGTGCTGCTTTAGGCAAACACAAATCCGTTTTGCCCCCTCAGCCTGCAAATCAGCAACCACTTGGCCGTGTTTTGATAGTTCGACTATAAGCCGATCTCCCATCTCCCGCACCCTCTCAATCTGTTGCCTTTCCTCTGTCGAAGAGGGTTGTTTCGTTCCCCATGCCAGCCGCATCCCATTTTCCAACTCGGTCTGTTCGGATGCAGTACCAAAGAGCTGTTCGAGCTTGCCTTGATCAAGGTGAACACCTGCCTGATTCGCCCATACTAAAAGGGCTGATCTGGCCTTCTGTTGCCGCTCCAGCAACTCATACTTATCTGACTGCGTCAGAGGTACTTCAATTTGGTTCGCTTCCGGTTCCTTTTTGAATAAGCGAGCAAAGCGTCCTCTATGCACCTTACGATACTGCGCTGCCTGAACCGGGATCGAATTCATTTCTCCGTGATCTTGAATCTGAGCATCATCAGGACTATGAATCCTGTACCATTCTTGTGGGTCTGCTGATGGCACCCAATAATGCTGTGCTGCAGCCAGTACATCATTTTCGCGGTGGACTCTCTCGCCGAGTGGCACTTCGGATAGCAGGTCTTTTTGCATAGAAAATGGTTGAAAAGTAAGTTTTACATTGTACATCACTCCTCGCATTCCGAAGCGCAAAACAGGTTCAAAATACCCCCCGTTCTGCCCCCTCATAGAACGGTAAATATGGCTTCAATAAGCCATGAAATAGGTATACTCTCCGCAATCTTTTGAGAAGCCCTCGATAAGCCCGATTGAACACCGGATACTGAAGATATTCCCCCTCTCGCCCATGCGCCGCTCCCTCCTCCCCGTTCTAACCCTCTCCGTCGTCACCCTGCTCTGTTTGCCCGCCGGCTTGTCCTCCGAAGCCTTGGCGAAGGAGGAAGCGCTAGGCGCGAAGGTGGGTTTGCCACAGGGCTCCCTCGCCCTCGGCAATCAACCCACGCTGGTCTCGCTCTTCCTCCCCTCTTCCTCCAGCTCCTCCGGCCGACTGACCTACAGAGCCGCAAAGATCAAAGCCAAAACGGATAAGCAGCGCAAAAGCAGCTCTTCGTCGGCCTCCTCGCTCACGTATCGCGACCTCGTCAATGGCCTCAGTGTGCAGTATCCCAAAAACTGGAGTTATGTCTTTTCGCCACCCGAGTCAGGCGTAACCGCGCGCTACGACTGGACGATCTTCAGTAGCTCGACCGCCCAATACACCTCACTGGCCATCGGGATCCTCAATCTCAAAAAACCCGTCACCACCGCCGATCTGCAAAAGGACTTTGCTCTGTACACACAAGAACCCAAGTACGCCGAAGACTTTCAGAATCCGCATTTCCTCATCATGCCGCAAGTCCTCTCGTCGGTACTCTCCATTTGGCAGAAGAAAGAAACTCACGTGGGCACGTTCACGCACCGCTACCAGAGCCGCGATAGAAAAGTCCGCCAGATCCGCATTCCATCCGGTACCCGCATCATCGTGCTCGAATACTCCGCCACTCCGGATCGATTCGACAAAGATCTGCATCTCTTCGAGGATTTCACAAAGTCGTTTGCACTACTGAAGTAATCTTCGATGCTGCCCGTTCTGCCCCCTCATAGAACTGAAGATGCCCCCTCCCGCCCATGCGCCACCACCTCATCGCCATCGCAGCTCTCTCCGTCGTCACTCTGCTCTGCCCGCCACAGGGCTCCCTCGCCCTCAGCAATCAGCCCGCGCAGGTCGCCCCCGGTACGCAACACACGCAAATCGCAATCATCGATCAGGCACCGGTCATTGACCCGCAGTTGGGTATTACCTACCGGATAGACGATGAAGAAATTGGCATCCGTTACCTAGTGCCGGAAGCATGGAATGTCACCTCCATCAAGAAGGAAATACGCATCTCTCCCACCATTCACATCCCCAATGATCTTCTCCGTCAATCACTGGCTGGAACGATGATGGTGGAAGCGAAAACGTTATCAGTCCCACTCACGCCACAGCAAATGCACACGATGTTTCTTAGAGATTACACGGTGGATCCCGAAGCCAGTTTTGATTCCTACGCTCCGAATTTCGATCTGCGGGGTTCCGGTACGGTTTTTGTGGGAGGCGTGGAAGGACGTAGGTTCGACTTTACGAGCAGAGTAAGCAGCAGACCAGGGATATCGCGTGTGATCTACATCCCTCTCGATAGGACGCTGTACACATTCCGCACGACCGCGACGGGCAAAAATGCCGAAGATGCGGCATACGGTTTCGGGCAATTCTCTGAAAAGTTTGAATGGTTCATGAGTAACGTGGAATTCATTGGCGGCGGGCAAAGTTCATCGGAGGCGATGCCGGAAGAATCCGCTCCCGAAGAACCCGTGGAAGAACCGGAACAGTCCGCAACCACCGT
>Ga0247841_10014069_pt1 | contig 10084 bp, 9 predicted proteins | sample LaCruzMarch2015__2_FD_192410 | JGI IMG/M metagenome (GOLD analysis project Ga0247841, IMG submission 192410) | Freshwater microbial communities from meromictic Lake La Cruz, Castile-La Mancha, Spain - LaCruzMarch2015_18m | ecosystem: Environmental > Aquatic > Freshwater > Lake | place: Spain...
TCAAGAAAATGAGTGCTAACATAAAAAAAGATTTAGCCCATTCTTTAGATATGGATAGTACGATAGACAGCTTCGTCTGTCCAATAAGTCCAAGCATCCATACTTTACTAATGCTCTACATCTTGGTGTGTGACTTAGATACCCAGTTACCAAACTTGATAAACAGGTATATGAATATGATGATGAAAATTACTGCATCCATAATAAACTCCTGCATTCAATTTAATCAGCTTGATATTAAAGTCAAGGAAAATATATAGATATAGCTCTTTTCATAAAGCTTGTCCATCCTTCGACAAGCTCAGGATGACAGCTCGCGCCATCCCCGTCATTCCCTCGAAGGAGGGAATCCCCGCTCTTTTCAAGTCATTCCCTCGAAGGAGGGAATCCCCGCTCTTTGAAAAAATATATTCAACTGCATCTTATCGCTTCACTGCGTTCCGCTTTCAAGTGAACTTGATTCCCGTCCCTGCCTTCGCAGGGAGGGACCCTCTCGCGGGAATGACTTTTATTCGCTGCTCTTCGACAGGCTCAGGATGACAGCCAACCAAAGAGCATATAACACAAACACAAGTGAACATGCGTCAAACATTTACATTGACACTGGTTTAGGGCTGAGTATCTTGTCCGCACTGGGGAAAGTATGATTGCGATAATATGTTTTATCTATTATAACCAAGATTAGTAGCAACGGAGTTTAACATGGGAGTGTTTATTGTCCTTATCATTATCTGGTTAATATTTTATATCTATAAAAGGGCAGAAAAGCGCTATCGATTAGAACATGATTATCTTGAACCTCTTGATGAGATACATAACAGTGCTCATCGGAAAAATAAAACTATCCACGTAACGGCAACGATATCAACTGCAGAGCCTGAGATTAATTTCAGTTCCGGTATCACTGTTACTGTTAAAACCAAATCCTCCGAGCTGTTTACAGATGCCTTTATCCAAAGCTGTTCATCATTTAAGACATGGTCTGAGCTAAGTGATAGCCATTTCCCGCCGGATACAGACTTGGGCACTGTTCCTCCCGATGAGCTTGATGCATTTGTCAAAGCAAACACCACTTATCCGGATTGGAAAACCATGCTCTTGGCAGCCTCCAAACAATGGACAACCTCAAAGTTTGGTATTGAAAATCCTGTTATCTCAGAAATCTCATCAACTAAAACTATCTATAAAAAGGAATAGTCGAGTCTTTCCTGCGGAGGCAGGAATCCCCGCTCTTTTCGTTGTCATTCCCTCGAAGGAGGGAATCCCCGCTCTTTTATTAAATAATATATCCATCCTTCTCAGATAAATCTTCCCAATCCGGATTCATTGCTTCTATAATTCTTATCTTCCAGGCACGTTTCCATTTCTTTAATTTCTTTTCAAGCTCAATAGCCTGCATTGCAGTATCGCATACTTCAACATAGACCAGCTTTGTTACATTGTATTTATCCGTAAAACCCTCAACAGCATGCTCTTTGTGAGCCTTCATCCGATTCGATATATTGCTTGTCATACCAATATAGAGGGTGCCATATTTCTCGCTTGCCATTATATATACGAAGTACCTTTTCATAACTATATTCTCACATTTTTAAAAAAGAGCGTAGATTCCTGCCTCCGCAGGAATGACAAACCAGAGAGATGCGCATTTTGCATAGTCATACCTGCGTAGGCAGGTATCCCCGCTCTTTGAAAATATATCTTCCACAGCATCTTATCGCTACACTGCGTTTCGCTTTCTAAGGAACTGGATTCCCGCCTGCGCGGGAATGACGCACTCGGCCTTTGTCGCATTTTTTTCCCACGGGCAAGATTGCCCGTGCCACAACTACAGTTCTATCTCGCCCTGCCCGTAGCTCGTCTTTTTTATCTCAGGTTTTTTGTAGGGTTCTATCACATTGGGAGGGAGGACTACTCTTATCGGTTCTGCAAAAAGGTCTTCCACGGTGAGAAGCTGGATTTTGGGTATCTTGGTTTGGGTGATTCCTTCCATGTAACGATATTCGAAGTAGCCTTCTTTGACGGCTTCTTCTATCATGCCTTTGGTGGGTTTCTCCAGGGTAATCAGGATGCCGAAGTCTGCGCTCTGGCTGGAAATAGTGCCTTTGAGGTCTCTTACCATGCCGGGATTGATGCTGTGTCCGCCTTTAACTGAAATAATGCCTTTGCCTACCTTGTCTTTACGGGTATGATCAATGAAATTGATAACCCCGTCCACTCCTTTGTCCCCGGACTTAACGGTGGGAGTGGCATTAAGCTGGCTAACCGCCCACACCTCGAACTGGAAAGGAAACTGCTCTGCCAGTTTAGTTGCTGACAAGATATCATTGGGAACACCATAAACCTTGAAGTCTTTATTCTCCTTAAGATAGTTCTTTTCCAGACGCTTTATCATGACATCTATGGAAAGATAGGTTATATCAATCCCTATCCACTTTCTATTGAGCTTCTCGGAGGCAGCAATAGCAGTTCCGCAACCACAGAAGGGGTCAAGCACTACATCACCTTCATTGGTATTGGCTTTGATTATTCTCTCCAAAAGTGCTTCCGGTTTCTGAGTAGGATAGCCCATTCTCTCAGCAGTTGAAGCGATATTAATATCTGTCCATATATCAGGACATTTGTTACCTTCCATTTCATCTAAACATCTTATATAGCGAGGTCCACCTGTTTTTGAATAATGTATCCTTCCTTCTTTATCTAACTGTTCCATTTTTTCTTCATTATAAACAAAGCAACGTGAAGGGGGAGGAGTGTAGCCTTTCCAACTATAGATTTGTCCTTTGGAAGCTCTCGACATTGGAGCAGTTATATTATCCAATTGGTATCTTCTACCATTAGCATCAACTTTATTATAGAAATTCTCTGTATAGCTTTCATCATATTCCAAAAATTGTTGGTTCCAAGTCCATTCATTAGTCTTAGAATAAAAGAGAATTACGTCATGTATCCAGCCATATTTCTTTTGCACATTGCCTTTGGCATTGATTCTTTTCCAGATAATTTCGTTACGGAAGTTTTCAGTGCCAAACACAGCGTCCATGAGTAGCTTTAGATAATGGCTGGCGGTGGGGTCACAATGCAGATAAATACTGCCTGTTGGTTTTATAACTCGTTTCATCTCAAGAAGCCTGGGAGCCATCATACAAAGATATGCCAGCATTGGACATTCTGCCAGATAACCACGCATCGCTTTCATCAAATCTATCAATCGCTGGCTGGGTGGTTCTTTGGTCAGTGTGCCGGAAATCAAGCCTATATATTCATTTTCTGCTTCAATGCCCCAGTTCCAGGTATCCTCAAAAGTCTTGATTTGAGAGGTAGAGCCTTTGACTCCTGCCTTTTCCGGTTTGAAGATGATATTATAGTCTTTTCCACTCTGAAAGGGAGGGTCAAGATATATCAGGTCAATACTTTCGTCTTTGATGTGGTTCTTGAGGATGTCGAGGTTGTCGCCATAGAAAAGGTTATTCATGCTTCGCTTCCTTATTTCCGGTTTGTAGGATAACTGTCCTCAGTTGTCCAAACGGAGTTTCATGCGTAATTTCGATGCTCTTTGGTCAGTTGGGGACAACTGACCTACGAATGTAGGATAACTGTCCTCAGTTGTCCAAACGGAGTTTCATGCGTAATTTCAATGCTCTTTGGTCAGTTGGGGACAACTGACCTACGAATGTAGGATAACCGCCCCGGTTGTCCAACTCGATTTACTATAGTCATTTAATTAAAAAACAAGCAAGATGCTTGTCTACTTTTTTCTGTTGCGCTTTTCTTCTTCCCTTTTTTCTGCCCAAAATAGCCATAGAATAAAGCAAATAGCCAAAAACGAACCCATTTTAACTCCTTAATGACATAAAAAACAGACTATGTTCAATTGTCACAGCTAATTTTCTTGTGTTTTCTGCAATGACATTAATAAAATCATTTCTGGCTATATAGCTTTGTTTTGTCAAGCGATAGTTCGAAAAAGAGCGGGGATTCCTGTCCCTTCCTGCGCAGGGAGGGACCCTCTAGCAGGAATGACACCGGTATAGATTGAGGGTTATCGGATGTATTTTTTCAGGGGGTTATCGAGATTATCGCCCTCTATGATTTTGTCAATAAACCCACAGATGACATAGAGAATGGCTGCAAAGACAAGAAGACAAATTAATGAAAAGAGCATGTCTAAAAGTCGTCTTTGGGGTCTTTGTCCCCATAAATGATACTGAGAATACAGAGTATGTCAAAAACAAGAGCTAACATAAACACCTCAATAGCAGAATAATTTTAAAGCAGATAATGCAGTGGAGTAGCCCATTCTATTAGAATGTTAAAAACACACAGAGCTACAATTTGGTGTGTGAGGATGATACCCAGTTACCAAACTTGATAAACAGGTATATAAAGAGAATGATAAGAATAAGTCCAACCATAATAAACTCCTACAGACAATATAATCAGGGAGCATAAAATGTCAAGCAAAGATATGAAGTGTGGTATGACGTGTCTTGTTTAGACCTCCTACTCATTTCCTCCTGCATTGATTAGCCGACACACAAGGGACATTCAACGGACAATCAAGGAACAGAGGTCCGTTGATTGACCGAAGATTGTTGCCCTCGTCTTGCCTGATGAATAGAGTGCCACGTGCGGGACAAATTATGAATTATGAATTATTTCCGCTGCATCTCATCGCTACACTTCGTTTCGCTTTTATGGAACTGGATCCCTGCCTGCGCAGGGACGACAAAAAAAAATAGGAAACGGCACATAGAAATGGGGTAAACGGCACACATTATAAATTAAGAATTAAGAATTACTAATTACGAATTGAATGAGGAACTTCGTGCTCTGCTTTGAGTCTTCGTGCTCTTCGTGGTAAAAAAAGGAGATAAAAATGAAAGTATTATTCAAAAACTTTATCAATGGCTACACAGGTAATGCTGACGATTATGTGATGTATTACAATCGCAGGATAAACAGGGTTATTATGAGGGAAAAGCCAGTTTACAGGCATCATCCGGGGCAACCACCTTTTACTGCAGTGATGGCAAACCTGAAAGCTCTCAATCCCAGCCAAAGCTATCGCGATGATGCAGTTAAATATGTGGAACTCTATAACGAACTGCCTGCAAACAACGGAAAAAATCTCGTTACATGGTCAAATCTCTTCCAGAAAATTATGTGGATGATGAAACGCATTATGCCCGAGCTTGATTTGGCAACCCTGACCAGAGCGCAGATATTTGCGGATGATTTGCCTTGTATCAGTGTGAAAAGAGCGGTGGAAGCAGGGATAATACCGAAGGTGAAAAATTACGATGTCTTCGACAACGTAATTTAAATTAAGAATTAAGAATTAAAAATAACGAATTACGTATTATAAGGCTGCATCTTATCGTTACACTGCGTTTCGCTTTTTAAGGAAATGGATTCCCGCCTTCGCGGGAATGACTTATTGCGACAAGCTCAGCCCTTCGACAGGCTCAGGGTGACACCTTTTAGACAGCCGAGGCGGCTATCCTACACGCTCAGGGTGACAGTATGGGGTAGTTTTGATAAATAAAGGATACAAAAGCTCGAAATCAATAAAAGGATAAAAAAGTTAGAAATTAATAATATGAAGTATCCACTGTGTTTCTGACTAAACGGAAGCCATTGGCAATACCGGGATTGGCTGCGTTGCCGTGTCCGCGTCCTGAAACAGCACAAAGACTGGAAGAGCTGCAAAACGCTCCTCCGCGCAGGATGCGTCTATCGGTTTCATTCCAATTATTCCAGCACCATTCCCACACATTCCCGCTCATGTCATACAAACCCAGCTCATTGGGTTTCTTTTGGGCGGTGGGTTGGATTTTCTCTTTGGAGTTCTTGTCATACCAGGCAACGTCATTTGGTTCATTGCTTCCGCTATAGGGATATTTGTGAGTGTATGAACCTCCCTTGGCGGCATATTCCCATTCAGATTCTGTGGGGAGCCTGAAACCATCGGAACGGAAATCGCAGTCAATATATCCTTTTGTCCAATCAAGCGGATTGTAATCATGATTGATATGATAATATGGAGGTAGATTCAGAAGTTTGCTGAGTCTGTTGCAAAACTTGATGCTGTCGTACCAATTTACTTCATAAGCCGGATAATTTGCACCGGAGACCGGAAAATGTTTTGCTCCCATGACAGCATTCCACAATGCCTGAGTCACATGAGTTCTGCTTATGAAGAATTTCTCTGCCTCGTAAACAATTAAATTGCAGGCAAAGGACAAATCTATAGAGTGCTTTTTCCCGATTAAACTGTAATTTATGGTGAGAATATCGTGTTCATCTTTGACCTGTTCAATGACTTTATTGCTATACCAATTTTCTTGTTTGACTATGACATTGCGGATTTCACTAACGACATAGCTTCCTTCGATGGCAATCCAGACAGCTTTGCAAAGTCTTTTATATTCCGTAACATAATTATGGAGGGATTGGTCTGAGATAATGCTTTCAACTTCGTTGTGCAGCATTTCAGCTACGTCTTTATCGGTTATTGCGCTATCAAAGGCACTGCTAAGATTAGACAGATAGAAAGCATATTTGTCCCGGATAGTTATCAACAGGTTTTCAAGGCTGGCTTCATATTGTTGCAAATCAATTTCACCGGCAGCTTTGATGGCATAAAAGGGGTCAGATTCAATGGCTTTGCTCAAATACACAAAAGCCTTATCAGTATCCTTTTGAGCTATGAGTATTTTTGCCATAATAAATCTGGCTTCTGCCAGAGTTCTGCTGAGCAGAATTGCATTTTCGGTATGATCAGAGGCATCTGCCAGTTTCCCTTGGCAATACGCTGCCCAGCCTGCAGTCATAAAGGCTTTGGCACTTTCATAAGGATGTTCATCCTTGGTGTTTTGCGCTACGGTTAAAAAAGCTTGTTCTGCTTTTGCCAAATCAACCAGAGAAAAGTCGCAATCTGCAAAACCCAAATATAGCACGCTTAACATTTGATAAAATTGCCAGTCCGGTATCGGCTTAATTACAGATTTGTTTTCGGCAATGGCTTTATGCAGTTCGTCATGAGCTGCGCGGTACAACCCTTGACCAAAATAACTTCTTGCCAGCTCATAACTTCTATATGCAGATGATTGCAATAAAGTTCTGTCCACAACCTCAGCTTTGTTTAAAGATTCGGAAGTTTGCAGCTTCATATTATTAAATGCACAATGGAATTTACCGGTGATTTCCCCCTTATAGGAAATCATCTGCTGCAATTCGTATGTCAAACTGTCAAATGTATCATTACCATGGATTAGCTCTTTGAATTCGATGCTATGTTGAGTAAGATATTCCGGAGTGGCAATAATCTCTCTGATATGTTTTGATATATCTATCCGAATTCTCTGCTCAGTCAAATTGTAGTCGTAGAGATAACTCTTTGTCTGCAAATATTCAGAGTATGACTTATCAAAGCCATAAACAAAGTAAGACATATTAAACTCCCTTAGGAATACGATAATAAACACAGATAAAAAAGTGTCAAGCAAATCATTGAGTACCGCAAGTCTACCAAACATCTTGAAGTTCACGTTGCCGATATGCTGTCATTGTGAGCCTGTCGAACCATGTATTCTTCGACAAGCTCAGGATGACATTATGCGTCACATCTTGTTATATCACATACATTAACGGGATATGAAGTCCAAGCTTCCCTTAGTTAATATCTCAATTACAAATACGTCTGGAAGCATGAACTCCAAATCCCAGTGATATTCTAAAGTTGTATTATCCTTCCAGCATGGCTCGAATATCGTCTTCTGCATTGGTTATTTGCTTCAATCCAAAGGTATCAATGATAACTTTTGCCACATTGGGACTGAGAAAACCCGGCAGAGTGGGTCCAATCTGAATATTCCTGAAACCGAGATACAGCAAAGCAAGCAGCACTGCCACAGCTTTTTGTTCATACCAGCCCAAATCAAAAGAAAGCGGAAGCTTGTTCACATCGTCCAGACCAAAAGCTTCTTTGAGCTTGAGAGCAATAATTGCCAGAGAGTAGGAATCGTTGCACTGCCCTGCATCAAGCACTCTGGGAATGCCTCCGATATCACCTAAATTCAGTTTAATATAGCGGTATTTGGCGCAACCGGCGGTCAGAATTATAGTATCCTTGGGAAGCTTTTCTGCTACTTCAGTAAAATACTTGCGACCGGGCATGCGTCCATCACAGCCAGCCATCACGACAAAGCGTTTGATTGCACCGGACTTAACGGCATCAATGACTTTATCAGCTATGGAAAGCACGGTGGCATGAGCAAACCCGCCTATGATTTCTCCTGTTTCAATTTCTTTGGGAGAAGCGCATTTTTTTGCTCTTTCGATTAGTTCCGTAAAGTCTTTTTCTTTGCCTGCAGCTCTTTCGTGAATATGTTTGGCACCGGGATAGCCCGCCATCCCTGTTGTGAAAAATCTGTCCAAATAAGTGCTGTCTTTTCTGAGCGGGACAATGCAATTGGTTGTCATCAGGATTGCGCCGTTGAAGTTTTCAAAGTCTTCCAGCTGATGCCACCATGAGCCGCCATAGTTGCCGGCAAAGTGTTTGTATTTCTTGAAAGCGGGATAATAATGAGCAGGAAGCATTTCACTATGTGTGTAAATATCCACTCCGCTATATTCGGTCTGTTTGAGCAATTCCTCAAAATCTTTGAGGTCATGTCCACTAACCAGAATACCGGGGTTATCTCGTACTCCCAGACTAACGTGAGTCGGTTCGGGATTACCATAAGTTTTGGTATTTGCCTCATCCAGCTTTGCCATGACTTTGACAGCATGCTCACCGGTTTTAAGTACCAGCGCGACAAGTTCGTCTGCAGTCTTGTTATCATCCAGCGTGGCAGCCAGACCTTCCATGACGAATTTATTGACATCATCATCATAATAACCGAGCATGGCAGCGTGTTCGCCGTAAGCAGCAATGCCTTTGATTCCGTAAATTATCGTTTCTCTCAAAGAGCGGACATCTTCATTTTCGGTGCTCAAAACTCCGACCTTTTCGCCAAAAGCTTGATATTCTTCAATTGCGATATGGAATATAACTGCTTCCGGAGGTGGCATAGGACATGATTTTCCGTGTTTGGCTACATAGAGCGAATCAAGCTCGCTGAAGCGTTCGTCGCGTTTGGCGATGGTTTCGGCTATTAAGGGATAATAGACATCTTCATTAAAATTGGCATTGGTGATAGTTCTAAACAAGCCCTGCATAACAAACAAACTGTCGTCAGCATAGTATTTTCCAAAAGCAAGTAACTTACTGTTGACCCAGGCAAGCCCTTTCAGGCTGTAAATCAACAAATCCATTAAATGGCACAGGGTATCTTTTTTCCCGCAGACGCCTTGTATTGTGCAACCCGAATTGCGGGCAGTTTCCTGACATTGGTAGCAAAACATGCTCATATTTATCTCCTTATTTATGAAGGTCTGGGTAATTTCATTACTAAAAGTCTGACTATTTCTTCAGACGGATTAGCAATTCCATGTGGAATATCTTTGGGACTTTCAATCATCGTTCCGGCAGGGCAAACTTTTCTCTCAGTGCCGATTTCGATAATCGGTTCACCTTCCAAAATATACATTGCGACATTAACCGGAGTGACATGCGTCGCCATAGTGCAGCCCGGTTCAATCGTTATATGGATAATCTGAGCTTCCGGAAGGTCATAAAGCTTTCTGCCTGCGATGCCGTTTTTGCTGTGAAAAGGTTCTTCATGTTGCCATTGTCTTGTAATCATAATCTTCTTCCTTGTTCTAAAAAGTATGTAGTTCCGCATTTATGCGGTTTTTTATACTGGCATTTGTAAGTTTGTAATGTATGTAGAAAAAACGCATAAATGCGGAACTACATACTGTCATAATGTTTCGCCTTGAAGGGAAACGATGGTCAGCTTCACCATGTAAGTCTTACCGGCTTTTTCTATGGCTTTTTGCACAATTTGCTCGGTGCCTCCGCAGCAGGGAACTTCCATTCTGACAATGCTCAAAGACTTAATCGTATGCCGTGTAAAAATCTCTGCCAGCTTATCAATGTAGCGGTCAATATCCTTGTCCAGCTTGGGGCAAAGCG
>Ga0247841_10014070_pt1 | contig 10084 bp, 9 predicted proteins | sample LaCruzMarch2015__2_FD_192410 | JGI IMG/M metagenome (GOLD analysis project Ga0247841, IMG submission 192410) | Freshwater microbial communities from meromictic Lake La Cruz, Castile-La Mancha, Spain - LaCruzMarch2015_18m | ecosystem: Environmental > Aquatic > Freshwater > Lake | place: Spain...
CAAAGCAGCAAGTATGTTTGAAAAAGCAAAAGAGATGAGATTGAAAAAATACAATCCCACCACAATAACAAGTTTTAAAATGCTGTATGAGGATATGTCAAAGAAAGGACCCAAATTGGCTATCATGCAGTATCCAACACGGAATGTTCAGGAGTTAAAAGATATGTTTAGCAATAAACAGCAGGAGGATATTATTTTTATAGAAAATAAAGACAATTTTGAAAAGGTTATTACTAAATTTAATTACTATGAATATTTTGTTGACAGGGCTGCAGGTGTTTTTGGCCATTGTACTTTGAAAGGAAACAGGCTAATAGCCGAAAATGTTGCAGGTGAGATAGATAAATATCTGTCTTATAATCAATAATATCGATTTTATACTCATATATTTACACTTATATAAATTCTCCAATTTGGAATTTTATCATTAAATTTATAAAAGTTACATTATATCCTATATGAAGGCCTTATTTGAAGGTCATATTGATATAATTGGGCTGTTTAAATGGGGGTATGATTGTGCTTGCATATTATATGAGCTTGATGTTTTTTGATAACTATTTATATTGTTTTGATAACCATTTATGCTGTTTGTTCATATAAAATATGGAGTGGCGGTATATAAAAATGAAGAGAAAAGAAAAAACCTATCCTTATCAGAGAATAGAAAAAGAAAAAATTAACAGGATGGCTTCCTGGATAAACATGGCGGAAGTAGGTCCTATACGGCTGCACTTGAATTTAACAGACAGGTGCAATCTTACGTGCAAGTTCTGCTGGCAGAGAACCAATGACAAAATACCGAAAGATAAAGAACTAAGTAAAGATAGGATTTTTGAACTTCTTGAAGAAGCCAAAAAAATTGGTGTCATGGAGGTTTTTATTTCCGGTGGCGGAGAGCCATTAATGAAAGAAGAAATATGGGAGATTATGTTAAAAATAAAAAAATTAGGCTTCTGGGCGGATATGACTACCAATGGCACTTTATTTGATAAAGAATTTATAGAAAAATTGGTAAAAGCAAAATGGAATCATATTAATTTCAGCTTGGATGGCGATGAAAAAACGCATGATTTTCTCAGGCAAAAAAAAGGCGTTTTCAGAAAAGCTGTTGAAAATATAAAATATTTTAACTATTGCAAAAAAAAATTCAAGTCTGATTTTCCTGAACTTAGCATTGCAATGGTTCTGAACAGAAAAAATTATGCGCTTTTGCCTTACATGTTTGAGCTTGCTTCAGGTTTAAATTGTTCGGATATACAGGTTAATGCAATCAAATCGTATACTAATCCCAAATTAAAGACAAGGGTATCTTATTTTTTTGATGATTTATTGGGAAGAAGCCTATATCTGAAAAAGAATGATTTTTCAAAATTAGAAAAAATTATAAAATTAATTAATTCAGGAAGAGATTCAAAATATAATTTAGACCTGAATTTAATTAAGTCTTTTGAGAACTATAATTTTGAAGACTATAAGGAAAGCCAAATACCCACCATGCTGAAGGAAAATAGGTTTAATTATAGCGATAAGAAATATGTTTGTTTTGAGCCTTTTCTTACCATAGTCGCTAATCCTGACGGCTCTTTTGGCTGTTGCTGTGAAAGGGCGGGGGAATATAAAAAAATGAATCTAAAAAACAATTCATTATCTGAAATATGGAAATCAGATTATTACAATAAAGTTCGGAAAAGTATTTCAGACGGAAGGCTCTCTCAGCATTGCGCGAAATGCGGGTTATGGCAGATTGACAATACAAATATAATAAAAAATCTTCTGAAGAAGAATAAAAGAATGCTGAACCTTTTAAAATGAATCAAAATGGACTTTGAGCAGGAAAAAATCCAAAGAGTATACTCTTGGCACAAAGGGAAAAAACAGGGCCCTTTCAAGATTGACATAGAATTACATAGAAGATGCAATCTAAGATGCCTTTCCTGTTCAAGAAGACAGGATAAAAAATATGATTATATCAATGAATTTTCCAAATCAATAGAGCTCCCGCTGGAAAAATGGCTTTCTGCTGTAAAAGATGCAGCCTTTTTGGGTGTTAGGGAATGGCATGTTGCAGGTGGCGGAGACCCGCCGCTTTTAAGGCAAATCACTTTTCCTGTCTTAAAAGAAATAAAAAAATTCAATATGTATGGCATATTAACAACAAACGGAACAAACTTGTCATATGCTGATTTGGAATTTCTTGTGAAGATTGGCTGGGACAGAATACATTTCAGCATTGATGGCGCAAATGCAAAAACACACGATTATTTGAGGCAAACCAAAGGCTGTTTTGACAAAACAATCAATGCAGTCAGGAATTTAAATAAAATAAAAAAGAAATATAAGACAAATAAACCGATGCTTAACATAAACTTTGTTCTTTCAAAGAAAAATTATACACAGCTTCCTGGGCTTGTAAAACTTGCGAGAAAATTAAATGTGGAGTATATTTTTGCGGAGCCTTTGATTATTTATTCAGAGCACGGAAGCAGATTAAAAATGGATGAAAAGGATTTGAAACTATTCGGGAAATACCTGCAGAATGCAATAAAACTTTCAAAAAAATACAAAATTGATTCAAATTTTACATCAATACAGAGCAACCTGGATTCTGATTTAATAAAATACAGCAGTTCAATGGACAAGGTGGTAAAGAAAGACATGAAATATTATGAAAACAAAAACGAGCCTTTTTTAGAACTGCCATGTTATGACCCCTGGTTTCATATGACTATAAAGGCAGACGGAAGGGTAATTTCCTGCGATGTTTCATCAGATAATGCTGAAAATATAAAAAACAAAAGCCTGAAAGAAATATGGTACGGCAGTTATTTCAATACTTTAAGGAGAAATATGCTTCAGAAGAAAATTCCCGAGTATTGCAGGCAATGCAATCCGAGCCATACAACACAGAGAAGATGGCTGAAGGACATGATTGTTAAAGGACATGATTTTAAAAAATATCAATAAATCCTGGTAAAAATAACAATAATAAAAATAGTGTAAAATGAATCTTAAAACTCAAAGATTGATAAAGTGGGCACAGGGAATGCCCCAGCCGCCTGTAACAATAGAATTAGTTCCGACTAACAGGTGCAATTTTAACTGTCCAAGCTGCTGGAGGCAGGATTGCACCAAAGAAGAACTTGAAAAGAAATTCAGCGAGGAACTTAGTGACGAAAGGCTTCTTAAACTGATTGATGAAGCAGCAGAACTTAAAGTAAGGGATATTGCTTTTGTCGGCGGCGGAGAGCCCTTGATGAGACCTATAACTTTTGACCTGATAAAAAAGATAAAAAAGTACGGCATGGAGGCAGATTTGGTTACCAACGGGAGCTTATTAACTGATGAAATGATGGAAATGTTTGTAAAAATAAAGCTTGACAGAATAAAGTTTAGTGTTGACGGTTCTTGTGCAGAACTGCAGGATAAGTTGCGGGGTATGAAATGCTATAATCAAATAATGGCAAGCATAAAAAAATTGAATGATTTAAAGAAAAAATACAAATCAGGCAAACCAAGATTAAGCTTTAATACTGTAATTTCCAGTAAGAATTACAAGGATTTGCCCAATATAGTATCTCTCGGTGCAAAAATAGGAATAAACGAAATTCTGCTTTTGCCTCTGACTGTTTTCTCAAAAGAAGGCGAAACTCTCAAAATGAATAGAAAACAGGCAGCTGAGTTTCAGGAAATAATAAAAAAATGCATTCCTGTTTTAAAAAAATACAATATAGAATCAAATATGGATAAGTTTATAATTGATTTAAGATATTTGCGGGATACAAACAGCATGGACAAAGTCATGATGGAAGATGCTGAAAAGTTAGAAATTAAGGAAAAAATCAGGAAAGGCGAAAAATTAATTTCAGAATATAAAAAAAACTCTGCTGAGAATTTCAGGAATTTGCCGTGCTATGAGCCGTGGACTCACATAACTATACTGTCCAATGGAAATATAGCTTCGTGCTTTAATAACTATGTGTGGGAAACAGGTGTTACAATCAGGAACCACACTTTAAAGGAGCTCTGGTATGGGGAATATTTTGAAAAATTCAGGAAAGAGATATTGTCAAGGAAATTGTCAAAAGCCTGCTCCACGTGCTGTATTTGGAGATTGTTTGAAGTTCAGGATATAAGAAAAGAGATAGCAGGACAAATTTAATATAGAACAAATTTAAATTAGAAGGAATCCAAATTAAATCAGAAGAAATCTAAAATGGAAGAAATAATAAAACAAATGTTGTTGTGGAAAAAAGGAGAGAAAGCGGGCCCCATCAGCATACATCTTGACCTTTCGAACAGATGCAACCTGAGATGCAAATTCTGCTGGCAAAGATCCCATGAAAGAATTGGCTTAGTTGATACCAAGAATGAGATTTCTGAAGAAAGATTGCTAAAGCTGGTAAAGGAAGCGCACGATTTAGGAGTTAAAGACTGGTTATTGTCCGGCGGAGGAGAACCGATGCTCCGTACAGAAACATGCATTAAAGTAATGAAAGAAATAAAAAAATATGGAATGTTCGGAGATATAATAACCAATGGCTGCTTTTTAAATGAAGAAAATATAAAAGAGCTTGTTCATATTGGCTGGGACAGAATCAGATTCAGCATAAATGGTTCTGATAAAGAAATTCACGACTCTATTGTTTCAAAAGACGGCACATTTACTGAAGTTATAAAAAACATAGAACTGATTAACAAATACAAAAGAGAATATAGAAAGCAGAAACCCGAGATAGGATTTAATACAGTAATCAACAGCCTGAATTACAGGGATTTTCCCAATATAGTTGTTTTGTTGAAAAGATTAAACGGCTGCCTGCTGAATGTTCAGAACGTTATACTTTATTCAGATGATGAAAAAATTTATGCTCTGAACAAAGAGCAGATTAAAGACGCTTATATATATCTGAAGAAGGCGCTGGACCTTGCAAATAACTATAAAATTCATACAAATCTCGGTTCATATATCAATCAGGAAATTCTTGACAAATCAAATAAAGTTTCAAAAATGGACAAAATAATAATGGATAAATCTCAAAGCCAGGACCCTTTCATAAATATACCCTGTTATGAACCCTGGTACCTTATGACAATAAGAGCGAATGGAATCATAGGTTCATGCAGATTGTTTGGCGATTCCGGCGCTGAATTGGCAGATAAGACGCTGAAAGAAATATGGCACGGCAGTTATTTTGATAATGCAAGAAAAAAATTGCTGACAGGAAAACTGGCTGATTACTGCAAGAAATGCGGAGCCAATGAAATATTTGAAAATGTTAAAATAAGGGAAGGACTGAAAAATGCCTGATAAATTACAGTTAGATGCCATAGAAAGAATAAAGTCCTGGCAGCTAGGCAGACCGCTCGGTCCCCTTAGACTGCAGATTAATCCTACGGATAAATGCAACTTAAAGTGCAGATTCTGCTGGCTAAGAGATTCTACGCAGGTTGATTATAAAAATCAGCTTACAGAAAAAAGATACATTGAACTGATTAAAGAAGCAAACGAATTGGGTGTTAAATACATAGAAATAACAGGCGGCGGAGAGCCTTTTATGAGAAAAGCTCTTGTTCTTGACCTGATAAAAAAAATAAAAAGATATAAAATACACGGTTCTTTGATAACCAACGGAACTTTATTTAATGATTTGGATGTTAAATCAATAGTTATGGGCGGGTGGGATAATATTATCTTTAGCCTGGATTCTCCAAAAAAAGAAACTCAGGATTATCTAAGAGGCAAAAGCTATGACAAAATACTTGAAACAATAAAGCGTTTTAATTACTGGAAAAAAAAATTAAAAAAAGAAAATCCAAAGCTATGCATTCATTTTGTTGTTACGAATATGAATTATAAGCAGCTTCCTGAATTGGTGAATTTGGCCAATGATTTGAATATTAAAAACGTGTTTATAGAGCCCCTGGTTGTGGTTGCTAAAAATAATTCTGGCTTTGATTTGAAGATGAATGAAAGGCAAATAAAGGAATTCAGAAAATATGTCGCAATGGCCTACAAACTATGTTCCGGGTACGGAATCGAGAATAATTTTGAAAATTATAAAGATGTAAACATAATTAATTTTACAAACAGGATGAGGGACTTTTTATTTTTAAAATCAAATAAAAAATCAAAAATATGTTTTGAACCATGGTATAATGTCATAGTAAGGCCCAACGGAAGGGTTGGTCCTTGCTGTATGTTTGAGTATACTGATGAGTATATTCATAATAAGAAATTAAAAGAAATATGGTTTGGAAAATATTTTGAGGGCATGAGAAAGCAATTATCACAAAATCAGCTTCCGGACTACTGCAAGAAATGCAATCCCAGCAAAGTTATAGAGAATATATTTCTGCAAAAGAAAATGAACTAAATAAAAAGAAAATGAACTAAATATTAACTGAATAAACTAAAGGTGCTCAAATAAAGATGCTCAAAAACAGGAAATCAAAAAACTTTGAAATAAAGACCTTGTTGCTTGTATTTATAGTGTCCTGTCTCTTTTTATCTTTCTTTTATTTTCTCGATAATTATTATTTTCCTTATAGGCAGAAGAGTGTTTCCGAAGCAAATAAGCTGTTCTTTTGTAATTATGATGATTTATCCAGCAATGCTTCAATATATGTTGTGGATGATTTTAATTCAATTGATGAGCTTAGGGTTTCATCGTTTAATTCTGGGCAGGCTTATGCCAATATTTCTCAGGACAGTGATTTTTTCTGCAATAATAATATCAGCTTAAAAATTGATTTTTTCCTGCCATCTCCTTTTGAAAACAGCTCTGACAGAATATCGCTGACAAAGGAGTATTCTGATTTATATCCTGACTGGAGCAATTATACTTACTTAAATATAAATCTTTATTCTGACGGAAACGGAGGGCATATACTTTTTTATTTAGTTGATAAAGACCATGAGTCATGGCAATATGGCGATTCATCTTTACTGTCTTCTTCAGGATGGTATTCTGTTAAAATACCTTTGGACTCATTTTATCTTGCTAAAAACGCGCCTATTTCAGGGAATAAAAGAAAAGATTTTAATGTGATTTATTCTTATGCTGTTTCGATATTTGAAAGCCCAACTTACAACCATGACAAATTAAGAACCATATATATAGAAAATATATATCTGTCTAAAGATTAAAATGCAAAAATTCCTGCCAATGATTATTGATTTAAATCCAACAGATTACTGTAATTTATCGTGTAAAAGCTGCTGGAAAAGAAATGAAACTTTTTCAAAACTGGATTCAAGACAATATCAGCTTTCTGATGAGAAACTTCTCTCTCTGACAGATGAAGCAATCAATCTGGGCATCAGGGAATTTGAAATAACCGGCGGAGGAGAGCCTTTACTGAGGCCAGTTACTTTTGATTTGATGAGACTAATTAAGAAAAGCAGAAAATTTGGAAGCATAACAACAAATGGAACTTTATTTAATGAAAAGTTGATAAAAGAGCTTGTTCATATTGGATGGGACAGGATAATTTTCAGTATTGATGGTCCTGATAAAAAAACAAACGATTATTTGAGAGGAAAATCATTTGATAAAATAATCAATAATATCAGGTTATTTAATAAATATAAGAGAAAGTACAAATCCAAAAAACCGGTTTTGTTTTTTAATGCGGTTATTGGCAATAAAAATTATGATAAATTGGATAAATTTATTTACTTGGCTAAAAATTTAAAAATTGATTTTATAAAATTTGAAACTTTGACAGTGCACTCTGGTTTGGGCAGGAATTTGCAATTAAATGACGGGCAGAAAAAACAGCTTGTGAAAAATTCAAAAAAGGCATTTGCATTATCAAAAAAGCTTGGGATTAATACAAATCTGGATTCTTTTATTGATGCTGAAAATATAAATCAGCCCAATAAGATGGATCGGCTTATTAAGAAGAAGAAGATACTTTGCCGGGAGCCTTTTTATCATGTGGTTGTTAAAACAGACGGTTCTGCAGGACCTTGCTGCCTGTTTTACGGCAGGGCGCCAAATGTTAAAAACTATTCATTGGAAAAAATCTGGAATGGAAGATATTTTAAAAATATAAGAAGCAGAATTAAGTCCGGCAAACTAATGGACTACTGTAAAATATGTAATGTCGGGCAGGTTAGCCAAAATGCAAAAAGAAATTAAAAACTTGCTTTTATGGAATCAGGGTAAAAAACCAGAGCCAATAGAAATAGAGCTGGCTCCAACATTGGATTGCAACCTTAATTGCCTTTTCTGCTGGAGACAGGGTACAAAGTATAAAAAATCAGATGAATTATCTTTGGCTGATTATAAAAAAATAATTGACCAGGCCAGCAACCTGGGTGTGAAAAGCATCAAGATTATTGGCGGCGGAGAAGCCTTATTCAGAAAAGATATAATTGATTTAATGCTTTACATAAAGAAAAAAAGCTTATTCGGTTATATTTGCACAAACGGCAACTTGTTTAATAAAGATTCAATTGAGGGGCTTGTAAAATCAAACTGGGACCACATAAAAATAAGCTTTCATAGCCCTAATGCAAAAACCAATGATTTTCTTGTTGGCAGAAAAGGAGCGTTTAACAAAGTTATAGAAAATATAAAGCTGATAAACCATTTTAAAAATAAATATGGAAGAAAAGTGCCTTTTATAGAGATTGGATATGTTCTTGTTAACAAAAATCATACAAGTATACTGGAAATGCTCAAACTTTGCAGAGATTTAAAAGTCAATGCTTTTTTTGTTGAACCGATTACTGTTTATTCAAAAAAAGGCGAAAAATTAAGGTTAAGCAAAAAACAATCAAAAGAATTCGGGGAAATAGCAAAAAAAGGTCTGGATTTTGCTAAAAAATACCACATTCAGACAAATCTTGATACTTTCCTTTCGGAAGATTTGGTAGAAAAAACAGGCAAAATTGACATATCCGTATTGAAAGCCAATCAGGAAGGATTCTTAGGCGTTCCATGTTATGAACCATGGTTAAGAATCGGCATAAGAGTTAACGGGGAAGTATGCCCGTGCGGTTTTTTTGATACAAAGACTACTGAAAACATAAAGGAAAATTCCCTGCAGGAAATATGGTATGGTCCTTATTTTAATACTTTGAGGAAAAACATGCTGTCCGGCAATCTTCCGGAACATTGCAGGAAATGCTGCACTACCCTGGTAATGAATAATATAAATTTAAGAAAGGAATTGGGAAAATATATTAAAAAATAGAAAAAAAGGAATGTTGAAAATAATAAACTTAAAAAAATAATAAAATGAATAGGAAAAAGATAAACCTTATTGTTACGGACAATCAGATTGTATATCCTCCGGAAAGCGGCGCTCCAAGGAGAATTTTTAATCTTTTCTCTAATCTGCCCAAAGATTATAATGTTAATTATATTGGAGTTACCGGTTTTCCGTATCTGGATAAATCAGACAAGAAAATTAAAAAAAATTTTACAGAGCATACAATCTCCCTGTCGAAGCCATTTATTTTAGTCAATAATTTTTTTCACAATCTTGTCAAGAGCGTGCCTACTTTTGATATAATCTGCTATTATTTTATGTTTTTGAATCCAAGATACAGAAGAAAAATCGCTGAATATTCGGGCAAGGCAGATATCCTGGTTGCAACACATCCCTGGATGTTTTCCTCTCTGAAAAAAATCAGAAAAAACAGGATTTTAATTTATGATGCCCATAACTGCGAATATCTGCTTTACAAAGAATACTTTAAGGATACGTTGCTTAATGATATTTTCTGCAAACTTATTTTCAGGATTGGAAAAATGCATGCCGGAAAAGCGATTTGATTTTTGCCTGCTGCGAGAATGACAAAAATTCATTTTCTAAAGTATATAATATTGACAAAGAAAAAATTCATGTGATACCGAATACTATTGATACTGGTTTTTTAAAGTATCCGACAAAGGAACAAAAAACAAAAGCAAAGGAAGAACTTAACCTGGAAGGAAACAAAAACATCCTCTTTGTAGGCACAAGATACCTTCCGAATATCGAGGCTCTGGATTTCATAATGAAGAATCTTGTTTTTGATAAAACCTTAAAAAATCTAAAATTTCTTGTTGTCGGCAATATAGATGAA
>Ga0247841_10014074_pt1 | contig 10082 bp, 10 predicted proteins | sample LaCruzMarch2015__2_FD_192410 | JGI IMG/M metagenome (GOLD analysis project Ga0247841, IMG submission 192410) | Freshwater microbial communities from meromictic Lake La Cruz, Castile-La Mancha, Spain - LaCruzMarch2015_18m | ecosystem: Environmental > Aquatic > Freshwater > Lake | place: Spain...
CGTATCCAAGGAAGAGTGCCGGAGGGTGGATAATCATCCAGATATTTTCCAGCAAAGGGTTTAGTCCATTGCCATCAGCCATTAATGAAACGTAATTCGGATTTTTAAAAAAATCTTCAGCTGCGTTTTGAGGAAGATTCCTCAGTAATTCGAAAGGGCTTCCCCCAATACTGAAACTGCCCAAATCGAACCCCAGCACCATGGACAAAATGAAAAACTGGCCCGTGGAAAAAATTGGCAATACCCATAATTTCCATTCTTTTGAGGTTTTCAGGAGCAGAAGACCGATAAGCCCCTGAAAGAAAGCCCATATCAAATATGAGCCTTCCTGTCCAGCCCAGAAGCAGGATAACATATATTTCGCAAGCATATCTGCCGATGAATATCGATAAACGTACGAGTACTCAAAGCAATGGTTCACGATAAGGTAATACAGAGCCCATACTGCCCCAAGCAAGGCGACGAAATGAAGCGAAAAAAAGATTCCTGCGAGTTTTGGAAAAGATGTTTTTTGTCCTTTACCCAGGGAGAGGATGAATAAAACCACTGAAAAAATGAGCGTTACCAAACTGAGCCAGATGAAAATCCTGCCCAAAGTACCGGCCATCAAGTGTTCACCAATGTATTGAATATTCATAAATGTACCTGTATGTTTTTGCACAAAAGTAAACTTTCTAATCAATTTCGGTACAGATTAGTTTTGAGAAACCTGTAGAAATTTATTCAAAGCGATGATTATCAGCGCAATGAAAATATTATTTTCAACTTTAATCCTATTTTCATCTCACGTGAGTCAGTACAGATTTAATTTATTATTAATATTGCGATTTAGATACTAAATAAAAATGGAATTATCACCGATTTTGATAGTGGAAGTTACGTCTCCCAAATTGCTTCATACTTTTATCCATCTGCCGGCTTCCCTTCACCGAAATCAACAGAATTGGATGCCGACCATTTATGCCGATGACCGGAATTTTTTCAACCCCCGAAAAAATCACCAGTTCGATTCGTGCGAAACAATTATGTTACTTGCCTTTCAGGGCAGAAAACCGGTTGGCAGGATCATGGGTATCATCCATAATAAGTACAATGAGATTAGAAAAGAAAACAATGCCCGTTTCGGATATTTTGATGCAGTTGACGATCAGGAAGTAGCACATACCGTTCTAAGTTTTTTTACAAACTGGGCATTACAAAAAGGAAAATCCCTGATAGTAGGTCCCTATGGCTTTTCTGATAAGGACATTCAGGGGTTGCTTATCGAAGGATTCGAACATTTACCTCTGCTCGATTCAGCATGTAACCCTCCATACATCGTCAAACTTATTGAAAACGAAGGCTTTATAAAAGAGGTAGATTGTATGACATTTAAGTTTCCGGTCAAACTCGCGATACCCGAATTGTATTTCCGCATCCAGCAGCGCTCAACCTTAAACAATGATGCAAAACTGGTCGAATTTACCACACGCCGCCAACTTAAACCTTATATTATCCCGGTTCTTCAGTTAGTGAACCAAACCTATGACAAACTTTATGGTTTTGTCCCGATGACCGATACTGAAATTCAGGAACTTGCTTCCAGGTATCTCCCCATAATTGATCCTCGTTTTGTAAAAATAATTGAAAAGGAAGGCGAAGTACTCGCTTTCATTATAGCTATACCTAACCTTACAAAAGGAATTCAGCAATCCAAAGGATACCTTTTTCCTTTTGGGATTTTCCAGATACTTATTGCTTCAAGGAGAACCAAACAACTTGATCTTATGCTTGGGGCTGTCCGTCGTGATTATCAGGGAACAGGCCTTGAGATTGTGATGGGTATTGGCCTGATAGAATCTGCTCGTAAAGCAGGTTTCGAAAACATCGAAGCCCACCTGATACTCGAAAACAATTATAAAATGCTTGCCGAGATGCAACGACTCGCTATTCCAGTTCACAAAAGATTCAGGGTGTATCGGAAGGAGATTCAAAATTAGTCAAGTCACAATTTGGCCAGTATGCAACTTTAGGCAGTTCCCTGATCTATTCCACCTTCCAACTCATTCCTTCCGGCTTGAAAATCCTTTTTCAAAAATTATGCGTTGCAATGTTGATCAAACAGATTAAATATATACCTTTGCGCCCCTGAAAATTCATTAATCTTTAATCAAACCGAAAGGAAGTTTATACATTATGATCATTGTTCCTGTAAAAGAAGGCGAAAGCATAGATCGCTCGTTGAAGAAATTGAAACGCAAATTTGAAAAAACCGGTATCGTGAAAGAACTGCGCAACCGCCAGAAATTCACCAAGCCATCCATTGTCCGTCGCGAAGAAATCCGGCACGCCATTTACATTCAACAGCTTCAACAGCAACAGGAAATGTAATTTTTACGAATTTTTTTTTGTTCAACAGGAAGTATTACTTGCAATAGTACTAATATTGTTGTACTTTTAACGCTGTTAAAGTGCCTCAATTAAAAGCAAGGATTTCTTCCTGTATTGATATTGGATGCGAAACGAACAATTCATTGACTATATTACATTTGAAAAGCGGTATTCATCGCATACACTGCTGGCGTACAATACCGACTTGAACGAATTTAAGGATTATCTGAAATTTCAATATACTATTGATGACCTCGCCCAAGCCGGTCATGAGCAAATTAGATCGTGGCTTATGATGCTTTATGAACAAAAAATATCGGCCCGGTCAATCAACCGAAAAATTTCCAGCCTCAAATCATTTTATCGTTATTGTCTCAGGCAAGGTTCAATCACGGTTAATCCGATGATCAAGGTTGTTGCGCCAAAATCCCCAAAGCTGCTTCCCATATTTTTGACGAAAGACAATTTGGATGATTTGATTAACAAAATTGATTTCGGATCAGGGTACAAGGCTTCCCGCGACAAATTGATGCTGATGCTTTTTTATGCCACAGGGATGCGTTGTTCAGAACTTACCCAACTCGGCATCCCTGATATTGACTTCAGCAATTTGACAATAAAAGTTCTCGGCAAACGCAACAAGGAAAGGATTATTCCTTTCGGGCCGTCCCTGAATAACGTTTTAAACGACTACCTGGTAATAAGGATTGCTTTTTTGTCAGAACAGAATATTCTGACAAATATGCAAAAGCCAGCGCTTTTTCTAACATCCAAGGGATTGCCTTGCTATTCTAAACTCACCTATAACATTGTGCATAAGTACCTTTCACTGGTGGCTTCCAATCATAAACTCAGCCCGCATGTGTTAAGGCACACTTTTGCCACCCATATGCTCGACGACGGAGCTCACCTGAACGCAATAAAAGAAATACTTGGCCATTCGAGCCTGGCTGCCACACAGGTATATACCCACAATACTATTACAAAACTTAAATCTATCTATAAACAAGCCCATCCAAGGGCATAAAAAAAGGAGGACGTATGAAAGTTAACATCAATTCGGTACATTTTAAGACTGATAAAAAATTGGACTCATTCATTACAGAAAGAGTCGAAAAATTGTCAGACCTCTATGATGGAATAATCGGAAGTGAAGTAACATTGAAGGTGAACAATTCTGATGAACCGGACAATAAAATAGCCGAAATCAGGCTAATGGTTCCAGGTTACGATCTTTTTGCCAAAAAACAGAGCAAATCATTCGAGGAAGCTACTGATAATGCTGTTGATGCGCTGCGCAAGCAACTGCATAAGCATAAAGAGAAACAAAGGGGGGAATAATTATTTTAAAATATTTTTATCACTTGTTTGGTAATTCAAATAATGTGAGTACATTTGCAGTCCTTTTTAAAAGGACTGTTTTTGTATAGTTAGGTGCTTATATAAAGTATTGATTGTTAGCGATGTCGGGGATGATTTTATACTAAAAACCGCGCATGACGTTTATTTACAAAAGACAAAAGCCGATGTAGCTCAGTTGGTAGAGCAGCTGATTTGTAATCAGCTGGTCGGGGGTTCGAGTCCCTCTATCGGCTCTCGTTCATCGAAATATTAAAAATCAGGGGGGATACCAGAGCGGTCAAATGGGGCAGACTGTAAATCTGTTGGCTAAGCCTTCGGAGGTTCGAATCCTCCTCCCCCCACATTTTAATTTGATAATGCGATAATGTGTTAATGTGAAATTGATGGTTGAAGATAATTGTCACATCGGCAAATTTACAAATTAGCACATTAAATTCGCGGAAGTAGCTCATTTGGTAGAGCGATAGCCTTCCAAGCTATAGGTGGCGGGTTCGAGCCCCGTCTTCCGCTCGTTAAAAAGCCTTTGTAGCTCAGGGGTAGAGCACTTCCTTGGTAAGGAAGGGGTCGCGAGTTCAATTCTCGCCGAAGGCTCAGATTTTTTGAAGTAAAAACAATACAAAATTAAACAATAAACATTAATTAAAATGGCTAAAGCAAAATTCGAACGTACAAAGCCTCACGTTAACGTAGGTACCATTGGACATATTGACCATGGTAAGACTACCCTTACAGCAGCTATTACCTTGGTATTGGCCGAAAAAGGTTTGTCGGAATTCCGTTCATTCGACTCAATTGACAACGCTCCTGAAGAAAAGGAACGTGGTATTACCATTAATACAGCTCACGTTGAATACCAGACTGCCAACCGCCACTATGCACATGTTGACTGCCCTGGACATGCTGACTATATTAAGAACATGGTAACTGGCGCTGCCCAGATGGACGGTGCGATTATTGTTGTTGCCGCTACCGACGGCCCCATGCCCCAAACACGCGAGCACATCCTTTTGGCCCGTCAGGTGGGTGTTCCCCGTCTTGTTGTTTTCATGAACAAAGTTGACCTTGTGGATGATGAAGAACTACTCGACCTTGTTGAAATGGAAATCCGAGAGCTTCTTACTTTCTATAAATTCGACGGAGACAATGCTCCCGTTATTCGTGGTTCGGCTCTTGGTGGCTTGAACAAAGAACCAAAATGGGTTGAAAAAATCATGGAACTTATGGATGCAGTAGATGCATATATTCCATTGCCTGTCCGTGCCAAAGATAAGGATTTCCTGATGCCAATCGAAGATGTATTCTCGATTACCGGGCGTGGCACAGTTGCTACAGGACGTATTGAATCGGGTGTCATCCATGTTGGCGATCCTGTTGATATTATTGGTATGGGTGCTGAAAAATTGAAATCGGTATGTACCGGTGTAGAAATGTTCCGCAAACTTCTTGATCAAGGTGAGGCTGGAGACAATGCAGGTCTGTTACTCCGTGGTATTGATAAAGATCAGATCCGTCGTGGTATGGTTATCGCAAAACCTAATTCTGTTCATCCGCACAAAGATTTCAAAGCTGAGGTATATATCCTGAAGAAAGAAGAAGGCGGCCGCCATACTCCATTCCAGAATAAATACCGTCCCCAGTTCTATTTCAGGACCACCGATGTTACGGGTGAAATCACTTGCCCTGAAGGCGTTGAAATGGTTATGCCGGGCGACAACCTTACGATTACTGTACACCTGATATCCGAAATCGCAATGAACCTCAACCTCAGGTTTGCAATTCGTGAAGGTGGGCGTACAGTCGGCGCAGGTCAGGTAACTGAAATTCTTGATTGATAACATAATTTGATAAGGTGCATGAAAAATGGCACTTTCTCTTCCATTTTAATTAATATATAATTGTCATAGCCTGTTGCATACAAATTGTACAGGCTATGACTCTACGGGTGTAGCTCAATTGGTAGAGTGGCGGTCTCCAAAACCGTAGGCTGTGGGTTCGACCCCTACCACCCGTGCAAAATATCAGACTATATGGCAAAGAATAGATTTGTAGAGTACATTACAGAAAGTTACGATGAACTCATGCACAAAGTTTCATGGCCAACATGGAGTGAGTTGCAGAATAGTGCAGTAGTGGTATCAGTTGCTTCCCTGATCATCGCTCTTGTGGTATTCATAATGGATAAATCGTTTGAGGTAATCCTCAAACAGTTTTACACATTATTTTAACAGCAATTTGCCCCTTAGTCTTTTATTAAGTGGTAACCATTCTTAAATTCACCATCCGGCATGGGCGAACAAGTGAAAAAGTGGTATGTGGTGAGAGCCATCAGCGGGAATGAGAAAAAGGTGAAAAGCTACCTTGAAAGTGAAATTAGCCGCCTAAATTTACAGGATTCTATTTTCCAGGTTCTCATACCTACTGAAAAAGTATACACGGTGCGTAACGGTAAAAAAGTCAGCAAGGAACGTAACTACCTGCCTGGCTATGTACTGATAGAAGCCGTGTTGAAAGGCGAAGTGCCGCATATCATCCGCAACATCCCAGGCGTATTAGGCTTCCTTGGCTCGAAGGATGAACCTGTACCGCTGAGGCCATCGGAGGTGAATCGTATATTAGGCAAGGTGGACGAGCTTTCAGCTCAAAGTGCCGAGTTTAGTGTGCCCTTCATAGTGGGTGAGTCGGTTAAGGTTATTGAAGGCCCATTCAACAGTTTTAGCGGGATTATTGAAGAAATTAATGAAGAAAAGAAAAAACTGAAAGTAATGGTGAAAATCTTTGGCCGTAAAACACCGCTTGAGCTATCGTTCACCCAGGTTGAAAAAGAATCATGACAGGTTACCAAATTCTGCAAATACAAATCCTTTAAGAACACTGAAAATGGCAAAAGAAATTGCTGCATTAATTAAACTGCAAATTAAAGGAGGTGCTGCCAATCCTTCGCCCCCTGTAGGCCCTGCCTTAGGTTCGAAGGGTGTGAACATTATGGAGTTCTGCAAACAGTTCAATGCACGTACCCAGGATAGGGCCGGAAAGGTAACTCCTGTAGTAATAACTGTTTACAAGGACAAATCGTTCGATTTCATCATTAAAACATCTCCTGTTGCCGTTCAACTTCTCGAAGTGACCAAACAGAAAAGCGGATCGGCTGAACCCAACCGTAAAAAAATTGCCTCAGTAACATGGGACCAGGTGAAAGAAATTGCCGAAAGCAAGATGGATGACCTGAACTGTTTTACTGTCGAATCGGCAATGCGAATGGTTGCCGGCTCCGCCCGAAGTATGGGCATTACCGTACAGGGAGAATTCCCTGCTTAAATGTAAAGGCGGTCTGCAAAGATCAAACTTTCATGAATTTAAAATGTGTTATTACCATTAACCTTACGTGAAATGGCTAAACTGACAAAAAACCAAAAACTGGCTTTAGCTAAATACGACAAGGACGCTGCTTATTCGCTTGCCGAGGCTGCACGTATTGTCAAGGATATTACTACTTCAAAATTCGACGCATCTGTTGATATTGATGTCCGCCTTGGCGTTGACCCCCGGAAAGCCAACCAGATGGTGAGAGGAATCGTGACCTTACCACATGGAACCGGAAAAAAAATTCGTGTGCTTGTGCTTTGCTCTCCCGACAAGGAAGAAGAAGCAATAGCTGCCGGAGCCGACTTTGTAGGTCTTGACGAGTATATCGCTAAGATAAAAGAAGGCTGGACTGATGTTGACACAATTATTACCATGCCGAGTATCATGCCCAAAGTAGGTGCCCTTGGTCGAATCCTTGGCCCTCGCGGACTGATGCCGAATCCAAAGACAGGTACTGTTACCATGGATGTTGGAAAAGCCGTTCAGGAAGTAAAAGCCGGGAAAATTGACTTCAAAGTTGATAAAACCGGTATCGTCCATGCCTCGGTTGGCAAAGTATCATTTGACCAGGATAAACTTATTGACAATGCTAAAGAACTTTTAGCTACCATCATCAAGTTGAAACCAGCGGCTGCAAAAGGTACGTATGTAAAGAGTGTCTTCATGTCGAGCACAATGAGTACCGGAATCCGTATTGATGAGAAAACCCTCAAAGCTTAAATCCGGTAAGAATAAGTACTTGATCCTTTAAGAACAAAAACCGCTATGAGAAAAGAAGACAAAAGTCAACTTATCCAAACTCTTACCCAGGAGCTGCTAAACGCAAAGCATCTGTATATCACCGATATTTCAGATATGAACGTAGCCAATACGAACAAGCTGCGCCGTTTGTGCTTCAAAAGGGAAGTTAAGTTGGTCGTAGTTAAAAACACCTTGCTTCAGAAAGCAATGGTACAGTCCGGTAAGGACTTTGGGACTCTGTATGATGTTCTGAAAGGTCATACCTCAATTATGATCTCCGAACAGGGTAATGTTCCTGCCAAGCTGATCAAAGAATTCAGGAAAACATCTGAAAAACCTCTTTTAAAAGGCGCCTTTGTGGAAGAAATGACTTTCCTTGGCGAAAAAGAACTCGACACGCTCATCGCAATCAAGACCAAAAATGAACTTATTGCCGATGTTGTATTGATGCTCAATTCGCCGATACGCAATGTTATTTCAGCTCTTCAGTCAGGCGGACAGAAAATTTCGGGTGTGCTCAAAACCTTATCCGAACGACCTGCATAAACAATTCAGGCCAACATACAGGAAAACAAAAGAACAAATCAAATTATTGTAAAACACTTAAAACAACAAATAAAATGGCAGACTTGAAAGCTTTCGCTGAACAGTTAGTTAATCTGACAGTAAAAGAAGTAAATGAACTTGCTCAGATTCTGAAGGCAGAATACGGTATCGAACCCGCAGCCGCAGCTCCGGTAATGATGGCAGCTGCAGCCGGCGATGCTCCAGTAGCAGAAGAACAAACTTCATTCGATGTTATCCTTAAACATCCGGGTGGAGCCAAACTGGCTGTTGTAAAACTAGTCAAAGAATTGACCAGCCTTGGATTGAAAGAAGCAAAAGACCTGGTTGACGCTTCCCCAAAAGCAATTAAAGAAGGTGTGACGAAGGACGAAGCAAACGCCCTGAAACAACAACTCGAAGAAGCCGGTGCAGAAGTTGAGATTAAGTAAATATTGCTATTTCGACTACAATTACCAAACAGACTTCTTATTTATGCCCTTAGCGTGAATAAGTAGTCTGTTTCCTTCCCGATTCGCATATCGGGATTAATTGTTTAAAAATACATTGTTTATTTAATTCTTAAATTTCATGGCTTTGGCTACACAAAAAACTGAAAGGATTAACTTCGGGATATCTAAAATTCAGGCCGCATACCCTGATTTCCTCGAAGTACAGATCAAGTCGTTCCAGGACTTTTTCCAACTGGAGACAAATCCTGACAATCGTGTAAATGAAGGGCTGTTCAAGGTTTTTGCCGAGAATTTCCCGATTACTGATGCCAGGAATAATTTTGTTCTGGAATTTCTTGATTATTTCATCGATCCTCCCCGGTATTCAATAGAGGAGTGTATCGAAAGAGGCTTAACTTACAGTGTGCCCCTTAAAGCAAAATTGAAACTTTTTTGTACCGACCCCGAACACGAGGATTTCGAAACCATTATCCAGGACGTGTATTTGGGAATGATCCCTTACATGACCCCTAAAGGCACTTTCGTGGTGAATGGTGCCGAACGCGTTGTGGTTTCGCAGTTGCATCGTTCACCGGGTGTGTTTTTCGGCACAAGTTTCCATACCAACGGGCAACAGTTGTATTCTGCCCGTATTATCCCTTTTAAAGGATCATGGATGGAGTTCACCACGGACATCAACCATGTGATGTATGCTTACATCGACCGTAAGAAGAAATTACCTGTAACTACCCTGCTCAGGGCTATCGGATTCGAAAGCGATAAAGATATCCTCGAAATATTTAACCTGGCAGAAGAAATAAAAGTCAGCAAAGCAGGGCTCAAAAAATATGTCGGCCGAAAACTCGCCGCCAGGGTGTTGAAAACCTGGATAGAAGATTTCGGAGATGAAGATACCGGTGAAGTCGTATCCATTGAGCGTACCGATGTAATAATTGACCGTGAAACCGTTCTCGATAACCATCATATTGATATGATCGTCGAATCAGGTGCCAAGTCAATACTTTTACACCGTGATGATATCAACACACAGGATTACGCCATTATCTTCAATACATTACAGAAAGATACAGCCAACAGTTCAAAAGAGGCTGTTGAATATATTTACCGGCAGTTGCGCAATGCAGAACCTCCGGACGAGGAAACTGCACGCGGGATTATCGAAAAGTTATTCTTCTCCGACAAGCGTTACGACCTGGGGGATGTGGGCCGGTACAGGATCAATAAAAAATT
>Ga0247841_10014075_pt1 | contig 10082 bp, 6 predicted proteins | sample LaCruzMarch2015__2_FD_192410 | JGI IMG/M metagenome (GOLD analysis project Ga0247841, IMG submission 192410) | Freshwater microbial communities from meromictic Lake La Cruz, Castile-La Mancha, Spain - LaCruzMarch2015_18m | ecosystem: Environmental > Aquatic > Freshwater > Lake | place: Spain...
GCAAAAATAATGGTTTTATCATTTCAGCAAGCAGATTTCTTTGCCCACCCAAAAAGATTTGTTCTGTTTTGCTGACAAAATGCTTACACCCATGTTTTTTCTCAGCCCATACAAAATGAACGGTGAATATTTTACTTTTGAAGCCAAATACCCAACTCTATGAAAAGCATCCTCATCAGTTGCTCGATTATTGTATCCTGCTTTTTTTCAGTACTTTACACCGAGGCACAGAACGGCACCAAAAAATTCGAGTTCGACGATTTTTTTAAAAATTATACCTTTAGTTCGATGGGGGCGCGTGGCCTGCGCTCGATGAAGGATGGCGAAAACTATGTAGCTTCCGAAGGCCGGGGCACAAAACTGGCGGTTCACAGCTACGAAACAGGAGAAACCGTGAAAACACTGCTTGATTTGAAAGCTATTAATCATGAAAAATTAGCAAGTTTCAGCGATTTTACCCTGAGCCAGGATGAAAACAAAGTTTTGTTGATGACTGACCGCGAGGCCATCTACCGCCGGTCGTTTACTGCTAATTATTTTGTTTACGACTTTGTAAAACAGGTACTTACGCCCGTTTCCGATAACGGTAAGCAGCAGTTGGCCACTTTTTCGCCCGATGGCGGTAAAGTAGCTTTCGTGAGGCAGAACAACCTGTATTATGTAGATTTGGTCAGCGGGATGGAAACACAGATCACTACCGATGGTAAGTTTAATTTCGTGATCAACGGGGCACCCGACTGGGTATATGAGGAGGAATTTGAGTTCAATAAGGCTTTTGAATGGTCGCCCGACGGCAAATACATAGCCTGGATGCGTTTCGATGAAAGCAAAGTGCCTGAGTTCAGCATGACCATGTTCCAGGGAACAGAGCCTTCCTTAGACGAGCATAGATTATACCCGGGCGTTTCCACTTTCAAATATCCTAAAGCCGGCGAACCGAATTCTATCGTAACAGTACATTGCTTTAACATTGAAACGGGAACGGTATCAACCATGGATATCGGGACAGAAACCGACATTTATATCCCACGCATACGTTTTACCAAGGAAGCTGACAAACTCGCGATTTTAAGGCTCAACCGACACCAGAACCATTTCGAAATATTGATCGCAAACCCTGCCGATGGTAAGTCGCAAGTGATGTTCGATGAGACGAACAAGTATTATTTTGATGAAAAATATTTGGATGACATCAAATTTCTCAACGATAAATTGCACTTCATCCTGATGAGCGAGCGCGATGGCTGGGCGCACATTTACATTTTCGATATGCAGGGTAAATTGGTCAGCCAGGTAACCAAAGGAGATTATGATGTGATGAGTGTGAACGGTTGCGACGAAAAAAACAAACTTGTCTATTTTACTTCGGCCGAACCTACACCTTACCAGCGGGAAAATTATTCCATAAGATGGGACGGAACAGGAAAGCGCAGGATTTCGGAACGTACCGGAACCAACAGCATCAGTTTCAGTGAAGGGTTCAAATACTATACGATAAAATTTTCTAGCGTTCAAACCCCCACAATATCAACTGTTTATAATGCAAAAGGCAAGGAAGTGCGCGTTCTCGACGATAGCAAAAAGCTGAATGAAACGCTCAAAGATTACAAATTCGGGTATAGGCAATTCTTCAGTTTCACTACTTCGGAAAATGTCCAACTCAACGGATGGATGCTGAAACCTTCCGATTTTGATGCAACTAAAAAATACCCGGTCTTCCTGACCCAATACAGTGGTCCTAAATCACTAAGCGCATCGGATTCGTGGGATTTGGGATGGGAAGATTACCTGGCACAATTAGGATATATCATCGTTTCTGTAGATGGTCGCGGAACCGGTGGGCGCGGTGAGGCCTTCGGGAAGATGACCTACCTGCAATTGGGGAAATTTGAAACCATTGATCAGGTTGAAGCAGCTAAATATCTCGGCACTCTCCCCTTTGTGGATGCAAGCCGGATCGGTATCTGGGGATGGAGTTTTGGCGGTTATATCACGGCCTTATGCATGGTGAAAGGCGATGGTGTTTTCAAAACCGGCATCGCGGTTGCACCTGTTACCAACTGGCGTTATTACGATAATATTTATACTGAACGTTTCCTGCGAACCCCGCAGGAGAACCCTGAAGGCTACGATGAGAATTCACCACTCAATTTTGCCGATGGTTTTAAAGGCAATCTATTGGTTTGCCATGGACTTGCCGATGACAACGTGCATGTTCAGAATACCCTAGAATTTACTGAACGCCTTGTGCAGGCAGGCAAGCAATTCGAAATGCAGCTTTACACCAACAGGAACCATGGCATTTATGGCGGGAACACCACTTACCATCTTTTTACCCGCATGACGAACTTTTTGCTTGAGAAATTGTAACTGGACTTCTCTCGTAAAGTTGAATACTATATGTTGTAAATAAAGCCTTTGCTTGATAAATCACTGGCCATTTTCAATTGGCGACAAGCGACTGGTGACCGTTGACTTTCATTTAACGACTGACAACTGACGACTGACAACTGACGACTGACCACTACCTGTTTTTTCTTACCTTTGCTGACTGAAAGCACTGATGAATATGGAATACCGCCTGATAAAAGTCGAAAATAAAAGGACGAGAAATCGTTTTCACGATACGATCCGAAGGATATATCGGGGTGACAGCAATTTTATTTGTCCACCCGACCAGCTCATCGAGGGGATTTTTACACCGGGTAAGAACGTTTTCTTTGAACATGGAGACGCTGCCCGCTGGCTACTCGAAGATGCTGAAGGCAACCTGGCAGGCCGGGTAGCTGCTTTTATCAACAAAAAGAAAGCGTTCACTTTTCAGGTACCTACCGGCGGCATGGGTTTTTTTGAATGTGTTGACGATCCAAAAGCTGCCGCAGCCCTTTTCGAAGCCTGCCGCGCCTGGTTGCAGGAGCGTGGGATGGAGGCCATGGACGGGCCGATCAATTTTGGTGAAAACGATAATTTCTGGGGATTGCTGGTTGAGGGATTTATGCCACAGAGTTTCGGCATGAACTATAACCATTCATATTATCAGAAATTCTTTGAAGATTATGGCTTTACCTTATATTTTGAGCAGGTTACCAATTTACTGGACCTTAAAAAATCTTTTCCTGAAAGGTTCTGGAAAATTGCCAATTGGGTAAGGCAAAAGCCCGAATACAATTTCAAACACTTCTCGTACGATCAAACCGAGAAATTCATTGCCGATTTCATCGAAGTATATAGCGATGCATGGCAGTTCCATGAAAACTTCACACCTGTTGATGCTGATGTCGTCCGCAATATGCTCAACGAAATGAAATCGCTGCTTGTGCCTGAATTCATATGGTTCGCCTATCATGGCGAAGAGCCTATAGCTTTTGAGGTTATGTTGCCTGATATCAATCAGTTATTACGGTTTTTTAATGGCAGAATGACCCTTTTCGGAAAGCTGAAAGTGTTGCTTAAAGGAAAGCGAAATATCTTTACACGTGCGCGAATTACCATTATGGGTGTAAAACCACATTACCAGAAATCAGGTATCGAATCGGCAATTTTCTGGCATATGGATAAGGTGATGCAGAAAAAACCGCAATATACGGAGGTCGAGCTTTCGTGGGTGGGCGATTTCAATCCCAAAATGCGTTTACTGCACGAAGCAGTTGGTTCCACATTTTCGAAAAGGCATATCACATACCGTAAGTATTTTGATAACAAACCTTTAGCCGGACGATCAACGATTATTCCTAAAGATACGCGGGAGAAAATAATCAGCAAGGAATGATTTTTTATAAAAAAATAATTCTTTACAACCCTGTAATATAATTATGCTTTATATTTGCATTAGCTTCCAAAGTTTTGTAGCTGTCTGAATTCCAATAACAAAATAAACCATAATCAATTAATGTTCAACAAAATCAAACCTATTATGAAGACATCATTACTATTGATCCTAGCGCTGGCAATCGGAATTTCGGTGTCGGCACAGAAAGCTGCTAAGTTTACACCTGTGAATAAAGCTAAGCAGGCAGTAACTTACAGCGAAATCATTGAACAAGGGCTGGATAACCCGGCAGTATTGCCTGATTACCAGCGACGTACCACTAAAAGTTCCAATACAGTTTCTAAAGTTCTGTTTGGTTCCTCCCGCAACATCTTTACATCGCTTGTACAGGAACAAAACTGTATGACGTACAACAAAGATTTGGATGTGATTATGGCCACTTTCCGTGGAAACGACAAAGGGACCATACTCCCTCTTGGTACCGGTAATGATATTTGCACTTCGTGGTCAACCGATCACGGGGATTCATTTACCAGTAAAATTGCCTTATCCTTGACAGCAAATAATCTTTTCAGGTATCCTTCGGGTGTAATTTTCAACCCGGCAGGCAATACATCCGTAAATACTGCATTTTCAGTAGTAGCAGGCCCGCGTACGGCTACCGCATGGGACTTTAGCTACCTGAGCAGCGTACAGTACGATGGCAACAATTTTGATGTTCAGCAACCGGCCACTTCTACATATAAAGAGCTGCTTCGCCAGGGTATGACTGCCTGCACCGATGGGAAGGTTCATATTGCAACCATGAAATATGCTACCGATTACAAAACAACAATTGGTTTGGTTTACAACGGAACTTTCAACACCAATACTTTTGCCTTCGATTGGACACCCGTTGATGTGCCCCTTTCATTCAATGTTGCTCCCGATGGCACTTTTGATGCTGCTTTCGGTTACGCTAACATGGCATGGAATAAAGATGGCAGCATTGGATATTTAATGTTCAGGGGGGTTGATTCACGTTCGACCGATAGCAAAGGTTTCTACCCAGTTCTTTATAAATCAGTGGATCAGGGTGCTACATGGCAGTTGATGGATTATTTTGATTTCAGTATTTTCCCTGTTGTATTCGACCATATCTGGTCAACATATGCAAACCCTGACAAAGCAGTTCCCTTCTTTAACGAAGCTGACCTGGTGGTTGATGCTGCCGGCAACCCGCATATTTTCAGTGTGTGCCAGGGGCAATATTCACAACATCCTGATTCCTTGGGTTATACCTTTTTGTATGAAGTCCCTTCGGTATTTGAATTTTCCTTCGAACATGGCGAATGGTTCTGTCATTACATTGATCACCTGAAAACCCGCGATGTATCGGCTGCCAATTCGCCGTATGTTTATTCCCCCGACAATGTTGGCTGGGACATGAGGCTTCAGGCCTCGCGCACTGATGATGGAAACAAGGTATTCGGCCTTTGGACTGATACAGATTGGGAATTCTGGAGCCTAACCGACTCATTGAATTTATATCCCGACGTAATGATGTGGGGACGCGATATCAATACCAACTTGAATACCGATGTAAAAAATGTTACATTCCTTGAGGAAGGTATGGGAGAAGCTTACTTTATGTTCGTTTCGTCGGTAGCTATGGATAATGCCGGAGTATATGATGTCCCGCTCACCATCGAAGATATCAACACAACAGGACTTCAGGCTATCGAACCTGTTTACCATTACTTCCTGAAAGGTGCAAGTTTTAGCGAAGCGGATTTTATTAACCTGGGCGGAACCGAAAAACCCAGGGTCAATGGGTTGACCGTAACCAATTTCCCGAACCCTTTCAGTGGAAAAACCAGTATTAACATTACCCTTGATCAATCTGCTCCGGTCAGTTTAGTAGTCAACTCGCTCACGGGCCAGCAGGTAAGCAAAGTTAATTTCGGCCTCTTGGGTTCAGGTCCGCAAACCCTTACTTTTGATGGCAGCAACCTTTCCAGCGGTGTGTATTTCTACACATTAACCATTGGCGAACAAAAAGTTACCAATAAGATGGTGGTAAAATAAACAAGCATCTGAATTTATTTTCCAGGAAAACTGCCCCCAAAAGGGCAGTTTTTCCGTTATATCGGATATGTAGGAACTGATTGTTCAAGGCTTGTGAAGAGGTTCGATCAGCCATGATATGATAAAACCCAGAGTTTACAAATCCCCAATACCCTATTTTTCAAATTCACACATTTTCAAATTTTCAAATCCTGCATCCCCCATCTTCACATTCCCCCATCTTCACATTGTCACATTCCCACAGTTTCTCATCTTCAAATTTTCACTTCTCCAAATTTCCAATCTTTTCAAACATACTCTCCAATAAGTTCATATTTTTGCGGGTTGCAATTTGCAGCCGAAAAACATATTTTTCCCGTCAGGTAATCTTGATTGTTCTGATTGTCATTAACATGATCCATTCATGCACCCGTTAAAAAGCAAAAACCATATCCGTATAGCATTTATATATATCCTGGCCATTGTGGGTATTTTGATTACGATGTCATTCATTGAGTTCAAAAAAAGCATCTTTGGTTTTTATCTGAAACCCGTAAGCGTTTTTTCCGATATCTTGCCAGATGACCATGCCATGGAAAAAGAGTTTCTTTTTGAAGCAGTAAAATTGCCCACTACCGAAATTTGTCCGCAAGGAATAGTATGTTTCCGGAACTATACCGCCGAAAAATTTCCTTTGGACTCCCTGGTTGAGCACTTTCTGGAAGCGAAAGCAAAAAAGGCAAAAGTCAGGATTGCCTGGTATGGTGATTCGTTTTCGGATGGTGATATTTTAGTGAGCGATTTACGTGATACTTTACAAAGCCTGTATGGTGGCAATGGGGTAGGTTTTGTTCCCATCACATCCGAAGCGCCGGGATTCAGGAAATCAGTTGTACATTCATTTAGCGGATGGAATACTACTTCCCTGATTACCAACCCAAAATCCGGAAGGTTCGGTATCAATGGGTTCAGCTATACCCCCGATTCAGGAAATTTTGTGTGTTATGCAGGTACAAAACACTTTAAACATACTCACTCGTTCAGTATTTTCAGGTTATTCTATGCTTCGGCCGGTATTACGCAATCAAATCTTCTTATAAATAAAAAGGACAGAAGAAAAATCTCCATCCCTCCTTCAAAGACTCCCGGCATGTTGACAGTAGATGCTGACACAATCTGGAAGATCAGGGCAGGAATAGCCGAAAACCCGGCATTTATTTGTTACGGGGCATCCCTCGAAGACAAAACGGGTATTTATGTGGATAATTTTTCCATCAAAGGCAACTCGGGACTTGGTTTACAGGCTATTCCCGATAAAAATTTAGTTGCTTTCGACAGCCTCCTCCACTACGATCTTATCGTCCTTCAGTTCGGACTGAATGTAACCAATATGCCGTCGTACAATTTTTCGGGATATGTGAAAGGGATGACGCGGCTTGTTACCAAGTTGAAAAAAGCTTTTCCTTCAACTCCCATATTGCTTATCTCTGTTTCTGACCGAAGCCATCGCAGGCAGGGCCAATTTGTTACCATGCCTGTGATTCCTTACCTCATCGAGGCACAAGAGAAAATTGCTTATGAAAACAAACTGGTTTTCTGGAATCTTTTTGAAGCAATGGGAGGGGAGGACTCAATGACGAAATTCGCTAATTCAAAACCGGCCCTTGCCAACAAGGATTATACACACCTTAATTATGCCGGTGGCAGGAAACTCGGAATTTCATTAGCCCGAAGTTTCGTGTATGAAGTTGAAAAATACGAGAAAAGGAGGAAATGCGTTGGGTCCGGTATTAAGTAGTTTCGTTTTCGCTCTCGTTTTCATTTTTACTTCTTTTAGCGCTAAAGGACAGCTAAGCCCTGCTGCCCAAAGTAGTATTCCGGCTTTTCCCTTTATCCATCTTGAAGCCGATTCCCTGATCAATGTTAACCTTTTAGCGCCATTTTTCAGCAAACTCCGCCAACTCAGGAATGGTGACAGCATTCAGGTAAATATTGTAAACATTGGCGATTCACATATTCAAGCCGATTTTTTGACCCGTGAAGTGAGAAAGAATTTCCAAATAGAGTTTGGAAATGCGGGACGAGGATTAATTTTTCCACTCAGGCTTGCCCGCACCAACGAGCCATCTGATTTCAAGTCAACTTCTCCAACTATTTGGAATTCAGCTAATATCAGAAGTCCTGTGAAATTTTCCGATCCTGGCATTGCAGGAGTTTCCATCCAAACGAACGAAAATGGGGCTTATTTCGATGTGGTAACCTACGATCATGACGAACTGAATTATGCCTTCGACAGGATCACGCTGATTCATACCAAGGACTCATTACAGTACGATTGCCGAATTTCTGATTCCCTGCTCCAGGAGTCATATCTCATGTCGGCAGCCCCTGTTGAAACCAACGATTGCATTACCCGGGTATCGTTCGACAGACCGACCAACCATGTGCGTATCCAAACTGAACAATGCAACGAGCAGCAAATGGAAAGTAACATCAACGGAATTGTGCTCGAGAAGAACAATCCGGGCATTTTGTACCATGGCATCGGGATCAATGGTGCCCAATATTCCGATTTCAACGTTTCGCCTTTGTTTTTCAGGCAGTTGCAGTTGCTCAAGCCTGATCTGGTCATTCTCTCGTTGGGTACGAATGAAGGCAGCACCATGAAAGCGAACGAAGAAGAAATGATAGCTTCCGTTACCGGGATGATAGAAACTTTAAAAGCTGCAATTCCAGGGGCCTGTTTCCTTATCGCTACCCCAACCGACAGCTATTACCGCAAAAAGTATAAAAACCCATCCCTGAAAATTGTTTGCCAGGCTTTGCTGAAAAGCGCAACCAAGCTTGATGTAGCATGTTGGGACATGTACAATGTAACCGGAGGCTACGGATCGTGTACCGGGTGGCGGAAACAAAAAATGCTGCGACCTGATGGCGTTCATTTTACCAAAGAGGGATACACTTTACAAGGCGCACTTTTATATAAAGCATTAATTGACAGCTATAAGAAATATGCAGCCGATTGATTTCGATAAACTGATGCGGGAGTTCGTCTATGATCCCAGGGAACCTATGATTTTCAGCAGTGGGTTCTTCCTGTTCCTGTTCCTGGGCTTCATGGCTGTTTATAGCCTGGTTTACAGGCACAACCGGCTAAAAAATATATACCTTACTCTATTTTCCATTTATTTTTATTATAAATCGAGTGGGCTGTACTTTATATTGCTGCTGATAACAGCGGTGGTTGATTATAACCTTGCCCGGCAAATCGCCCGTTCGGCTGACAAGCGGCAGCGTGCGTTTTTCCTGTTGTTGAGCCTGATGGTGAACCTTGGCATGTTGGTTTATTTTAAATATACCAATTTCTTTTTGGGAATCATCCATGAGATCATCCAGCGGCCTTTCGACCCTTTGAATATTTTCCTGCCTGTCGGGATATCTTTTTTTACTTTCCAAAGCCTGAGTTATACCATTGACATTTACCGCCGTAACATTGAGCCGGTTAAAAATATATCCGAATTCGCTTTTTTTGTTACATTTTTCCCCCAAATGGTTGCCGGCCCCATTGTGAGGGCATCGGTATTCTTGCCGCAGGTACGCAAAACGCCATTTGTCAGCAGCGACGATTTTGGCAAAGCAATTTTCCTGATTTGTATCGGATTGTTCAAGAAAGCTGTCATTTCCGATTATATCAGCATCAATTTCGTGGACAGGATTTTCGATAACCCGACACTTTACACCGGCCTTGAAAACCTGTTTGGGGTATATGGTTACGCACTGCAGATTTATTGCGATTTTTCGGGTTATACCGACATGGCGATTGGAATTGCCTTGCTGATAGGTTATAAGCTTCCGATAAACTTCGATTCGCCCTACCAGTCGGGCAGCATTACCGAATTCTGGCGCCGTTGGCATATTTCGCTTTCATCATGGCTGCGCGATTACCTGTATATTTCGCTGGGAGGCAACCGCAAAGGGAAGATCCGCACTTATATCAACCTGATGATTACCATGCTATTAGGTGGGTTATGGCATGGAGCAGCACTTCAGTTTGTAATTTGGGGAGCATTGCATGGTGTAGGGCTTGCCTTCGAGAAATTTGTCAATTCCATATTCAACATCCCGAAAACAAGGTGGATAAGGATATTTGGCATTTTACTCACTTTCCATTTTGTCTGTTTCAGTTGGTTGTTTTTCAGGAACGACACCATGCTGAACGTACAGGATATGCTTTCGCAGATTTTCCACTCATTCCATCCTGAGGTGT
>Ga0247841_10014078_pt1 | contig 10080 bp, 9 predicted proteins | sample LaCruzMarch2015__2_FD_192410 | JGI IMG/M metagenome (GOLD analysis project Ga0247841, IMG submission 192410) | Freshwater microbial communities from meromictic Lake La Cruz, Castile-La Mancha, Spain - LaCruzMarch2015_18m | ecosystem: Environmental > Aquatic > Freshwater > Lake | place: Spain...
GAACATCTAAGCCGAAGACAATCTTCTCCTTGTACTGAATCTTATCCGGAATATCGTAGCTCATAGGACCGCCGCCGCAACCTTCGAAATAACGCCTATCCCGATTACGGTTAGAATCGTCTTGCTCTGGTTGACGACCGAAAAGAGAGCCACGAGGGCTAGTGCGAGGTTGAATACGCCGATGAGGCCGAAGCCGAAGACCATGAAGTAGCTGCTCATGAACGTGGTCGCCAAATTCGCGTCATGAACGCTCGCTAACGAGCTCAAAGCGAGGAGGATGAGGGCGTCGGCGCTCGTCATGAAGACCGCCGCCGCAATGATTTTCAGGAATGTTCTCCCCCAGGCTTCCGTTGGCGGGATGAAGTACAGGAAGATGGCTATCGGGAAGAGCAGGAAGCAGAACGGGATCAGCAAGTACCGGGCCACGAGAGTGAAAACCGTCAACAGCATGAAGGAGGTTATCGGGAGTAGGAGGATGAGGGATAGAATGGCGGAGGCAAAGCTCGCCGGGGAGCGAAAAATCGTTTTCATGGACGAGCTCGCCAAATTGGTGGATAGATAGGTGTTGAAGTCGAGCATGGTGGAGAATAGCTGGAATGAGAAGGCGAGGACGACGATGAGGATGCACATGCGTTCCAGCCAGAGTTTAGCCGCCGCCCGCCCCTGCACGTCCGTAGAACGAGCGATGAAGAACAACGCCAAACCCATTAAGGCGATGGAGTACACGCTTTCCAAGAGGGTTATCACGACGTTGTATGCGGGGCAGAAGAGGGCGGGGTTTGGGGCGGAGAACAGGAATTGGAAGGACGCGTCAACTAACTGTTGGGTGGAGGCGATGAGGCCGGCGACTAGGAAGGTGAAGAACGCGGCCACAATCAAGCCCGGCAACTGGTTAATCGCCCAAATCAAGTCCCGCAAGGCTACCGCTACCTCCGTATAACCGCTATCCGGAGGCGAAGGCAAATCGTCTGCAATCACGACGGCGGCTAACGCGAGAACAACGATTAAACCGAGGGCGAGTTTCATGGCATCACCTGCAATACGCGGCTCCGCCAAGCTGTTCAGCAATAAGCGGGGCGAGGAACAGGAGGACTAGGCCGAAGACGACTCCGGCAATGATCTCCTTCCACTCCTCCCTCTGCAACGGGTTCTTGCTCAACATGAGCGTGACTCCCGCATACGCTATCACGACCGTGGCGGCGAGAATGGATAGCTGCTTGAGCGTTTGGGCGAGAGAAAAAAAATCAAAAGACATTGAACTCACCACCCGCAGACTCCCGCAGACCCAACCAGATTCTGGACGAGCAACGGAGCCATCCAAATCACGATCAAGCCGAGAATAACGCCCATCAACAGCATTTTGGCGTTGTTGCGCTCGTTCGGCTCGTGATTCGTTGCCAGCGACAAGCCAGCGTACGCTGCGGCAATAATCCCTCCAATCGTGCCCAAGATTTGGATGATTGAGTAAAGGTGGCAAATCGGCTGGTCCGGCGGTATCACGAAGCTCGCCGCGAACGCCAAGCCCGGCAACGCAAGCAAGGCGGCCGCTAACAGTTTCTTTTTCATTTAGATCCCTCCTTCGAGTAAACGATTTTCAAGTCGTGTGGGGCGATGCGAGACTTCTTTCGGATTAACGGCAGGTACGCGGGGTTTAGTTCGTATCCTACCGATTTTCTGCCGAGGCCTGCGGCTACCTTCGAGGTCGTGCCGCTTCCAAGGAAGGGGTCCAGCACCGTCTCCCCCTCATACGTATAAAGCCGAATAAACGACTCCGGCAACTCCTCCGGAAACATGGCCGGGTGCTTGACTTCGGAAGCCTCGCGATGGGTTTCCGGGTGCATATCCCAAACGTCGCTATTCCACCGGAGTTTGGCTTCCTCAACGTCAATCTCCGCCCGCTCCTTCTCTTCTTGACTCACCGCCTTGTAGTCAAACTTTCCCTTCCGGAAAATGAGGACGTGCTCAAAAATGTTGTTAGGGAAATAATACATCGGATACGGATGCTGCATAAGCAACCCGAAACGCTTAGCCGCACCACCAGACCCGTTAGCGCCTACTCCTGACGGCTTGCGCCAAATTATATCCTCGCGGTACTCGAAGCCTGCTCGCTGGAGCAGGAAGACGTAGTTTGCCGGAATGGGGTACTTGCGCTCGTTACTGATGACATCGCAAATGTTCACGCAGATATAGCGGCCTTTCTCGAGCACGCGGTAACACTCGGTGAAAACCGCCTGCATCTCCTTAAGGTAATCGTAGAAATCGTTTATCGAGCCAATATTCTCCTGCCCGTAATCCTTTACATTGAAATACGGGGGGCTGGTTACAATGAGCTGGACGGAGTTGCTCGCAACCTCGCCCATCTTTCGCGCGTCGCCAATAACGACCAAATGCTTCGGGACCATACCCCCTATGTTATTGGTTTAGACGAGATTAAACTTCATGCGCAATTGTACATATTTATGCACAATTCAAACGCTGTCGAAGTATCATTGCATTGAGATACTGGAATGGTCACCCAAGCTTTAATATCCAAATCTTGATATACGTACTTGTAACGGTCGCTGAGGATATGGATTTATTGATCCAGATAATTACCTTGATTCGAGCGGTCTCGGATCCGATTCAGTACTACATCGCGCCCCAAGATTTTCTTATCGCATATTTTACGATTTTGACCTTAATAGTCACATTAATTGGGATCACGTCCACACTAACAAAAGAAGTCAGGTACAATCTTATTAAACGTTATATTTTTTCTAATCCGCATACAGTGTTATACGTCGTGTTTGTCATCTTTTCTTTTTTGTGTACGGTAACATTGTACTACCTTAATGCCCCGTACCTAAATCCTGTAATTTTGATTCTTTTCATTATTATGTTTCTATCTTCATGTTTGTACTGCGCCTGGTTTATCTGGAATCTCAATAGAACTTGGCTTTATTCGTGTATATCCGAAAATTTCAAAAACGAATTAAAGAAAGGAGTTTACACTCAGAACGAGCTCGACACGGGTTCAGAGAGTCTAAGCGATTTGGTTAACAACATCGCGTATGTCCAAAATAACAACGGGGATTTTGAAGAGGAACTTAGAGTTGTACGGCAAATAGCTGAAGAATGCATTAAGGCCAATGAAATAAATGGGTTAAAGCGTTTGTTTTCTGCGCTAATATCAAACGTCGGGAACGATAATTTGCTTAAGGGATTAACGGACCTGATAAGTGATTTGCAATTTGAGTATTACCAAAATCTTGAGGCAATGGTATTCCTCCAAGATATCTGTTACTCACTATTTTTAACTCGGATAGCCAAGGCGAAAGAATTTGATCCGGACCTCGATTACGCGGGGGAGTATCTAAAGCGATTCTTAGACATACGCCTTATCTCGGTATTCAAGAAGACTACGGACTCAAGAACAATCCAACTCTACGAGAACCTGGTATCAAATAGCATTGATTGTCTCGGAAATTTATGTAACGCGATTATTGACCTGGACATGGCACAGGAAGTAAAAAAGAAATATTTGCTGGGCCAACTCAGGAGTTTGAACCTTTTACTAAGCGATTATAGAGAAGAGATTAGCGATGACTTCTTCGCTGAGGATGTTGAAGAGTATAACAAGTTCAACATTTTAAAGAATATAAATGATAAAACGCAAGAAGACGAACTATTCCTAAGGAGCATTGAACGAAAAGTTGGGCTAATCAACCAAAAAATGAACGACATAAAGGAAAAGAAAGCACAACTATTTTTTCGGATTCTGTACGGTATAGACCAGGGCAGCTTATCCAAGGGGTTCTTTGATGTCGCGATGAAGATGTTTGGTACCCACGGATTCAAAGAACGGTATTACCTGCAAAAAGAGATTGACGGGATGACATTTGTCTTATACGATTCGTTTGAAGGAGGAGTCCAATCGTTACCCGAATTTCCATACAATAAATATCGCCTAATAGCCTCGTTCTATCAGTATCTTCATGGAGAGGGACTGGATATTGATAAATTTACAAAAGAGGATTTTGTTCGTAGTCCCCAATTGTCCGCGGCGATTCCAGAGATTACACCCGAGTTCGTATCAAAATATTTTGATTTTGATAAGAACAGATTTAAAAAATTTAAAGAAACAATAGCTTCAGAAATCAAAAAAAGAATTGAATCAATCGAGAAAGAAGAAATCCAGTACATAACTCAATCGAACCTCAACCGGGAGTATACAGACGAATTTAACAAGCGGTTTATGGATAATTGGCGCATGGGACAAAAGATGTTATCCGAATTTATTGGGATTCGCCAAGTTGAAGGCGGTTCCGAGATCAAACACTTCTTTATAAAAAATTGGCTATTCGATAAAAAATGGTTTATTAAACCGTTTTATCCCAACCAATCAATTGATACTGGATTTGGCAGCTCTTTCGGATACGACTACGCCCGTTCAAAACGAATGTATATTTTATCCCAGATTGATCTAGATAAAGGACCACAACAAAAAAAAGTAACAACCGAGTTATATTCGGATTTGCTCGAAATCATCAAACCAGATCGGGAATATATATTGCTCGTCGGAAGAAATCTTTCGCGATCATTATATTCGTTGCCAAACCTTGTTTGGATACGGAGTCCATTTGAATTCTTTGTCGCATCAACTGAGATTAATAATTCCACTATCCGTATAGCCCATTCGAACTTCGATGACTCCCTGCTTTTTGAAAAGGGAACGTTCTGGTTAGAACAATATTCACAAGGTTACGAAACAACTGACCAACCACTTGTTATTCAGATAGAAAATTTAACCGCTCAGGATGTTGCCCAGCTTAAAGAGAAAACGAAAATTAGAACACCTAATGAAATTAAACAAAAGGTCAAGGCAAGAATCACAGAAAAATTCACGATTAACAGGGACAAAAGCAAGACGTTAATTAGATTAGTATCACCCTCAGAGTAGGACTCTGAACGCCAGTTGTAGCCTCAATGACTTGGGGTATACGGCTTTTTTTAGAATGAACCAATGAGTACCGAGAGTATGATTACTTCTCACTCCATTTGCTATCTCTCTCGTTTGACTAATATGCGCAAACCGAAGCAGTCTTTATGAATCCTCTTCGCGCCCTGGATTGTGATAATCAAGTCAAGATACTTTTTGATCGTCCGTCGATCTATGTCTACATTACGAGAAAGCTGGTAGATACTGACCGGTTCCTCAGGTATTGCATCAAGGACCTTAAGCATCAGTCTAGCAGAATCCATCCCAGCCAACCCACGCGTTTACCCGAGACTCCTAAGAATATTGGCTTTACCGCAGACAGCTCATTTCCTAGGAAAAGATTTTCTTCGACGTATTTCCTAGGAATTTCCTAGGAAAAACGCAAGTTTAAGGCGCTGAATTTAATCGAGAAATCGCGGGATAAAGTTACGGCACTCCCGAATGGATTATCCGACCGGTTCTTTGAGCCCAGAGGGCCGGAACGCGAGCCAAAACCCATAGGTCAGGCTGTCCAATTCCCTCCTACTGTGCGGTCTGACTAATATTCATCAGCCTGATCAAAGAAAAAACTCAGGCAAACGACGAGGTTTCGCTCGCCTCAACCTCGTCAAGCTCCTAACCCACAAAACCGCAACCAAAAAGGTTTCTTTTCCTAGGAAAACTCGCCCAGATTTCGGGCTAGCGGAAAAGGCGAGTGGTGACTGACCAAAACATAGACGCGGTTTCGTTTGAGAGATGAAGCAAGCTATATATAGCTCATTAAGCAGGACAGGCTGCATGAGAGTATCCGACGGTAGAACGCCCGAGCGCTTCTTCGCAAACGCTCGGAACTGGGTTGGAGCGGGCGCGGAGAACCGGAAGCTCCTTTTGGAGTTCAACCGCGAAAAGACCGCGCAAGGAGCCGCCGAAGGCACGCGGTACATGTACCTCTTCTGTGCCGTCAAGCTCGCCAAGCATTTCGGCGGGAAGTCGTTCAGGACGCTCAAGAAGGCCGATTTAATCGACTTTTTCGAGCGCTGGAAGGCATACAAAAGCCCATGCCTCAAAATCACCCTAAAAGCGTTCTTCAAATGGCTCAACAACGGCACCTACCCCGAAACCGTCGCCTGGATCAAGACACACGGGTTTCACCGCCGCAAACTCCCCGAAGACATCCTCACGCAAGAGGAGGTTAAGGCGCTCGCGGATTCGTGCCTAAACCCCCGCGACCGCGCCTTAATCCTCCTTCTTTACGAGAGCGGGGCGCGGGCCGGCGAGTTGATCGGTTTGGACATCAAGAACGTCAAATTCGACGAATACGGAGCGGTCTTAATGCTGGACGGCAAGACCGGAATGCGCCGTGTACGCGTTATAGACTGCGTCCCGGACCTCAAAACCTGGCTGAACAACCACCCGCACGGAAAGAACCCAGACGCCCCGTTATTCCCAGAACTCCGCGGGAAACTCAACAGGCTAGGCAATCACGCGACGCTAGCGAACATCGTTTACTCCGCCAAACGTCGGGCAGGCCTGAAGAAACGCGTTCACCCGCACTTGTTCCGCCACTCCCGAGCCACCCACCTAGCCAAAGACTTCACCGAGCAGGAACTCAAGGTAATTTTCGGGTGGAGCGGGAGCTCGCAAATGCCCGCGACCTACGTCCACCTCTCGGGGGCGGATTTGGACCGCAAAATGCTCGAAAAACGCGGAATCATCCAAACCGACGACCACCGCCACGAAAACGAGCTGAAGCCCGTCGTTTGCCGCAATTGCCGCTGCGAGAACTCGGCAACCGCCCGCTACTGCACCCAATGCGGCATCGCCTTCAACATAAAAGACGCTGTAAACGCCGACCAAAACAAACAAGACGCAATCCGGTTTATAGACGAAATATTCAAGGACGATAAGCTGCGAGAGGTTTTCGCCAAACGCTGGATAACGAACCAAGCCCCTCTTCCTTGCACACAACAATAATACTGCGGCGCTTTGCAAAGCGAATACACGCGTTCTAGTTGCCAGAACGCGCGGAGACTAAGGAATGAGCTGGAATTGAAGCTTAAATAGAACAATCCAGCCCCTATTTAAACGCCCGACCGGTCCGAGGCTGGAAAGACCCCTGGAACGACCCCTGGAACAACCCCTCGTTTTCGTTGCTCACAACAATAATACTGGCGGCAAAAGCTGCGTAGCAAAACAAGTTGTAGCAACCAGAACCCGCGCAAAACGGCGCATCTAGCTGCGCGACCTTCTTTACAAATGAACGACGCAGCTACGAGCAGTCAGCTACGCAGCTATTTATAAACGAAATTTCGCTCGATTCCCGCACAAAAGACGGCGGGGATGACTCGTTTAAACGTCTTGCGGCATTACCAGTATTTCATGGATTCTTTCCCTATTCGGGCCACCTTGAACGCTACTACTGCCGCAAGCAGCAGGACGACTGCTGCGTACGCCCAGTTGAGTTGGTATAGCCGGTAGTCTAGGGCGAGGAGGAGGGCGGCGAATGCGGCAAAGCCGAACGAGTTCGCGGTTTTTACGAGGCGGGACCCCGCGTCCATTTCTTCGTTTCCGAACTTGCGGAGCGCCATGAACATGATGGCGAGGCACGCCATGAAGAGAATTGCGGCTATCGCCATCGCCGCGCTGGTAAGCGGGTCCGCAGTTAGGAATACCATTGCGGCGCTGGAAGCTAACAGGATGGTTATGGATATGATGCTTAGCTTGAGTCCGTGGACGGCGTTTTTTCCGCTCATGTGAACACCTTGAAAATGAATGCGAGCAACGCCGCGCTTGGGTAGGAGAGGAGGGAGAGGTTTGCTGCAAGCCGGTTTTCGCGCTTGGAGACTGCGTACATGATGCCTGCCCGGAACGGCAGTGTTGCGAGGAAGGAGAGGTAGAAGAACGGAATCGCGTTGAGGAGGACGAATACGAGGAGGATGCCGTATTGGAGGAACGTGACGAGGAATACTAGTTGCGCGGTCGCCTGAGCTCCGATCGTGGAGGGAATCGTGTGTATGCCGGCGGCTTCATCCCCGCGAAGATCGAAAATGTCTCGCAGCATGGAGCCCACGAAGCTCAAGCTCGCCATGAAGTACGCGGCGAACAAATAACCCGAAATGTTGGTGTCTCCGAGGCTGATTGAGAAATAAATGAAGAGCAGGAGCCACCCTATAGCGATGGCGACGTTCTTGACGAAAAAGTATTTTTTCAGCCGGATTTTCTGGTGGGAGTACGCGAATCCTAAGGAGAGGATGAGGAGCGCGACGATGAACGGCGCGATTCCCAATAGCGCGCTGATTCCCAGCGCGGATAGCGATGTGACGAGCACGCAGGCTTGCAGAGTCCTACGGCCTACGAAATCAAGCAGCGTCCGCTTCTTCTGCACGTTGTCTTCTTTGACGTCCGTGAGCGGATTGTACCCGTAAACGGAAGCGAATATCGCAAGCCCGCCGAGGAACGCAAGAGCCAGTTTTGCGGAAGTGATGGGCGTGTTCATAATGGCGCATGCGAGCGCGAAATAGGAAGCGAATACGAGCAAGTGGTTTGCGCGCACTCGTTCTTGCCACCCGTTCAGGTTCATGGCGCTTCCTCGAATACTACGCCTAAAGCGTTGTGCGTAGTCGACGTTTCTTTTTTCCGCAACCGGACGGTTTTATTGGCGATGACGGAGAGCGCGCCGGATGCGAGGCCGGAAAAGAACGTGAAATTTGAGGTATCGCCGCCCTCAACCCAAGGGTAACAGTCCACAGACACGCGGTACTTCCCGCAGACCTTGCTCACGAGGACGTCCCCCCACCCGAGGGCGGAAAGGTAGTCCGCCAAGAATTGCCCGGCCTGCTGCTTCACCCCGCCTGCAAGAGCCTTCCCGTAATCGAACGCTGCGTCGAAGAGAAGCCGCTCCTCGCCTGCCCCCCGGAGTTGTTCTTCGAGCAGGTAGACGAGGTGGGATTCGCAGAGAAGGTAGCGCTCCTCGCCGTACAGCATTTTTCCGTCTTTGGACTTGAAGATTCCGGAGTCCAAGAGGGTTTTAAGAGAATTCTTCGCGTGCCTCGCCACCCGAACTTGGTTCATTTTCAGGTACTCTTTCGAAGCGCCTTGAACCGGAAGGTCAGGCTCTTCCAGCACCGCGTACCCCTCGGCTTGGAGGGTTTTCTTCGGGGCGCATATAAATCTGCAGTTCTTGTCTCCGCGTCCGCGGCAGGTGGCTTGCACGCCTTCAATTCTGGGTTCTTCGAGCAAGCTCGCCCAAATCCCCGAGATTCCCCCAGAGCCGAGCACGGCCCCTAACCCGCTGCGCCTGCAAACAACGTACTCCTCGGCCTCGAACTCAAACCGTTTAGTATCCAAATCAACTTTATGGCTGGCTTTCGTCGCATACGTCACGCCCACATACTGCACGAGGAAGGAAATGAAGTTTAGGAAGTCTCCGCGCGGAGTCTTTGAGGCTTTGGGGAAGTCCGCGAGGTTCGCCCACGTCGCGCCAAACTTCTTGCCCGCAGAATAAAGGGCGCGCTCAACCTCCTCATCTTTTTTTCCCGCCTCTTCGAGCCGAATGAACACTTGCTCTGGCAGGAAGAGCACGCGCAGGTATGCCGTGCTCCCTTTTTTGGCGGCGCGCGTGATGATGAATCCCGGCTTATCAATTATCTCGACGCTGGGAACCAAGACGTGCTGGATGTACCACGAGATGGTAGCGTCTTTCAGGCTCATGCGTCACCAGCTTCAACCTCAATCCCTTTCGCCGTGAACTCGAAGTTCCGGATGCCAGCGTCAATCTTCGTCCCCCTCATCTTGACGACTTGAAGCGTGCGCGTGCTCGTCGCCCCAACCGTCGAAAGCGAGAGGAGAATCACGCCGTCCGAAATGAACTCGGAGTACGTATCCCTGCTCAGCCATTCCGGCGACAAACCCAACTCCGAAATCGCGACGCACGTAATGCCGAGCGCGCGCATCTCGTCCGCAAGGTCCATGATGAGCTCCTTGACGAAACCCGCATCGAACTCGCGAGGCAGCGCAAGCGGAATGGACGAAATGGAGTCGATGACGACCCGCTGGGCGCCCGTCTCCTTAACCTTCTTCAAGAGGTCTTTGCGCAAATCCTCGCTGATGTTAAGCCGCGCCTT
>Ga0247841_10014079_pt1 | contig 10080 bp, 10 predicted proteins | sample LaCruzMarch2015__2_FD_192410 | JGI IMG/M metagenome (GOLD analysis project Ga0247841, IMG submission 192410) | Freshwater microbial communities from meromictic Lake La Cruz, Castile-La Mancha, Spain - LaCruzMarch2015_18m | ecosystem: Environmental > Aquatic > Freshwater > Lake | place: Spain...
AAAGTTGAAATATTTGACAATATCGAAACTAAACCTTGGGGAGACCGTGAATTTACTATCAAAGATCCGGATGGCTATTTATTAACTTTTTATTCAACGATAAATCAAAAATAATTATCTGGCAAGTCGTTTTCGTGGAGGATAACTGTAGGTTTATTCAGATAAGTTGAAAGGGTTAAATATAAATCATCCTCTGGATTAATTTTTAAAACTGTTAAATTTTTGTTGTCCGCTTTTTTAATCCCTTCCTCTAATGATTGTTGATTTGTTTCACCGACTATAACGAAAATATCGGCAATTTTAGCTACTTTTTGGGTGATTTCTTCATTTAAACTATCTTGTTTTTCTCCTAAGTCAATCATTCCCGGGGTAACAAGAATTTTTTGTAATTTTTTATAACTCGCCAATTGGTTAATTGCTTTTTCAAAACCAAGTGGATTTGAATTATACGTATCGTCTAGTAAAGTTACATATTCGTTTAATTGTTTTTCAACTAATCTGTGTTCAGGTTGTTGAAACGAACTCAATCTAGTTTGAGCCTGAATCCGATCAAATCCTAATTGAAATGCAATTTCAATTAGGATTTGATCGAAATCAATAAACTGATGGTCTTTTTCCGGGATAAATAATTTATGAGAATCTTTGATGAAAGGAACAATTTCCAGTTTTGTTTTACGGATATTTTCTAAAATTTTAAATCTGGATAAATGCATCCAACCAATAATGGTTACAATTCCAAAATCAGGTTTAACCATTTGACAAATTGATTTGATCTCACCCCTTTTATAAGCGCCGGCTTCGATAATAAAAATTTGATCTTTGTGGGTTAGTTTGTTAAGGATCAGACGAGCAATACCGATCCTGGTATTGATATTTCCCGGCGTGTTTAACACTTGATATTTTTGCGATAGCAGCCAAGCAAGTTTTTCTTTAAATGTGGTTTTGCCATAACTACCGGTAATAATAATTCTGGTTAATTTTGGGTAAAAAGATAGTTTAACGGTTGCTGTCCAAACAATAAGCAGTTCAGCTAAAGTAAAAAAATTTCCTAAAAAATTATTAGCATTGATAATTGCTTTTTGAGGTTTGGAAAAATGTACCAACAATCTGGTAATTTTACGGGTAAGTCGGATTCTAATTGTGTTTTTTAATTTTCCCTTTCGTTCTTCTAAATTTTCAATGGCGTATTTATCAAGCCAATCAATAAACCGATCAGTCTGGTATTCTTCAAGTTGAAGAAGGTAAAGATATTTGTTTAGATTTTCCATTTTTCAATTTGATAACTTTTAGTCCTGTCATCGCGAGGAGTACTCGACGTGGCGATCCCTCTTTTGATTTGTTTTAAGAGAGATTGCCACGCCCTTGATCGGAATCAGGGCTCGCAATGACAACTTAAACAAATTATTTAAATATTATATTGGATATATTTATAAATTTATAAAATTTTTTATTAAATCCGCTACTTCCTTAGGTTTATCAATAAACGGAAAATGACCAGTTGGTAACAATTCCAGTTTACTATTTTTTATTAATTTATTAATCTGTTTACTCATATCCATCGGTAGTTGCCGATCATTTTTTCCCCAAATAATTAAAGTTGGTTTATTAACTTTAGCAAACTCAGTAGTTAAATTTTCTTTAACGACATTTTTAAAAATCGGTAACAGTTTTCCGGCGTTTTTATAATCAGAGCTGGTAAATAAAGGCGAAAAACGTTTTTTTAGTGGTTGGGGTAAATATTTAAGGAAAGGATAATAAGTCTTGTCCTCTGGAATTCCAGAATTAGCAATTAAAATTAATTTTGAAATTATTTCCGGGTATTTATTGGCCACAATAGTGGCTATTTTTCCGCCAAATGAATGGCCGACTAAAATTACTTCGGTTAATTTGTTTTTTTTAAGCCATTCAACAACTTCTTCAGCATAATCATATGAAGTATAGTTATCATTGGGTAGCTTACTTTTGCCAAAGCCGGGTAAATCTAGTAGGTATAGATGGTTAGTTTTGAATAAATAAGGAACCAGGGCAGAGAATGACTTTTTATCTTGCTGCCATCCGTGTAAAAAAACGATCGGTGTGCCTTGGTCGCCAAATTCAAAAAAATCGAGATTCATAATTAATTCTAGCATTTTTTACCAAGGAGTTAAGGAATAATTAGATAATGATAAAATAAACTTATGTTAAAAAAAATAATCGTAATTATTTTGTTTGTGGGTTTAATTGCAACTGAGCTGATTTTTGGACACAATCAATTGATAAAGTCAGGTTTTGATTGGGATAATTCGCTCACACGGGTCGATAATTTACTACAATTACCAGTTAATCGATTTGTTAATAATTCTCAAGTAAGTAACGATCAACTGCCAGTTACTGAACCTTTGACTGTTGATAAAATAATCGAAGAAATTAATAAAAAAAGGGCCGAGGATAGTCTACCGGAGTTTAAAGCGAATACGAGTTTACAAACTGTTGCTGAAGAAAAAATCAATTCAATAATGACTGTTCAGGATTGGAACAGGTCGGTTTCGACAGAGAGTTTAATTAAAAAATCTGGATACAATTATTATTCAATTGGTGAGGCTTATTATTTTACAACCTCGGAAGATAGCGATCAGATGATTAATTATTGGTATCAGAATGCCAAAGACGTTTTATTTTCCAAATCTTATCAAGATATCGGTGTGGCTATTAGTTTGGGCCAGTTCCAGAATGATTTCGGCACAATGATTGCCGTTATTACTGGGAAAAAATATGTGCCTATACCGACGCCGACATCGGTTAGTATAAGTGAAACGGATTTATGGAACGCATTAAAAGAGTATCGTAAGGATCACAAAAAAACCGAATTACAATTAGATGAAAATTTATGCCTTTATGCCAGACAAAGAACTCAAGAATTGATCAATCGTTTAAAAATCTTAAAATCGGGAGATAGTCCATTGGATGCTCACGCCGGGTTTGAAAGAGATACTAATTCAGGTTTAGCTTTTACTCAAACCGGATTTAATGTATTAGCTGAAGATTTAGCTTATGATCCGCCGGCTACCAGCGGTGTTCAAATAGTGGAATGGGGTTGGGATTCCAGTACTCCGCATCGGGAAAGTTTACTTTCCGACGAAATGACTCACGGGTGTGTAACCGGTATTTATCCGATTTATGTTGCGGAATTAGGGAGACACTAAAGATTAAAAGCTTAAATTCGGCAGACGGTCAACAGAATTAATATCTTTCACAAAATCATTTCTTTTAGCTTGATACCAAGCAGAGACTCCAATCATTGCGGCGTTATCGGTAAACAATTTTTTATCATAAGGAATTAAAACAGAAACTTGATATTTTTTGGCGGTTTTTCTAATTTCTTTTCTGATAGTCGCATTAGAAATAACCCCCCCACCCAAAACAATTTGTTTGGGCTTATATGATTTGATTGCTTTTTCCAATTTGATTGTTAAAGAATGAGCAACAGTATTTTCAAAAGAAGCGGCAAAGTTCACAATATAAGCTCGGTTAATTTTATTGCCCATTTCCCGAATTTTATAAAGACAAGCAGTTTTTAATCCGGAATAGCTGAAATTTAAATCTGCTGATTTGACCATTGGAATTGGCAATTCAATATTTGGGGTTCCTTGTTTTGCCAGTTCAGAGATAATCGGACCACCGGGGTAGCCCAGGTTTAACATTTTTGCTAATTTATCAAAAGCTTCTCCGGCGGCGTCGTCTAAAGTTTCCCCGATTTTTTTATATTGGCCAAAATTTTTCATTAAAATTAATTCAGTATGCCCGCCGGAGATTAAAAGGGCTAAAAGCGGAAATTGGGGTAAAGCAGACTTAAAACTATTTTTACCTTGGGAATTTTTAGCAAACGAGGAGAGTAAGTGACCCTCCATATGATTGACCGCGATTAAAGGTTTTTGGCATTTTATTGCCAGTTCTTTGGCAGTGGCAATACCGACTTCGAGGGCTGGTGCTAGTCCGGGACCAACAGTAACCGCAATTGCATCAATATTAGCCAAGTTAGTTTTCGCTCTCAATAAAGTTTCATTGATTGTCGGATTAATCAATTCTAAATGCATTCTTTTGGCAATGAATGGGACAACTCCGCCGTACTGCTCATGATATTTCACTTGCGATGAAATTACGTTACTTAAAATCCGATCATCCGCGGTCACCGCTACTGAAGTATCATCACAAGAAGTATCGATGGCTAATATTTGATAATTTTTTTTCAAGCTCATTTTAGTATCTGATATTTAATTTTTCTTTTCGTTTCGCTTAACGTTTCAATATCGACCCAAACCAGGATGGCTTGATTACGAAAAGTTTTTAAAATTTCACTGGCTTTTTGCGGCCATTCGATGACAATAATATTATTTTTATTGATCATACTTTCTAAACCCAGCTCTAAAATTTCTTTACCGTTTTCCAAACGCCAAGTATCGATGTGATACAGGATGCCTGGCTCATTAAGTTTAAACCCATATTCTTTAATAACGTTGAAAGTCGGGGAGGTAACGACCTGTTTAATGCCTAATTTTTTGGCTAATCCTTTGGCAAATTGGGTTTTCCCCACTCCTAATTCTCCTTGGAGTGCAAAAATTATCGGTTGGTTTTTATTTACTCGGTTAAGAATATTGGCAGCTATAGCAAAAGTTTCCTGTTCGTTTTCTGATTCAAAATTTTGTCCAGAGATATCTTTAAGATTAATTTCTCCTTGTCTAATAACAGTTGGTTCATTTAGAGTGGTATCTATTACTGTCGATGGGGTACGAAGGGGGAGGGGACCGGGATTCAAAAATAAATCAACTAAATTTATTCTTGTTGGCGAATTATATTTTAAAAAATCTTTAAGACTGTAAGGTGACTTTTGGCCGGAAGCATTGGCCGAAGTGGTGGTAATTGGTTTTCCAAATTCGGCAATTAATTCTATCATTAAAGAATAGTTCGGGATTCTAACTCCGAGAGTCCCCTGTTGTGATTCTAAGCGCTTGACTACTCTATTTTTACTATTCGAGACAACGGTTAAGGGTCCGGGTAAAAAATTTCGATATAAATTATCAGCCGTTTCATTTATTTTAGCGTAGTCTTCGGCCATCTTTCGGTCAGATACAGCGATAGCTACTGGTTTGAGACGGTCCCCTTTAAACTGGAAGACTTTATTTACAGCAGCATAATTAGTGGCATCGGCCCCTAAGCCGAAACAGGTTTCCGTTGGGTAGACTATAAGCCCCCCTTTGGTTAATACTTTTTTGGCTTCAACAATAACTTCTCGATGATTTTTTGTCTTTATTTTTAGGGTTTTCATTTAATCGGTTCAATTTTGCTATAATTTATTTAATATTCTTTTCAAAATAATTTAGTAATTATACCAATTTTCAAGCTTATGTGGCCACAACGAATAAAAAGATTACTTATTTTAAGCGTAATTATTGGTGTTATTTACTTGGCAGCACAAGTTTTTGCGCGTTGGCCTGGAAAAAATACCACGTCAAACCAGATATTGGGTACTTTTGATCAAACTGGGGCGCAAGTAGTCAAAGCCGGGGGACAAGTCTTAGGTAAAGCGATAGATTCGATGCCGATTGATCCGTCATTAAAATCCGGAGTAATGAATTTTTTTAATCAGGGATCCTTTAACGATAGTAGTTCAGCGGCTCAAATAATTGAAGAACAAAAACAAAATATGACTGATCAAGTTCAGGAATTACCGCAAACAGGGATAAAAGAGATTAAAAAGGCAATTTTTAAAGATTTTTGTAATCAGATTATGAATTAAAAATATGACAGAAGAATTAAAATCAAGAATTGACTCAATTAAAACTAAACTTGAAGTAGATAAAGTTAAAAAGGAGATTGAAGAAATCCAATCCGAATCTGGGGACCCGATTTTTTGGCAAAATCAGTCAAAATCAGCCGAAAAAATGAAAAGACTGACTTGGTTACAAAAAGAACTTGAAGAAATTGAAGAATTAGAATTGCTTTTGGAGATGGAAGACTTTCCGGAATTAGAGAAACGGCTAAGTAAATTAGAATTAAAAACTTATTTAGCTAGCGAATATGATCATCTTCCGGCGATTATCTCCGTCCACGCTGGTCAAGGAGGAACAGAAGCGATGGATTGGGCGGCGATGGTACAACGAATGTATTTGCGTTATTTTGACCGGCAAAAATGGAATTACGAACTAGTCGATGAGACGCCTGGCGACGAAGCGGGAATTAAAAGCGTTATTTATACCGTAAACGCACTCTATGCTTATGGATATTTAAGAAGGGAAGCCGGCACTCATCGTTTGGTTAGACAATCCCCTTTTAATGCTGATAAATTACGCCAAACTTCATTTGCGTTAGTAGAAGTGTTACCACAAATTGAACAATCGTTGATGGGAATTGATATTAACGAGTCAGAATTGGAATGGCAGTTTTATCATTCAGCTGGACATGGAGGCCAAAATGTACAAAAAGTTGCAACTGCCGTCCGTTTAACTCATAAGCCGACCGGAATTATCGTCACTTGTCAAACAGAAAGATATCAGGAACAAAATCGAAAAAATGCTTTATCATTACTGCGTGCTAGACTCTGGGAGCTAGAACAAAAAAAGCAAAGTGTCCAACAAAAAGAACTAAAAGGCGGTCGGACAAAAGCCAGTTGGGGTACCCAAATTCGATCATATGTCTTGCATCCATATAAACTGGTTAAAGATGTTCGCACCGAGATCGAAAGTACCAATCCTGATGCCGTGTTAGATGGTCAGTTGGAAGAATTTATTGCAGCTGAGTTGAAAATGATAAACTAAAACCTTGAGATGACGGTTTATGTTGTGTTATTATCAAACAGTAACTATTATTAAAGGAGAAAATAATGATAGAAGAAAATATTGTGAAAAATTTTGATGAACAACCGGAAAGTTCGTTTTTCAGTTCGGTTTTATTACCGGCTTTAATTATTTTATTGATAATTTTTGCCGGAGGAGCAACTGGATATTTACTTTCTAAAAGCAAAATGGCTAACTCAATTAAAGGTTCAATAACAAATTCAAATACTTCCGGTTCTGTTAATAGTACTTCGAACGTTAAAGAAGCGGGGAATAATAACCCGACAGTCTATAAGGATAAATCACAAGGTCGTTTGGAAGTGAATGACAATCAAAATATTCCCGATGGTAGTCATAAGCTAATCCGTCAGGGCGGTGATAATCAGACCGTTTATCTGGTAAGTACGGTAGTTGATTTAAATCAGTTCGTCGATAAATGTGTCGAAGTTTCCGGAGAGACATTCTCTTCACAAAAAGCGGGCTGGTTGATGGATATCGGATACATTAAAGTTCTTGATTCCTGTCCGTCAGGACTCTAAACCTCAATGATAAAATTTGAAAAGGTGAGTAAAAACTTCGGTACCTTAACTGCCCTTGAAGAAGTAACCTTCGAAATTGGGTCAGGTGAATTTGTTTTCCTAATCGGCCCTTCAGGATCAGGCAAAACAACTTTACTTAATTTAATATTAGGTAATTATCATCCTGATAAAGGTGAAATTAAAGTCGCCAATACCGACTTAAGTACGGTTAAGAAAAAAAAATTAACTGAATATCGCCGTCGATTAGGGATTGTTTTTCAAGATTTTAAATTAATTAATGATTTAACTGTTTACGAAAATGTTGCTTTAGCTTTGAGAGTAATGAATTTCCCTGAAGATAAAATCAGTCAGGAAGTAATGGAGGCGCTGGAAATGGTTGGTTTAAAAGACCGGGCTGAAGATTTTCCTTCCCAGTTATCAGGCGGTGAATTACAGCGGATTGGGATTGCCAGGGCTATTGTTGGTGATCCGGAAATAATTATTGCTGACGAACCGACCGGTAACCTTGATTTAGAAACCGCAAAACAGATTATTAACTTACTTAAAAAAATTAATGATTTAGGAAAAATTGTTATTGTCGCCACTCATAATTTTGAAATAGTTAACAATATGAAAGAAAGAGTATTAAAATTAGACAAAGGACACCTTATTACGGATAAAGAGAAAGGAAAATATCAATTCTAATAAAAATGAAAAATCATTTTAAAACTGCCTGGATACATATTCGGCGTTCACCATATCAAGCATTAGGGGCATCTTTAGTGATGTTTTTGACTTTTTTTGTTATTTCGGTATTTGCCCTTCTTGCCGGTGGGTCGGAAATAATTTTGCGTTATTTTGAAACCAGGCCGCAAATAATCGCCTTTTTTAAAGATAACACTACCAGTGATCAGGTTGACAGTTTGAAAAATCAATTAAGCCAAAGCGGTAAGACAAAAGATCTAAAATTTGTTTCCAAAGAAGAAGCTTTGCAGATTTATCGTCAGCAAAATCAGAATGATCCGCAACTGTTAGAAATGGTAACCGCTGACATTCTGCCGGCTTCGCTTGAAGTGTCCGCCAGTAATATTAACAATATGGGTGATTTGGCGGGAATATTAAAACAAGACTCTAATGTTAGTGAAGTAATTTATCAGGAAGATGTGGTTAAATCGTTACAAAAAATTACTTTTACTTTTCGTAAAATCGGAGCCGGTCTCATTCTTTTCTTTGCTTTAGTTTCAATGTTAGTCGTCCTAATTGTGGTTGGTATCAAAGCGGCTCTTCGTCGGGAAGAAATAGGGATTATGAAACTTATCGGTGCTTCAGGTTGGTATGTGCGTTTGCCATTCATTTTTGAAGGAATGTTTTACGGAGTAATTGGGGCAATTATGGGCTGGGGAGCTACTTATATTGTTGTCTTATATTCTACTTCATTTTTGGTTACATTTTTATCCGGTATTTCAATACTTCCCATTCCTGTTGTTTTTATGTTGGAGTTATTAGGAGGGGAAATTTTAATTGGAATTTTGATCGGCTTTTTGGCAAGTTTATTGGCCGTCAAACGCTACCTCAAATAACCCCCCTTTTTTTATATTATGTTTAAACATAAGGTCATTTATTGTTTATTAATCGTAATTATCTTTATTTTCGCCGTCTATTTTTGGCCGATAAGAGTTTTGGCGGAAATAAAAGTAGAGGATTGTGAAAGTAAAGTTGGTAAAAACCAATTATCACTGGAAGACGCAAAAACTTGTGAGAATTATTTTGCGAAATTATTTTCTGATACTTCTTCGCAAAAGCAATCGTTACAAACAGAAATTGCTAAATTTAATGCGATAATTTCGTTGACAAGTACAAAAATATATTCTACCGGAATCGATATCCAAAATTTAGAAAAAGAAATTACCGACTTATCAAATAAGATTAGTATTTTAGATTCTTCTTTAGATCAGGTTACTGCATTATTAATCAATCGAGTTCGAGAAACCTACAAAATTAGTCAGTCAAATTACTTAGTAATGTTATTGACTTCATCCGATTTAGGCAGTTTTGCTAGTCGTTTTGAATATTTAAAAACAGTCCAGCTCCATGACCGTGATTTGATGTTTCAAATGGAATCAGTTAGAACCAATTTTGAAGACCAGAAAAATCTTAAAGAAGAAAAGCAAACAGAATTAGAAGCAGCAAAGAAAAAATTAGAAAGCCAAAAAGTACTACTTGCTCAACAAAAAAGTGATAAAGAAAATTTATTAAAAATTACGCAAAATAACGAAATTAAATACCAACAATTACTGGCTGCTTCTCGGGCAGAGGTTGATGCTATTCAACGAATTATCGCCGGAAAAGGCCAGGAAACCCAGGCTGGCGATGTCAATCAAGGTCAGAATATTGCTTCAATAATCCCTACGGCTTCTGCTTGTTCTACTGGTGCCCATTTACATTTTGAAGTGCGTGAAGGCGAAAATGTCAAAAATCCATTTTCTTATCTAAAAAATATTTCCCTTACTGACTATTCAGGTGGTGATCCGCACAATGGAACGGGCGATTGGGATTGGCCGCTTAATGGCCAAGTCCAATTTAATCAAGGTTACGGGTCAGATACTAGTGCCATTCGGTCTCATATCGTTTGGTACAGTTTTCATACCGGTATTGATATTTATTCATCTGATTTATCTGTTAAATCGGTTAAAAAAGGTACTTTGTATCGCGGTTCGATCAGTTGCGGGGGTGGCACTTTACGTTATGTTCGG
>Ga0247841_10014080_pt1 | contig 10080 bp, 8 predicted proteins | sample LaCruzMarch2015__2_FD_192410 | JGI IMG/M metagenome (GOLD analysis project Ga0247841, IMG submission 192410) | Freshwater microbial communities from meromictic Lake La Cruz, Castile-La Mancha, Spain - LaCruzMarch2015_18m | ecosystem: Environmental > Aquatic > Freshwater > Lake | place: Spain...
GGTTTTTCAAAGAGACGAGAGCGGTCTGCACGTGCGGGCTGGTATTGGCCTTGGTCCACCCAGTCCCAAATACAGCCGCCCTGCAGATAGGGCTTAGAGTAGATCTGATCCCAGTAGGCGCGCATGTCGCCAGTACTGTTACCCATGGCATGGGCATATTCGCACATGATGAAGGGGCGGTTTTGTTTCGCGGAGGCATACTTGGTGAGGACAGCAGGCTTCGGATACATAGGGGCAACGAGGTCGGTCTCGGGCGCGTTCCCTGCCTCGCAGGAGTGGATCAGGCGGGAGGGGTCGCGCTTTTTCATCCAGCGGGCTGTGGTCTCGAGGTTGCTGCCCCAGCCGTTTTCATTGCCTACGGACCAGATGATGATCGAGGGATGGTTCTTGTCGCGTTCGACCATGCGCACCGTGCGGTCCATGTAGGCAGGGAGCCAGTTGGCGTCCTTGGTCAGCTCTTGCGCTCCGTGGCACTCGATGTTGGCTTCGTCGTAAACATAGAGGCCCATTTCATCGCAGAGCTCGTACCAGGCAGGGACATTGGGGTAGTGGCAGGTACGGACCGTATTGATGTTGTTCTGCTTCATGAGCTGGATGTCCTTGATCATCATCTCCAGGTTCATGGTCTGTCCGTTCTTCACATCATGCTCATGGCGGTTGACACCCTTGATAAAGATGCGCTGGCCATTGACCAGCATATTGCCGTCCTTCAACTCGACAGAACGGAATCCGACGCGTGTCGGAATCACCTGCAGAATTTGGCCGTCTTTATTCTTCAGTGTGAGATAAAGCTTATAGAGGTTGGGTTTCTCAGCAGACCACTTGAGTGGATTCTTGACAGGAATCGAAAGGTTCGCCTTCTCTGCGTCAGCCGTGACTGTCTGGTTGACGACTGTATTTCCTGTCGCATCTTCGAGGAGGAAAGACACGGAGGCTCCTGCGCCATTGATGACTTCCGTGTTGACCTTCAGCGTTGCATCGGTATAGGACGCGTCGAGCTCTGCTTTCACCTCGAAGTCGCGAATACGGGTCGCGGGTGCGCACCAGAGATAGACATCGCGGAAGATGCCGCTCACGCGCCAGAAGTCTTGATCCTCGAGATACGAGCCGTCACACCAACGGAAGACCTCGACCGCGATCTTGTTCTCGCCGGGCTTCAAAAAGGATGTGATGTTAAACTCCGAGAGGGTGCGGCTGTCCTTTGCGAAGCCGACCTTCTGTCCGTTGATCCAGAGGTAGAAGAAGGAGTTGACGCCGTCGAAACCGATAAAGATTTTTTTGCCGTCCCAGTCCTTGGGCACGGTGAAGGTGTGGCGATAGGAGCTGACGCTGTTGTAGGGATTCGCTGGATCCACGACCGGTGGCGTGGGTTTACCAAAGGGGTAACGAATGTTGGTATAGATAGGGATGCCATGGCCTTCGATTTCGACATTGGCAGGGACCGGAATGGTGGTCCATTGGGAGTCATCAAAAGAAAGTGCTTCAAAACCGGCGACACGGTCAAGCTGGGTTTTTGAAAAATGATACTTCCATTGTCCGTTTAGGGATTTGTAAAAGGGCGATTTTTCGCGTTCCGCGCCAAAGGTGTAACGGATGGTCTTTGCGACCTCCATTGACGGACAGGTGATCATGGTCGCGTGGGGTTTTTCAGTTCCCTGGTGCACGGCTTTGGGATTCTGCCAGTCGAGAGGTTCCTGTGCGAGGACGCACGAGAGAGGGAGAAGCGAGAGGGTCAATAGTAATTTATTCATTTTGTTTGATGTCCAGTTAAGTGTTATAACGAGATCGTTTTTAGCTCGGATGCCAACTTGGAGAGTGCCTGTGTCAGGGCTGCATCAAAAGCGGTAGCGATGTCACTGGAGTTAGATGACTCTAAAGGTGCGGAGCCAGTGGCTTCAGCACTCCAGAGCATGGTGAAGTCAGCGGCAGTTTCATCCACAAGTGTAAAGCGAAGCGTGATGACCGCCATGGGACGTTCCTTGCGGAAGTCCAAGAGGATCTGCTCGACGGTTCCTTCGAGTCCCATGGGCGCGAGCACGCCAGAGGAAGAGTCATAGACCGACTTAAAGAGACCCGTTTTTCTCAGATAGTTCATGGACTGCACGCGGATCAGCTCATGTGGAGAAGCGATCCAACTGGTGTAGTAATCCATGACCGTCTCACCATTTGCACGTTTGACAATGAGGTTGCCCGTGTCGAACGGAGGTTGGCTATTAAAGGAGAGTATCTTCAGGTTATTAAAGAGGGGCTTTGCAACTGGTTTTGCAGGCAGGCTAGCCTGCAGCGCATAGCTCCGCTTTTGGTTGACCGCGAGTAGCTGAGCATCCGAGGAGATGCAACCCGATAATAGGACGAGAGACAAAGCAGCGAGAAAACACAAACATCGAACATTCAATATCGAACATCGAACATCCAATTTAAAATAAGGCAATAAGGCAATAAGGCAACAAGGCAATTTATTCGAAATTATAGTCAATCGTGTGTGAATGGGATACATAGTCATTTTTCCTTTGAGGATAGAGTCTAACAGGCGCCCAGGACATCGCCTTTAATGAGGGGATGTCCGTTCAAGAAAGATTTTCCGTCCATACGCCGTCCACCTTCAGGCTGTACCGCAGTGAGGCAGAGGGCACCATCTCCGGTCAAGACCCTAGGGCCTGAAGGGCAGAAGTCGTAAATGCTGCCTGGGGGCATGTCTGAAACCTCTGAAGGCGTCGGCAAGATCGTCGCCTCCAAGATCTTCATACGGCCTGAAGACCCTTTTTTGACAAGGTGGTTGGGCAGAAAGGTGAAGGCACCAGGCCAAGGATCAAAGGCGCGGATGCGTCGCTCAATCAATCTGGCAGGGAGAGCCCAGTCGATCAATCCATTGTGCTTCTGCATCTTAGGGGCGTAAGTGGCAAGGGAATGATTCTGTGGTTCGCGCTTCATGGTGCCATTGATGATCTGACGCAAGCCCTTGACCATGGTGACAGCCCCTAGAATGGCCAGGCGGTCCATCAGGGTGAAAGAGGTGTCGTCCGAGCAAATAGGTTCCACCGCAGTGAGTAGCATGTCGCCATCATCCATACCCTCGGCCATCTGCATGATGGTCACGCCTGAGACCTCATCGCCTGCAGCGATTGCGTACTGTACGGGCGCTGCACCGCGATACTTGGGCAGCAGGGAGAAGTGTCCGTTGATACACCCATGGGGTGGCAGGCCGAGGAGTTTTTTTCCAAAAAACTGTCCAAAGGCTACGACCACAATCACGTCTGGCTTCCACGCGGCAAGGGTTTCGAGCACGGCAGGCGCATTAATTTTTTCAGGCGAGATGATGGGGCCAATCTTATTTTCAACAGCAAAGGTCTTGCAGGGGCAGGGCGTGAAGTGCTGTTTTCGTCCGGAGGGACGGTCAGGCTGTGTGACCACGCCAACGACCTTGAGCAAGGGGCATTTTATCAACGCCCGCAAGGTGACAGCCGAGGCCTCGGACGAACCTATAAAAATAACGCGCATGATCAAGTCGTGAAAGAGATTGTGTTTCAGCAAAAAAACGTCTTATTAAATTAGCACATTTCCTGATAGGTGGCGATTTCAAAATTGTTTAATTTCCGCCTTGCTCTCAGGGGGCTGGTTTGATAAATTGTTTACTCTTTTTTGAGAATGGTAGGATACCGAAGTGGCCAACCGGGGCAGACTGTAAATCTGCTGGCTTACGCCTTCCTTGGTTCGAATCCAAGTCCTACCACCATTTTAGTTCTGTTGAGAGGAGGTGAATAGCGTGATCCAGATGCGAATGAAGAAGGGCGAATCAGTCGAGCGAGCCCTCAAGCGCCTGAAAAAGGTAATGGATAAGGAAGGACTGCTCAAGCAGCTTCGTAACAACCGTTACTATGAGAAACCGTGTGTTAAATCCCGGCTCAAATCAGCACGCGCCCGTATCCGCAGCCATTCCCGTCGCGCCATGCGCGAAATGGGTTGAGCAGCCTAACACGCTATTCAAAGCTAACGAAGACACTGGTTCACGCCAGTGTCTTTTTTATTCACGAAGCGCCTTTCTTCAGCGGCGCGCTGATTATCAACTAATGGAGTGGACTTTTGTAGGACAAAGGAGTAAGATTTTCAATAGTTAATTAACCCATTAAGGAGATTCACAATGAAGACGATGCTTGTTATGATGATGATGGCTGTGATGGCCGTTTCTGTTTCGATGGCAGCAGACGCTGCGGCACCAGAGGCGAAGGAAGCACCTAAGTGCACCTGTACCTGCACGGCTGAGAAGAAGGATCCAGCTTGCGCCTGCCAAAAGTGCAAGTGCAACAAGAAGGCCGAAGGTAAAAAGTGCTGCAAGAAAGATGGTAGCTGCAAGAAGGAAAAGAAGGAAGAAGCAGCCAAGTAAGTATGTTCTCTTAGGGTGGTGCAAGTCACACCTGAACAGAATAAAAAAAGCACCGGATTTCTCCGGTGCTTTTTTGTTTGGTGAGATCGATTCGCTTACACGAGTCCTTGATCGATCATGGCTGTCGCGACCTTCATGAAGCCGGCGATGTTTGCGCCCATGACGTAGTTACCCTTGTGATTGAACTCAGCCGCTGCATCCCAGCACTGCTGATGGATGGCGCACATGATGCCATGGAGCTTCTGATCCACTTCCTCACGTGTCCAGCTCAGGCGGATAGAGTTCTGGCTCATTTCAAGGCCCGAAGTGGCCACGCCACCAGCATTTGCTGCCTTGCCAGGACCATACATCAGCTTCGCTTTGATGAACTGCTCAACAGCTTCTGGCGTGCTGGGCATGTTCGCGCCTTCAGCGACCAGCTTGCACCCATTCTTGATGAGCGCCTTGGCGTCGTTGCCGTTGAGCTCGTTCTGCGTGGCGCTCGGGAAGGCACAATCACACTTGACGGCCCATGGGGTCTTGCCAGCGGTGAACTGGGCCTTCTTGAACTTCTTTGTGTAGTCGCTGATGCGGCCACGCTTGACGTTTTTGAGGTCCATAACAAAGGCCAGCTTCTCAGCGGTAATGCCCTCTGCGTCATAGATAAAGCCGCTCGAGTCGGAAAGCGTGACAGCCTTAGCGCCGAGATCGTTGAGCTTCTCAACGGTGTACTGCGCAACGTTTCCGGAGCCGGAGACTGTGCAGATCTTGCCAGCGAAGCTTTCGTTACGTGCCTTCAACATCTCTTCGGCGAAATAGACGCAACCATATCCTGTTGCTTCAGGACGGATCAGTGAACCACCCCAGGTGCGGCCCTTACCGGTCAGCACGCCCGTAAACTCATTGCGCAGGCGCTTGTACTGCCCGAACATAAAGCCGATCTCGCGTCCGCCCACACCAATGTCGCCTGCAGGGACATCTGTGTCGCTGTCCACGTGACGGAAGAGTTCGCTCATGAAAGACTGGCAGAAGCGCATGACTTCGTTGTCTGACTTGCCCTTCGGATCAAAGTCGCATCCACCCTTGCCGCCGCCCATGGGGAGTGTGGTCAGGGCGTTCTTGAAGATCTGTTCGAAACCGAGGAACTTCAGAATGCTCTGGTTCACGGTCGGATGAAAACGCAAACCGCCTTTGTAAGGTCCGATTGCGCTGTTGAACTGCACACGGAAACCACGGTTGACCTGGAAGTTGCCCTTGTCATCCTGCCAGGGTACGCGGAAAACGATCATACGCTCGGGTTCCACGATGCGGGATAAGATATTCTGCTTCTCAAGAATCGGACGAGCTTTGATCACTGGCTCCAGGGATTCCAGCACTTCCTGCACGGCCTGCAAAAATTCAGGTTCATTTGCATTGCGCTTGCGGGTGTTTTCAAGTACGGTCTGAACATAACTCATGTTAAACAACTCCTCTTTCTTAATTATTAGCGAAAAAAAAATCGCTATCATAGAGTAATAGCAACTCCTGTGCCATACAAAAATGTTAGCGTATGGTTTTACATATTTACGAAGAAAACGAAGGATTAACGTCTTCCCGCAGAGGCGCGGAGGCGCAGAGAATAGGAAAATTTGGAGTGCGGTGGCAAGCGGTATTCCGTGCGACGCCGCTTTTATAAAGCCGAAAAATTGGCCTACAAGCTTCTGGAGGGCCACGCTCTGTCGTGGCCGGACGCGACAGAGCGCGTCCCTCCAAAAGCGAATTGAAACCTCATTCTTCCAGCATCCCGACATTCCAGTAAGGCCAAAGAAAAACAAATTTTGTTCAAAAGTCTTTACTTCTACAAAAATAGCCGACAAATATGTAAGCATTCAAATTTGTTGTTAGCTAAAACCCAAATTCAAGCTGGCCTGCGACCACGACTTTTCGGCCTGTGGTAAAGGCGGCATCAGAGGTGTCGTAGACCACGAAACGGACCGAGGGGAAGCGCTGGGCAAGTTCGAAGCGGATATACTCTTCAACGGCCCGTACGTTTGCGGGGTCGTCGTCCGAGAAACCCACGCTGATCGGCTTATGGACGCCGAGTCGTTCGATGATCTTAAAAAGATGTTCGAGAAAGTCACGAATGGCAAACTGTTTACGAGCCTCGGATTGATTGAGATCAGGGACCTTGCCTTCGGCCAGTTGCTCAAACTGTGGGGAGGTGACGGCATGGTATTTGTTCAGCGAGAGGTAGTAGTCCAAAATTTGTCTGTCGGTCATGGACTCGTTGGCAAGGGGGCCGTCAAAGCTGACCACGTAACCCCGCAGGTTGCTGATCATGGCAGCTCGCTCTTCAGGGGTGAGGACGCGCTCAATAAAGAGCTCGACTCCCCGCTTCAAGGTCTCGCTGCGGTGGCCACGGGCTGTCACAATCGCGAAGATGCGCCCGTCGATCAGGGAGTTTTTAAAGGTATTGAAGCTGGGGGGCGGTGCGGTTTCCCCCTTGAGCAAGGCATCTATCGCTGTACCCGCATCCTTCAGGAAGGTACTCTCGTCAGTACTTCCAAAATCTCTAAACTCTCGGAACGCCTTGGCCCAGTCGCCATCTGGCGGGCGGTAGTTGACATGGTCATTCCGAATGACGGCAAAAAGCGAGGTGGAGACGAGGTGGGGAACCCAGGAGCCATCCTGAAGCTTTCGCTCCAAGTGAATGTGCGTGGGCATGTGCAGGATGTTGTCGTCCCAGTCGAAGATGTAATATTTCAGATCCCTGTCGGCGACCGAAAGATTAGCGTTTTGTTTCATGGAAAAATAAGGTATTCTTGTTGCCATGGAAAGTCAATCCTCAAAAAAAAGAAATCCCTGTGTGTTGGTCACCGGCGGGGCCCTCAGAATCGGTGCTGCGATCTGCGTTGCGCTCGCCAAAGCGGGCTGGAATGTGGTTGTACACGTCAATCAATCCCGCAAACAAGGTGAGGCACTCTGTGTGACGTTAAGGACATATGGGGTGGAGGCTTGGCTTGTCGTCGCAGACATGGGACTGTCAGGGGCTGCAACCACTCTTTTTGAGGAGTCGTGCAGGCTGGCCGGTCATCTGGACGCGGTCGTGAACAATGCAGCACTCTTTTCTCTCAAGACAGAGATGCCCGAGCGTGAGCGGGAGAGACTTTTTAGGGTTAACCTGGATCAACCCCTTGAATTAATTCATTGTTTGTACGACCATCTGAGTGCACGGCAGGACAAAGGGGGTGTGGTGAACCTTTCGGATCAGCGGATCACTAGAATCTCGCGTGAAGAGGCGACACCTTATGAGCTCTCCAAGATGTTGCTGGCGGACATGACGCTCAATAAGGCGCGGGATTGCGCTCCCATTCTGCGGGTGAATGCCCTGGCGCCTGGTGCGGTCATCTCGCCTTCGGAAACGATCAACAAGGAGGCTGCTGGACGCTTTCTGCTCGAACGCCGCCCCACGCTGGCAGAGGTTGCGGAGGGCGTTCGCTGGTTGCTCGAGGCTGAGTCGGTCACAGGCCAGACGCTCTATATTGATGGCGGCCAGCATCTGGTGTAGGGAAATGCGCGAATTCGGGAATGCGGTAATGCGCGAATGCGCAACACTACCGTTCGGAGTTCCGCCTTCAGGCGGCAGGGGAAGCAGTGTGTGAATAGTGAGTGGTTACTATTTACAATTTACAAGCTTTTGACGGGGCCTGAGTCCTTGCACGCACAGGGGATTTTTGGTATTTTAAAGCATTCATTTTTAACGGCAGAAAGAGACAGGGAACCATCATGTACAAAATCGTCTCAAAGAAGCAGTTGTCGGCTGAGGTCTTTCGCATGGAGCTAGAGGCTCCGCTGATCGCGCGCGAACGTAAGCCCGGACAGTTTATCATTTTACAGATTGATAATGACGTTGGTGAACGTATCCCTTTAACCATTGCGGATGCTGATCCAGAAAAAGGAACAATCACGATCATTTTTCAGACCGTCGGACGTACGACGCATGTCTTGGCGGATAAGCAGGTCGGGGATGGCGTGCCGGCATTACTCGGTCCACTCGGACAGCCCACACACATCGCGAAGGTCGGTCATGTCGTCTGTGTCGGCGGTGGCATCGGCGTGGCTCCCATGCACCCCATCGCCCAAGCCATGAAAGCTGCTGGCAACAAGGTTACTATCATCATGGGCGCGCGTAATAATAGCCTGCTAGTCATGGAAGAGGAGATGCGCAAAATCGCGGACGAGTTGATCATCGTGACGGATGATGGTTCAGCGGGACGTAAGGCTCTGGTCACGGTTCCGCTCAAGGAGCTCTGCGAGCAGACACCCAAACCCGATATGGCTGTCATCATCGGTCCGCCCATCATGATGAAGTTTGGTGCAGAGACCACACGGCCCTACGGCGTGCCAACCGTGGTCTCGCTCAACACGATTATGATTGATGGCACAGGCATGTGTGGTGGTTGCCGCGTGACAGTTGGAGGCAAGACCAAGTTCGTCTGTGTGGATGGTCCGGAGTTTGATGGCCACCAAGTTGATTTTGATAACATGATGAAACGTCTTCGTGCCTACAAGGTTCGTGAAGAAGTTGACCACAACGATCACCATTGCAAAATCGGCCTCACCTGATCCATCCAGCCGTTCAATCGCTCAATCGTTCAATCGATAAGTCGAGAATTTTATGCACAAACAACTTGAAACCCTCTACAATGAAGCGACCGAGACGCTTGCGCCGCTCAAGGACAAGAATCTTACACCTAAGGATCGCATGGCTATTCCTGCTCAGGAGATGCCCACCCAGGATCCGCATGTACGCTGCCATAATATGACAGAAGTGGCACTCGGGTACTCTGCCGAGCAAGCGCGCGTGGAGTCCATGCGCTGTCTGCAATGCAAGACCGCGCCCTGCATCAATGGCTGTCCAGTCGGCATCCGTATCCCTGATTTTCTGAAGGCTGCAGCCGAGGGGCGCTTTGATGAGGCGGTCGGAATTATCCGCGAGAACAGCCTGTTGCCAGCCGTTTGCGGACGTGTCTGTCCCCAAGAGACCCAGTGCCAGGCGCCCTGTACCTTGGGTAAGGCGTTGAAGAATCCGGAATTGGCCGTCTCGATCGGTCGTGTGGAACGCTATGTTGCTGACCTCCAGCGAGAGAGTGGCAAGCAGGAGATGCCAGCAATCAAGCCCGCGACAGGCAAGCGCGTCGCTGTGATCGGCAGCGGACCCGCGAGCGTCACCGTTGCAGCGGATGTCCGTCGTGAAGGCCACGAGGTCGTGATGTTTGAAGCGTTCCATAAGCCAGGTGGAGTTCTGGTCTATGGTATCCCCGAGTTTCGTCTGCCCAAGGCTATCGTGCAGAAGGAGATCGATACCTTGACCGCGATGGGCGTCAAGCTGGAAACCAATTTTGTGGTCGGACGCACACGCAAGATCAAAGATCTGATGGAGCAGGACGGCTTTGATGCTGTCTTTGTTGGTACCGGCGCAGGTTTGCCCAAATTCATGAACATTCCAGGCGAGAACCTGGTGGGTGTCTTTTCGGCAAATGAATATCTGACACGCTCGAACTTGATGAAGGCTTATGATTCGGCGCGATCTCACACGCCGATGTACCAAGCCAAGCGCGTTGCAGTGCTCGGGGGCGGTAATGTTGCGATGGACGCCGCGCGCACCGCCTTGCGTCTCGGTGCGGAAGAGGTCCACCTTGTCTACCGTCGTACGGAAAAAGAGATGCCCGCGCGTATTG
>Ga0247841_10014081_pt1 | contig 10079 bp, 8 predicted proteins | sample LaCruzMarch2015__2_FD_192410 | JGI IMG/M metagenome (GOLD analysis project Ga0247841, IMG submission 192410) | Freshwater microbial communities from meromictic Lake La Cruz, Castile-La Mancha, Spain - LaCruzMarch2015_18m | ecosystem: Environmental > Aquatic > Freshwater > Lake | place: Spain...
ATATCTTTGTTAAATTTAGCCTTGACCGCCTTTTTAATCTCTTCTATCTGCTCTTCTATAATCTTTCTATCGGCAGCCATCATAAAGTTACTAAAACTAACCAAAGCCTCTTCCCCGAATACCTTTAACATCAACCAATCATGAAAGGTTCTATAATTTGATCTTTCTTTAGTTTCGAGGTCAGAAAAACCATATATCTGTTTATCAAGGTTATCTAGCTGAGTAAACATATCATTAATAACAGCAATGTCTATTTTTTGATCTTTAGCCAGTTTAACATTAGGGCATTGCGTATTAAGAGGAATTTGCTCTCTTTTGATACCATACTCTTTGTACATCTGTTCGAATCTATCTACTCGCTCTTTATATTCCTTTTCGGGCCATAAACCATATATTCTACAATTCATCGGCCTATATGCATACCAATGGCATCGATTATCTTCCAATAACATACAGGGTTTATAAAAAATGTCCGTCCCCCATTTTTGAACATCCACTTTAAAGAAATACTCAATGCTCTTACAAATGAGTTTGAGTTTGTATTCTTTGTTAGTATTATTCCATATCACATTAATGAGATTTATAAACTCAGAATAATTCATACTGGGACAAGCGGTTTTACAGCACTCGCAAAGATGATTACATGTTGTTTTTAAATCAACCGTATCATATATCTTATTAAGTTGCTTATCTAAAGTCGATTTTGGGTTAACGTTCTTTACTTTACTCTTTTTCATACTTCTATCCCCTTAATTTTTGAATACCCCAAGTTGCCCATCTCTTTTTCAACACGAATCTTGAACGGCATTTTTTCATTTACATCAAAGTCATGCGAAATCAAAAATACTCTTGAAAAGTCCTTCTGTAACTTCTCAAGCAGTTTAAACACATTCTTGACTTTTACAGAATCTAACGGCCCAAGACATTCATCGAGACAAATTAATTCGGGCTTGGAAGAAGTTGTTTGGAACGATAGTATAGACAAACCAATTGATACTGCTAGTCTTACGATGTTCTTCTCGCCACCCGAAAGCATTGTATATGTATTACCCGCATTGCCCTTAATATCAACATCTACCTTAGAGGCCTGATTGATATAGAACTCAACAAATATTTGACCATCACTAAGAAGACTAAGAAGCTCTCTAATATAAACATTTAGTGTTGGTAAATATCTTCTAACAATACGAGTCTGAATACCCTCTACGCCAAAAATTTCATCTAGAACATCTAAAGTAGCAAGAATAGTAGCTGATTCGCCTCTAGATATTTGCAGTTTTTCTACCATGGCCTTATCGCTAATAATAACTTCAATCTCTTTTTCCAATGACCCAATATTAAGACTACAGGCCGACTTCTCTTTATCAAGGCCACTTAGCGTCTGTTTATGAGTCGCTATATCATCGTTAATTCCTTTGGCCTTATTCTTCAAGGGCACAAATTTACTGCTTATCTCATCATATTTAGCCTGTAACTCTTTAGTCTCTTCCCGATACTTTTTATCTATATCAACCAACTTGGCTTCATATTCGGAAATTTTAACCGTTTTGTCCTTTATTGACTTTTGGTTTTTCTCAATTTTAGTCTTATAGTCCCCAATAGAAGCTTGGAATTCCTTAAGTCTTTCCTTATTGGTGTCATTTTTACTAATCTCTGAATTAATGACCGATTCTCTTAAAAGCTGCTCTTCAATAATCTTAAGACGCCTTTCTATCTCCGCCATGTCTACATTATAGCCCTTCAATAAATCCGTATTCTTGGAAAGTTCTGCCTTAAAACTAGCTATTTTAGTATTATTGTCACTAATTTTATTCTCAATATGCTCTCTGGTAACAACACTCTTGCATTTATCACAAGTAAAGGCCTTATCCCCCGCCTTTTTGAGTTGTTCGGCAAGTAAATCATTATCGTCTTCTAGGATAGATATGTTGGACTCAATTCCAGCAATCGTTTTGTTACATGAAATTATAAGTTTGTTTGCCTCTTCTTTTTTAACAAGCCCTTTGGGTTTAGCATCTTTATATTTAACTATTTTTGCTAATTCGGCCTGTTTTTCATCAATATTAAAAGAGCTTATAGCTTTATTTAGCGCCACTATTTTGTTGTCAACATCTATTACCAACTTGTCATAAGAAAGATTATTGTCCTTACACTCATTGACATCGTTCTTAGTTGACTCAAGAATATTTTTCCACTCTTTTTCTTGATTATCTTTGTTCGTTTTCTTGGAGAATAATTCGGTTTGAACCTTTTGGCCTTCAACCTTAAGATTCTCAACCTCTTTAAGGACATCCGATTTTGACAATTTCTCAATACTGCCGTTTATATCTACAACATTCTCCTCAATCGACTTAATGCGGGTTTTGACATCGGCTATTTTAACCTTAATTTCATCAACGGTGGAACGGGCCTCAATTCCTGCTGTTAAAACGCTTATCTTTGAATCAGCGCTTTCAACTTCCAAGAGTCTAACCCTTCTCATTTCCTTACATTTTTCCGTACATCCCTTAACAACATCGTTTAAGTGCAATAACTCTATTAAAGTTTTCTTGCGGGACTTGTCTTCGCCCCCTATAAACCTTCCGCTGTCATTTTGTCCAAACATTAACGAGCTTGAAAACAAATCATAGGACATATCAATGACTTTAAGAATAGACTCTTGAACGTCTCCCGATCTATGCCCCGACAAACTTTCTTCGCCGCCATTATAATATCTTACAAACTCCATTCTGGGAACAGATGTACCCTTGCTTATTTTGCGTATTCTCTTTAACCTATAAGTCTCGCCCTTTTCCTCAAATAAAACTTCTACAAATGATTCATCGGCCTGAACCATAACGTTATTGATTCTTGTGATAACCGCCCCGCTTGCCCTTTCAATTTTGTCGTTATTGGCGGTTCTTCTAACAAGCTGATCGTAAAAAGCATAACAAATGGCTTCAAGTATTGTTGATTTACCAGCCCCGTTCATTCCGCAAATACCAATCAAATTAGTGAGCCCTCGTCCTTTTGCTTCCTGAACATGCTCATAGGGCCTTTTAATCACAGAATCATATAGTTGATCCATTGTGATATTTGCGTTTTTAAGTTGACTAACCTGTTCTGGAGTAGGATCAAAGACAATACTATTATCTTCTTCACCGAATCTCAAAAAGTTACACATTCTAACAGCATATATTTGCATAGTTATTTTTGTCCAATTGATTGATATATTTCATGGGCCAAATCTAGCGCCCTCTTACATTCTTTTTCGTTAGTAAACCGTTCTTTAATCATTTCTTCCACTACTTTAATAACATCGTCGTTACCTATATGTCCCTGATCCATAACCTTCTGCTCAAGAACATCGGCAAGACTCACTCCTACAGAACCTATCAATTTTTGGCCATATAATTTGTAAACCGGGCTAAACTTATTGTCAACTGTCTTTAATAGCTCTTTTAGTCCAACTGAAAACTCCATCAATTCCTCATCGCTTCCAACGCAATATACTTTGACAATAGACCCCTGATATTTAGAGGCATCTATCTCGTTAATAGCAGCGTAAATGCTCTTCAGATTGCCCTTAAACTCAAGCATGGTTCGAGAGTTAGGGTACTTAACAAATCTGCTTTTACCATAATTTTCGATTTCTTTAACTTCGGAATCATAAACAACAAACCCCTTGTCCTGCTCTTTTTCGTTAAAACTGGACTTCTCAATAGAGCCACAATACATAGAATAACACTTCTTAGTTGATAAGAATTGATGTTCGTGATAATCTCCCAAGAATACATATTTGGCCCCTATTGAATCCAAGTCGCTAACTGTTATGTCATGAGCGTTTTGATTCAAATAATTCTTGGTTTTTTCTACAATAGTGGTTGTGGTAGCAGTTACAAGACCATCTAAATCATCGTCGTTCATACTTTCTTCGTCTAATACTTTATAGGTATTGAGTTTAGCCCCCTTGACCGCAAAATGTCCAAAGAAAAAGGTTTCTTCAATATCTGATGGCATATTGGCTTTAACCCTATTGACAAACTCTGTAAACTCTTCTTTTGTGGTTTTGTTTTTCTGTTCAATGTCAAGAGAGTATGGGAAAAATAGGAACAAGTTCTTTTTGAAAACCATACTGTAAGGCTTGTCAACGATTTTTAAGCTTTTAAGATTAAGTTCCTGCAAATCCTTAAGAGCATGATGTTTCTTGCATATGTCATGATTGCCTGTCATTAACACTGTAGCAATTTTAGCTTCTGCCAATCTACTAAGTTGAAAACTCAAAATGCCTCGTAACTCATTAGTAGGTTCATAATAATCATAAATGTCGCCAGCTATTACAAATAGATCTGGCTTCATTTCTATGCATTGATCTACTATCCATTTTAAAGAGCGGATATAATCAGCGCTTCTAAAAGGAATAGTAATGAACTCTTTGTCCAAGGTGTTTTTATAAACCTGACGATTAAGATGACAATCTGCGGTTATTGCTATTTTCATACGATTATTATACATCCATTCTTAAAATAAACAACCGAATCCATAAAAATATTTCATTTTATGGATTCGGTGAATAATTACATCATTTCATTCGTAAAGGCGTAAAAAGCGATGCCAGTTCTATCTGCCCCATTCATATCAGCCATAATAAAAACAGGGAAACAGTATAAATCCCCGCCCTTATTAGCGACATGCCCTCTAGCAACCGCCAAAGCTTTAGATGCCTTGCCAATTGTAGCACTCCCAAAACACCTTAATACCACTTCTTTGTTTTCGGCAAGAGAATGAGCTATGGCCCCAGCTAATTTATGAAGGTTATCTTTTCTGGTATCGGCAGCTACATCTTTAGGGTCAGACTTCACAAAAAGAACACTTTTGCATTTATCAATGTCAACCTTTATAGTCTTTTCCGAAACAAAGGTATAAAAGCCTATACCAGTAAGATTACTATCTCCCATTTTTGCCTCAATAAAAGCAGGGGCACATGATAATTGAAGATTTTGAACATTTATATTGTTAGTGGCAATTGCATGAAGATTTTGAACATTTATATTGTTAGTGGCAATTGCAAGAGCCTTAACCCCTTTAGCAATTGAGGCGCTTCCAAAACATCGCACACTAATTTCTCCAGAATTTCGAAGAGAATGACTAATCGCCCCGGCCAGCTTTTTAACATTCCTTTTTCGATCTTCAGGACTAATATCGACGGGATCTGCTTTTACTTTTAAGGCGGTAACTACTTCATGTTCTTTCTGTTCACTTACTATCTCTACATCGGTTTTAATATCTTCTGTTGTCTCGTTTATTGTATCTGTGCCCAAGTTCATTTTTGCCCCTTTTATTGTTAGTTGTTGCACCACATAAACATTATACATGTTTTTATTATTTGTGATGCTATTCTCCTTTTATTTTTTTCATTATGCTATCTTTGTTTTTTCGTAATTCTTTTATTTCTTTTAAGCACTTCATAGCTTCTCTAGAATAGCCAACTTCAACGGTATAAAACAGCTTATTATAGGACCCCAACTTATAATCAATCATCTTGAACTTTTTATTCGGCCTAGAACTTTTACTTAAATGATCCCCAATAATTTTTTTAACATCTCTTTTGTCCTTAAGTTTCTTAATACCATGACAACCTAATTTTATTACACCTGTTTTAATTTTGTAATCCTTAAGAGCAGAAGATAACGTCTCTCCATTGGTTAATTTTTCTAAAACCGGCTTCAAGATTGGATTCGTATGATTAATAAGAACTTCCATCGTTTCTCTTGCCTCGGTCCTTTTATCTTCATGTTCAGATGCAGGATCACTAAGTGTATCCTGTAATGTAATATCTTGGCCACATTTATCTTTATAAGAATACTCAAGAGACAAAATGTAATTACTAATAGAGTTGGGGTCGGCATTAAACGGTTTTCGCTTCTTTGCCCTTTTGCTGTTCATGATGTTCTTGACAAAATTATCAAAAGAATAAAAAAGGTAAGTGTTAAAGGGAGTCTTTTTAAATATCGTTTTTCTTCCTTTTTTTATTTTCCTTTTATTGCTATATCCTTCCACGGTCTTTAAAAACACATGGGTTAATTCAGAAAACATATCTTCTTTGCTATCATGAAGATAATGATACTTTTCGGCCCAAAAATTCAATGTCGGAACCCTATCGGCATAAACCTTGTCCAATAACTTTAAATTGCCGGTCTTTTGGAATTTGATAATATTCTCGTCCTCTTCGTCTCTATCGATTTTAGTTGTATCTTGCATTTAATCTCCTTTTACCCAACACGTACTTTTAAACTCACAAATAGAACACTCATTAGAATCTTTGGTTTTATATGGCCTAGAACACATTTTCCCCTTTAATTTGAACTCGATCATTTTCTTACATTTTTCAACAGCAGAGTTAATAATAGGTTGGTAGAACGTAATGTTATACACTTTATATTCATTCGTCAACTTGTTCTCATAAAGAATTAAGCCGTTATTTTTTGAAGCTAACCACATGTCGAGAGTCATTTGTACAACATGTTTCCTGCTAGCATTACGGGCATCAAAAAGCTCTGGATCTACACTAAAAACATTAAGGGCATAAGAAATGTCGTCCATTGTAACAACACAATCAATATGTCCCATTAAATTAAAGTTACAATCAGTTACTATATGCTTGCCATCAGAGTGTCGAATTTCCTTACATTTTTTAATATAATGAATCCATTTATTGCTTATTTCTTCTTTAGTGAGATTTTTCAAAATGTCATAGGGAACATCGGGCTTTGCGGAATTAACCCTGTATAAAATTCTCCTCATGCATTCAGTTATAGTATCTGTCTTGAACACAGATATATAATCTGGAGCGAGATAAGAATTAATAGGGCTAAGACACTCAATAAATTTTTTCGAAACATCATTTTGAATTACGAAACTAATATCTTTGTTAACCATTTAAACCGCTTTCTCTAAGGACAAGAGTTTATCTATACCATTGTTTATAACATATTCATCGGGGTCTATTCCAACAGGCAAATCAATTATAGAAATGTTTTTGAATTGCTCAAATCGCTTTAAAACCTTGATAGCTTCTTTTTGAGCATTTTGACCCGCCTTGTTCTTATCCGCATCCATACAAATACAAACGCTATCACAATATCTAATCATTAAACCTATTCTGCGAGGCGACAATAATGTACCCATAATACTACAGACTTGATTTAAACCATATTGACACAATATTAAGGCATCCATATATCCTTCGACAAGATAGATTTTATTTTTGGTAAAGATATTTTTGCGGGTTTTGTTTAAAAGATACATGTGATAACTTTTCTTAAATGGTAATGGCAAATTCCACCATGTATTGCCGGGCTTAAAAGAGGGTTTACGGGTAGCAAATCCAACAGCCTCACCAAATTCAGAATATACAGGAACAATTATTCGCCCTTGTATAAACCCCGAATAATCTATATTATTGGGGTTATCAGTCTTGCCATACGCTTTAATTGCATCGGGAATAACATTTTGATAGGGACAATAGCCTATATTATGCAACTTAATTGAATCCAAATTAAGTTTTCTCTTATAAAGATATTCTTTAGCCGTTTGTATTTCTTTCGACTGAACATCTTTTAAGATTAAATGGCATGATAAAATAAAGTCGTCTAATTCGGACATAAATAGCCCCCATATTGGCAGGGGGAAATTCCCCCTGCCAATATCCCCACTTACAAATTAATCTTCTTCGGGCGGCTTTTCGTCATCGCCTTCTTCTGCTACCTCTGCAATTTCAGCAGGAGAAGCGTCACCAATCTTTTTGATATTAACGTCTATCAAAACATCGGCGTTTGGCGCTACTATCTTGGTAGGATCTTCTTTAAGTTCCAAGATGGCATCATCGAGTACAATAAGTCCCTCATCAACGATCTTGTCAATTAACTTAATAACAAGATCGTTTTGAATTAGATATTTCGCTAATTCAATCATTGTGGTAGCCCCAGTTTCAATCGGCTTATCGTTATCTATGACATCCTTAGATATTCTCAGAAGCCCCAATCTACTGCTAACCATCTTTTCGGCTCTAAGAGTATTAGCCAACATGACGATAGGATTAGTAGCGTTGACATCAAAGATCATCTGTAATTCGCATTTGCCCCATGGCCTTGCAGTTTTATTCTTTACGAATGTTATAATGCTTTTCTGTCCAACAACCATGCTTTCTTTTCCCTGTTTGACATAAATGTTGCCGACTTTAACAGCCTTTATGCGCTGGTGAGAATAAAACTTCAACGCTCTACCGCCGGGAGTTGTAGTTGCATCTCCAAAAGTTACGCCAATCTTATCCCTAATCTGATTAATGAATACGCAGGTTGTGTCACGCAATCCACAAGCCTGAACTATTTTGCGACAACCTCTTGATAACATTCTGGCCTGTTCTCCAAGCCTAGCGTTATCCATAAGACTACCCTCAAGTTCTGATTTTGGGGTCAAAGCGGCAGTTGAATCAATTACTACTAATCCAAACGCCCCACTCTCACAGAGTCTATAGGCATATTCCAACGCATTTTCGCCACAATCAAAATCATTAGAATAAACCAACTTATCAACATCAACACCATGTCTAGCGGCCCAAATAGGATCGAAAGACTGTTCTGCGTCAACCAAGGCGCATTCCAATCCCTGCTTCTGGGCACTTGCTATCAAATATAATGATAACAAACTCTTGCCACTTGATTCGGGTCCAAATATTTCAACAATTTTGCCCCTAGGAACCCCACCAGAATTGCTAGCTTCATCGACATCTTTAATGCCGAAAGAAATTACTGGTATACTGTCCTTTTGAATATTACCAAAACGAGTAAAAACTGGTTTTGACTTATTACCCATGCTCTTTTCAATATTTGCAAGAATCGCATCCATCGGATCTTTAACTTTGTTTGCCATGATATTTACTCCATATTAAAAGGGGGCTGTTGCCCATGCAACAGCCCCCTTTATGTCTTTAGAACAACTCCGTACTATCATCACCGCCAGAAGACTTCGTTTCAGTCTGAGCGGGTTCCTTATCTGCCGGTGCCCCAGTCATTTTTTCCTCTACCTTTTCGGGTTCAGGCTTAGCGGCTTCCTTCTTCTGAAAGCCCTCGCTCTTTTCCCTCTTCGGAGGAATCCTCTTCTCTTCAGGCAACGCATCCCACAACTCCTTGATCTTCTCAAGAGTCGCAGCCTTGTAGAGTTCAGACAGATTAATTCTGTCCTTCTTATAGGTTTCGATTTCCTGAGGGGTAAGAGGAGAATTTTCTCTTGCCGCATCAACAGAGTACTCCGTATCCCGCTTGTCTTTCTTACCTGTCTTCTTGTTGACAGGGATCTTTACGATAATAAAGAAGTCTGGCGCATCCTTGCCAGCAGGATCAATATTATGCAAAGACTTAAACCCACCGAACTTCTCAAACACGGTCTTACCCTTGTCGAGCATCTTGAGTTTTCCATCCGCCCTATCAATTACATGAATGGCGTATCTCGTATTTGGATAAAAGCCAGCTTGCCATGCAGGATCATCATTCTTATAATCCTTATGGGTTCTGACAGAGAAAGGATTCCAGTACTGCAAATACTTAACATGGGGTCCAATCAACCTAACCCTATGCGTACCCTCTCCCATCACCATATACGGAACCTTGCGCTCTTCCTTCTTGTCTCCCTCAGCGCCTTCCTTATCCTTGAAATCCTCATCCCAATTACCCTTGTCTGCTAACTTACTCATTTGCTTCTCCTTGTTGTTTTGTTTAGTATAACATTTTGTATTGCTTTAACAAGCAAAATAATTAAAAATCTTCTAACGGCGGTTCTGCACTCTGAGAACCGATGTCATCGCTCTTATGACCTCCTGTAGTTCGTTCCGATAATTTATTCATGTCCCAATCTGATGTAGGCCCCCTGCCTATATCATTGAGTTTCAACATTAACTGCCACGTTGTAATAGTCCTTGAAAGCCTCTCATGGGCGCTGTCAAGATTTTTAAGGATTTGAAAACAGGCCTTAAGCAATCCTTCAGTAGATCCCAAATCTGATAAGAATCCACTAATTCTGAAGGTGGCATCTCCTGTTCTTTT
>Ga0247841_10014082_pt1 | contig 10077 bp, 8 predicted proteins | sample LaCruzMarch2015__2_FD_192410 | JGI IMG/M metagenome (GOLD analysis project Ga0247841, IMG submission 192410) | Freshwater microbial communities from meromictic Lake La Cruz, Castile-La Mancha, Spain - LaCruzMarch2015_18m | ecosystem: Environmental > Aquatic > Freshwater > Lake | place: Spain...
GAGACTCTATACCGCGGCGTATTGAAAGTGAACCGATTTCACCGTCCGGTCCTGGCCTCCGGCGGAAGGGGTTGGGGGCATAGGTGTTAACTAGGCATGGAACCTAGGTCCAGAAGGGACAGTACGAAAGTAGCCCGGCAATTCATTGCCGAGTAGGAGGGCCAAAAAAGAGCATCTGCGTGCCGTAGGAACGCCCGAAATACGATTGTCTGAATGCGGAGTGAAACGTGGGATCGGATGTAGTCGTCAAAGCAAAACCGGACGCGCGACCTACCAAAACCGGACAAACCTCGCATTTCCTCGTCATCCATAGTCGTACGCGTACGTCTCGTCAAACCCGCTTGTAGATTCACTGATTCGCATTCGCTCGTCGTCGCGTGTCCGACGTTCGGACAGTTTCACGCGGTTGGCTGTCCAGCAGCTCGCAAAAACCAACATGAGATTTCCTTCGTAACCTTGCGATTTGTGAACCATCTCACAAAACCACACCTATCATTTTTTAGAGGTTCTTGACCCTCTCGCCGCCATCGGCAGCTCGTAGTTCCGGATCAGCAGCTCGGTCACCTGTCTGTTGGCCTCTTTCGGCAGAGAATAACACGTCGTGACTTCCTCCACAATCGCCCACTCATACAGTCTGCGTATCTCAGGCGCATCGTTGTAGCTCAGCAGGAACTTCCCTTTGATGCGCTGGAGCGCCGTTGACAGCCGTTCATGGTCCGCTTTTCCGATGACATGTTCATAGTGCTTCTCCGCACCCCAATATGGTGGATCGCAGTAGTAGAACGTGTCGCTGCGATCAAACCTCGCGATGAGCTTCTCGAAGTCCTCATTGAACACATAGACATGCAGAAGCCTCTCATGAACCCGTTTGATCGTGTCTACGATCAGATCGGATCTGAACCGAGACAGCCCGCGTGCATAGCCGAAGCTGGCTTTCCGTCCCATCTTGGAGCCGAACGAACATTTCACCAGCCACAGAAACGCCGCTGCGCGTTCCGTTTCGCATCGGTTTACCTCTCGACCCACCAGATCGCGCTCATGGTAGAAATCCTCCTGGCTGACGAGTCGCCATCGCAGCCTCTCTATCAGCTCCAACGGCCGATCCCGCATACATCGGAACAGGTTCGTCAGCTCACCGTGAACATCATTGAGCACCTCGACCTGTGAGATCTCCTTTGGCTTCGCAAACAGCACGTTTGCCGCTCCTGCGAACGGCTCGATAAAAACGCCATGAATCGGGATTCGTCTGACGATTTCCCGCGCTAATCGGCTCTTGCCTCCGACCCATCCGATAGGACTCCCTGACATGTAGCTTCTCCTTGCGTGGTTGACGTTCGGAGACGTTCAGGGTTCAGCTTCACCGTGTTTATGGCTTTGCAGCGTGGACATTTGCACTCGGTGGTGATTTCGATCTCAGCTTCGTAGAGCTTCTTGCCGCAGCCTTTACATCTTACCTCGATCATTTCCCCCTCATTGTGCTAGACTCCGCTCCAGCAGCGCGCTGTGAGCGAGGAGTCCGCTTCGTCGGGAGCACACCCCTTATGTGCTCGGTTCTGGCAGTTGACGCTGCCGGAACTACTCCTCGACCTCGATTCACTCCGGATACGGCAGCGCTTGCCGTATCGTCTGCTTCGCGGCTTCCCATTCCTGTAGTTTTGCGGCCGCAGGAACTCGGACAGTGGAACCGTTGATTTCGATGTCCGCGGCTCCGGCAGAGGACTCGAACGCCTTCATAAACATGCTGTCCGTAGCAGCCACGTAGCGTTGGGCTCGCTGCTGTTTCACGGGCAGTTTCCGCACCTCGGCATAGGCGAGCCATTCCGGCGAATCGGGCTTGAGCCTTTCCCCGAGCGTGAGCGCCTCATCAGCGGACAACGTCGTGCCATGAGCAGCCAAGATCGACTTGGCAAGGTCCCCCTCCTGTTCGGTCGGCTCTCCCGCCCAAGAGACGTTCCCGTCGCTGTCCACTCCATTTATATTGAGCCCGCAGGCCCGCAATTCCTCATGTAGCCTTAGTACATCCATTTCCGACCTCCTACGATCCGTAAACTACGATGACATTGTAAGCCGTGGTCCCATTAGCAGTCAGAGTTCTGTCACCATTCTGCCATTCCTGGATCGTAACCTCGTTATATCCGGCGACGGCTGCGCCGGTCGCGGCCATCGGCAGAGCGTAGGCTCCCAGGCCATGCAGGTAGGTTGAATATCCGGCCGATACGCCATTAACCATGCAACGCTGGAAGACGGCCCCGGTGCTCCCTCCCGACGAGCTGCCGGTGAGCATTATATCTATGGACAACCTACGGGCCGCCTGAGACAGGAACTTCGCTCGGATCTGTCCGGTTCCGTTGTTGGATTCTTGAGCACTGGCAGCAGTGCATGTCCAGGACGCCGTCGAGTTGTAGCAGCGAACCACTCTAACCTTGGGACGGTGAGCGTCAATTATGAAACTGGAATTGATGTCGTCCATAAAATTCGGCGTTCCGCTGTTGTTCGCCAGCATTACGATCCCAATATAGCGATAACCCCTCCATGCCCCACTATTCGCATAGACCTGGCGTCCGTTCAACAATCCAAGGCCGTCAGACTCGACAAGGACCCACTTCCCGGCAGCAAGGTCCGTCGCGAACGTCCCGGATGTGTGGTTCTCCAAACACGCGTAGGTCGAACCGCTGTTGGTCTTTCGTTGACCAATTTTGTAAGCTTGTCCAGTCGCCCACGTTCCGGCTCGTGCGCTTGTGCCAGCGGTGCTTACTGACCATTTTGCAAATTCGAGCGTTGCTGCCGTCAGGCTCGTGTAGTTTAGGAACACGTCATAGATGGTATCGTACGTGAGCGCATCCCCTCCCATGTCCAATGAAGTGTTGACGGCCCCAGGAGCCGCCGTCAACTCAACTAATCTCCACTTGCCCAGCGTGGGATCGAATAGAACTATCTGATTAGAGGACCGAAAAGCCCATGCCAAGTGCGTTGCATCAACCAGGCTCAACTCGCCGCCGTACTCGTCCTGCCTGCTGACGCCAACAACATCGTTACCCTCCCGGCCGAGCAAGTCGCCATCCGGGATCTCTCCAATTTCGAGCAGCGTCGGCCCGCCTGTTTCCCTGATCCCTCGCACGTCCGGCTGCTCTTCCGAGCCGCCGAGTTGATTCGCGAGCTGCACACGTTCTGCAACCGCGCCCTGGAGATCTGAAATAAGACCATCCTGCGCCGTGTCCGCATCCTGGAGTTCCGTGACCTCGGCTTCCAACTCCACGAACTGACCGGCCTGAGCGACCAGCGCCGCCAGGCCAGAGGCATTGGCCTCCATGTTTCCGATCCGGCCGTCATGGTCGGTCAAATCCGCTGCGATGGCATCCAGGTTGTCGTTGATCCTGACAGCGGCCTGCGGCAGCGTGTCCGGCGTCGGTGTGAGATTTATATGGTCAGGTTCATAGGCCATGTGGACCTCCTATACATTGCCCTGTCGGTATACACTGAGCAGTGGGGTGGCAGCGTAATGCTCCCTTGCGTAACGGGTAACGCCAGAATGAGCCGTCCACTCTGTAGTTATAGTGACAAGTACGTCGCCTACCAAAGCCAATGGGCCGCTGACAGTGGTTGCCCCCAACGTCAGCCTACCCGTAGCAGTCCCTCCTGCCCCTGTATTCATTGAGCCCTCAGCGTATCCTAGAGCAGAGACAGAGACAGTGGCAGAAGCCATTACCCATCCACCACCAGAGAAAGTGCCCGCCGTGAACTTCGCCGAAACTGTGCCTATAAGAGCCCTGGTAGCAGTCACCCCGGAGGGCACTAATAGACCGGGCACTAGATTTGGATCCACTGTATCCACGAGAGCCGCAGGCGGGTTGCTACCAGGATATACGTCATCACTCATTGCCGCCACGGACACGCTTATATCCCATGTCCTGTCCGGCTCATTCCAAAACGAATAGGTATTCCAGGCCCCGGCTATGTGTCCACGGTCCCGCCTCACCGTCGCTGTCCAGCCCGTTAGGTTCTGATAGGCGTTATTTCCGGGGAACGCGAAGGCCAGGTTCACGGTCAGCGTTGATCCAGGAACAAGGAGCCACCCTGCCGGAGTGGTCGGCAATGCGCTCGCAAGCGACTGGTTCGCCGCCACTGCAAAGGCTGAAGACAATGCAGTGGATTCGTTGGTTTCGTTCACCCACCCGCTGCCGTTGTGATACTGCCACTGCGCGCCACCCCAGTTGGTGGCCACGGGGCTCCAGGAGCCTCCCGAATATTTATACCAGGAAATGCCTGCATCGAAGGACACGACCGCGAAACAACCCGTAGCGTCGCCGCCTGCAGCGATCACGCTGTGCAGTTCCGAACAGTCCGCCACGCTGATCTGCGTCGGGGCTGCGCTCCTGAAACTACCTACGTGAGCCACACCTGCCACGGATTGCTCGACAAGGTGGACCTCACGCAGGAGAGGATTTCTACTGGCGTCGCTGACGCCCGTGACGACCGCTCGATAATAACGATAGGCTACATCATTCGTGAAAGTGGCGTACGAGGACCAGCCCTCTGCCTCAACCAGCCCCGATATGGTCGAGAGGTCCGTCCAGCTCCCGGCATCAGAAGATCCCTGGAGTTTGACGGAAGTAATATAGCTGACAGGTGGATCCATAAGGCTGCCTGCTTTTAGAGTGCTGACCCTCCACTTGTTTATCTTCTTGGTGGAACCGGACCCACAATCCACCTGAACCCATCCGTTTGTAGGCGCGGCCACATAGGTAGCCGTGTTCTGATCGAATACCTTGTACGGATTCGCATCCGTGACCCCACCACCGGCCGACGCTACGTAAGGACTCGGCGCACTGTTCGAGGTCATGACGGGCGTGGCATAGGCCGTAGATGTGTTCAGGCTGCCATCAGGCAGATATGCGTAGGCCGGAGCCATACCACCAGCGCCCACGACGGTCCTGTAGATCCCACTGACCGCGCCGGAAGCGTGCGCCGCACTCAACGTAACCGCTCCACTCCCTGACCCATTGCCTACGATGTACCGAATAACCAGTTCAGCGTCTGCAAACTTCACGGCGCAACACAGTTCCACCTCGGGACAAGTGTTTCCCGTCCCTATCGTGACCGCGGAGGCCCCGTCCGTGAAGTGGCCGGTCGTGCCGCTGTCTTGGACCCAATTCGTGATGGTGCGTTTGATGTCGTGGCGAGTAATGTCGGCCTCGGCATCCACTACAACCGCGGTCTCCGATGTGTAAGCGCCTGCGCTCACCCACCCGACCAGGATTGCCTTGTCAGCAGGGGACTCAAGGGTCTGAAGTTTCGTGTATGTGTGGTCCGGGGCCGTCTCGCTCAGATAGACGGAATCATGGTCCAAGTAGACATAGTAAATCGTCCCTGGCTCGACAGCATCAGCCACGGGAATCACTACGCCCGCAGACGTGATCGTCCGCATCTCCAGATCCGGGAACACCACGGTCACATCGCCCGCAGTAGGGGCCAGTTTCAGGTTGTCTGCATCGTAGTATTCCAGCTTGAGCGCCAGACCCAGCAACTTCTCGTTCTCATAGGCCGTCCCCGCGTTGATCATCGCGAGGAGCTTGTTCAGCTCGTTTTGTATTGCCAGGCTCGACCACGTCTCATTCGGGGAAGTGGCCCCGTCGTTGATAATCACCGCAGCCAGCGTGATTCCGTCCTTGATATAGTTGCCCGTCCAGCGGCCGTCCGCATCGGGACAGAGGGTCGCTATCCAGCGGGCCTGATTGCCCGGCCAGTTGCGGGATAGGTAGCCGTTGACAGGAGCCTGGAGAGAGACGAAACACTGGCTCGCCAGGTCGCCCCAATGCTCCCGGTCGTTGGCGAGGTAGAGATACACCAGCTCGCCGGGATGCTCTGAAATCGCATCATCGTCGGAGAGAGGGGCCGTCAAGTTCGATTCGGTATAAACCTGTAGGAGGTCGCTATTCACGATCTTATGGACATCCGCATCGGTAGACTCGTATGTGAACACCGGGGAGCCGCACACGTTCACCACGCCGGATGTCCCGGACTTCTTGACCACTCGAAGCTCAGTCTCGCTCTGCCACTGGATCTGCGCCTCAGCCAATCCGTCAAAGTAGCTCGGGTTCAAGCCAGGCTGACGGATGCTCGAAAGGTCGGTGCTATTGATGAAGCACCCGTTCTGGTCGGTCTGGATCTGCCCTATGTGCCTGACCACGTGTCCCGGCCATTCGAGGCTCATCACGTCGTTTTCCGGCGCTTTGGTGCTCAGGAAGGGCCGGAGGATGAAATCCAGGTTCTCATCGTAATTGCCCACCGCTCCAGGGTCCGTGGAACGCCACGGCCGCCCCGTCGCTGGATTGACCTCGTTGAAATTCAGGGCGTCGATGTCGGCTCCGATGTAGATCCAATAGAGCATATCCGCTGCAATCGCGCTCGTGTCCAGCACGAGCCTCTCTTCAGCCTCCGGGTCCCACAGCACGCGTCCGGACGCCTCGCCGGTCCGCTCGATCACCGGGCTGGAGCCGCCCAGATAATAGAGGTAATCGGCAATCGCGATCTGCCCGTACTGCCCGTATGCGATGCTCATGCGGAGTTGGTCCTGCGTCTCGAATCCGAGCACATAGTCCGTATAGTCCCTGTACGTCTCTGCGAAGTTCGTCGTCCTGGAAATGATGCTGATCGTGATGTCGTGCCGGAATTTCCCGTCCGCAGTCGTTGTCACCTGCCCGACCAGCCTCGCGTTCTCCGCTGGCGCGACATTCCCCAGATAATCGTCCGTGTCCGCAGTGGGGCTGAGAAACAGCTTTCCCCTCACGTCCCTGGTCGGCAGGTTGAACTCGGGGCTCAAGCTGTTCGCCAGATATATCCAGTATTGGACCTCGTCCTGAAGATCGACCTCCGAAAGAGTCTCCGTTTCCTCATCCCATGCAACCGCCTTGTCCGTGTCCAGGACGTTGCACTCAGGGCCCGCCACTATCCATTGGCCGGCCACGTTCAACAGGCCGAATCCCTGAAGGAGCGGACCCGACAACTGCAATTCAGTAGGCGAGACAAAGGCTATCCTCGCGTCCGGCGTGAAAAATCTGGTATACTGCCCGAATTCATCCGCTACTTCCTGCTGTAGCTCCGTCAGATTGCCGGAAACAGTATTGATCTCGGTGCCCAGTTGATTGGCCGCGCTCGTAAGATCTCCCGCCACCGTGCCGATGTCCTCGGAAAGACCGCTGGCGGTCTGCTCCAGCGCTTCCGTCAGGGACTCGTTCAACGCCTGCAATTGCTCGCTCACGGTTCCCTGGATGTCCTGAAGGAATCCCGGAGGCAGATGCTTGAACGTCTCGTTGTCGTTCAGCATCGAATGCGTCAGCCGGGTCCACTGGAATCCGTCCCAGATCACCAAGACCAACGGTTCGACTACGGTGTGCGCCTCGCCCACGAATTTGCCGGGCACGGGCACGTTGGCGAAATTCGTAATCTTCCACATCCACTTGAGCGGGTGCCATTCCGTCCCGTCGGAGTAGTAGTACACGGACTTGTCATCCGCCACCAACTCGCACACGGTCCCGAATGCTCCGGCAGCGGGGAGGGCATCCACCAGTCCGGGGCCGGTTACTACCACCCACCTTTTGGCAGTTCCATCCCAGCTCAAAGCTAGTTGCCAAGCTTCTCCATCCCACCAAACTTTGTGCTGCCAGTCGCGGACCACGCGGATTTGACCGAAGACGTTGCCCTCCGGCGAAACCCGGCCCAGCTCCCGACCGTAGGTCTCGTCGTCGCCGAAATAGGGCTGCTCCGCGGTCGGGTAGTCAGGCCACGGATTTGTGAGTTCGTCCGTCATGACAGGGTATACCCCATAGCCGTCAGTGATGGGTCCGTGGTGTCCTCCACCGCTCCGGGCAGGTCGGTTTGCGTCGGGACTGCCGCTTGTGTTCCATTCGCGTGGAAATTGAAATTCACTACTTTGAACGCCTCTTCAATGCTGTGCTCACTGGACCCGATGATTACGGCCTTGCCAAAAATGTTCCAGCAAGCCATAGCGTGTTCGTCCCAGACCACCCCGCCGCTGGACTCAGCCTCCGCCTTGCAATCGGCCTCGGTCTTGCCGACAGGTTGCTGGCCATAGCCTTCTTCTGTCCCCGGTTGGTCTTCGGGCGATTCGTCGGGTATGAAAATCAGGTCGGACATTGATCACCTATTCATGCGTTGCGATCATTTTCTTGGTGTCAGGAAAATGATCGGTTCATTCGGTCGTCGTAGGATGTGGTGAGCGGAGCGAACCGCATCGTTGGCCGTACGACCTCGAACGATGCGGTTCCCACGCCGAGCCGTGGTCACCGGATCCTACGTTCTCCGTCGCCCCGGACGCGATCCGGGGTCCAGGACGGGCGGGTTTCAAACCCGCCCCTACACATTGCCTTCATCTGCGTCATCTGTGGATGTTCCTGCGATCTTCGCTTCCAAAGCCTCAAGCCTCTTCTTCAACTCGCGATTTTCCTTCGCGGCGTCCATTAGCTGCCTTCTGTGCTGCGTGGGCACAATCATCCCACGCACGGGCCCTCGCGTGTATCCTGCCGGGTGAGTCTCAAAAGCGTCCATTTTTAGAACCTCTTAACCGCAGATGTCACCGATGGCCGCACACGCCGATCCGGGGCCCAGGACGGGCGGGTTTCAAACCCGCCCCTACATTCCTTCATCTGCGTTCCTCTGCGTCATCTGTGGATCTCTGTTATGCAGCTTCGCTGCAAATGAACCGATAGTCCTTGCTCATGGGCGTTACCGCCTGGTTGTCCGTCTCGTGCAGGATTCTGAACCTGCACTGTGTGAACGGAGCCAGATTGATCGTGCCGCCGCCGCTGTATGAGCCGTTGCCCGCGATGCCGGCGCCGGTCGTCGGGTCAACCAGCTCGAATGTGTTCGCGGTTACGTTCTTGATGCGCCGGATGCCGTTCGCGTTCGTATTCCCGCCCACACCGGCAATCACTACGAGAGCATTCGCTTTGTACTTGTGATTCGCGCTCGTTATCACGATGGGGGTCGCGTTGCTCGCGGCCGTGATGCTGGCCTCGCCGGGCGTCTCGAATTGGTACTCGGTGAACGGGAACGTCTCGGACGCCACGGGCTCGTAACCCGCGGGAATCTCCATTTCCACCCAGTAATCGCCGTTGTCGATGGTGTAGTGGACCGTGATAGTGCGCACCCCTGCGCCGTTGAAGCCGTCCGTCTCACAATCGAGATAGGCGGTGATCTTGTTCTGCTCGTCGGTCAAAACCATGTTCGCGCTGATATAGCTGCCGGTGGGCTGGTTCAGGAGGATGAGTATCCCCATGAACTTCTCGATCACCTGGAATCCGCCTTTCATGGCCGTCACGTCACACCGCAGCTTAACGGAGGTTGCAATCTGCCCGAGGGCGGTATCCAGGTTCGGCAAAAACTCGATCCAGCGGCCGCCGCCATCGACGGAATAGAACCAGTGAGCCAGACAGTTTTCCGGGATGAACTGGTCTATTCGGGCCACGATCATCGATGCTTCGATGCCTGACACCACGTTGAAGACGAGCTGCATGTCCTCCACGAAATTGCTCTTGTATACCCGGAATTTCAGGTCCTTTTTGGTGTAGGGCTCCCACGTGTAGTTGTTCGGTGAGTGGAACAGCACGCCGCCATAGGCTTGCGCGCGCACGACCTCGCCGCTCTGAACGTCAATCTTGCCCAGCTCACAAATCCACGCTTCGTAGGAGATGCAATTCGTCAAAATCGCGATTGCATACTCGCCGGCCTGGTAGCCGACGACACTCTCAAATGTGAATTTCGTGGCAAGCGAGGAATCCTCGGAAACATGGACATCCTCGGGATAGAGCGTCTTCGTTTGTAGGACCGTCCTGGTCGGATAACCGTTCTCCGTGGTCCGGATCTCCACGGTAACGGGAAGCTTGGCGTCTTTCGTCCGGAAAAACAGGTCTATGCCGGAAATATACGTGTACTCGTTCACGGTCATCAGGAAGGTTTGAGCCAACGGGTCCGTGTAGCACTCAAACCCGATGCTCCCCGTCCCTACCATCCCGGTCAGGCCGAAACCGGAGCCGACAAATTTATTCTCAACCACCGTCT